>Ga0315537_1000894_pt1 | contig 23701 bp, 18 predicted proteins | sample SalMarSW160270MG_FD_203091 | JGI IMG/M metagenome (GOLD analysis project Ga0315537, IMG submission 203091) | Salt marsh sediment microbial communities from the Plum Island Ecosystem LTER, Massachusetts, United States - Salt Marsh Sediment SW1602-70 ...
GGATAGGCATTACCGGAAGCAGTTATGGAGGATATATGACCCTGATGGCATTAACAGCCGGTGCTGATTATTTCACACATGGCCAGGCGGGTTCTGCTGTTACCGATTGGCGGTTGTATGACAACGTGTATACTGAACGATACATGGATACACCGGAAGAAAACCCGGAAGGATATAAACAGGGTTCTGTTATGACACACATTGAAAATTACAAAGGGTACGTGAAAATCACCCACGGAGATATGGATGATAATGTTCACATGCAAAATATCATTCAGTTGATCTCCAAAATGCAGGACCTTAACCAGGATTTTGAACTGATGATCTACCCAGGAGGAAGGCACGGCTGGGGAGGTCCGAAACGAGCCCATTCAACCCGTAAATCGGTGGAATTCTGGTTTCACCATTTCCTGGGGGAGGAAATTGAAAAGTAAGCAGGGATGGAAAAGGTGAAATATTGTTGAGTAGTCTATCTCTGTTTGGAATAGTCATAAGTTAACTGTTAAAAGTTAATTGTCAAATGGGCCAAAGAAAGATAGCCAAGATCCAATCCCTGTCGGAAAAGTACCGGGATTATACGGTTTCCAATCTTTCCCGCCTGGTTCGTATTCGTTCCATGAGCTGCCAGGAAGAACCGGTTATGGTTGAGCTGAAGCAAATGATGCAGGAAGCCGGTATCGCTGATGTAATAACGGATGGACTCGGTAACCTGATAGGAAAGATTGGCTATGGCAAAAAAATCCTTGCTTTCGATGGCCACATGGATACCGTGGACACGGGCCAGGTGAGCAACTGGGACTTCGACCCGTTTTCCGGCAACGTTAAGAACGGGTACCTTCTCGGCAGGGGGAGTGTTGATCAGAAGGGGGGACTCGCCTCGATGGTTACGGCAGCCAGGATACTAACCGAAATGGGGGTGCCGGACAACCTGACCATTTACTTCACGGCAACCGTCATGGAGGAGGATTGTGATGGTTTGTGCTGGAAATACATCATAGAAGAGGATCGCATTAAACCCGATGCCGTAGTAATTACCGAACCGACGAACCTTACAATTGCAAGAGGGCAGCGTGGCAGAATGGAGATCCTGGTTGAATTCTCGGGGATATCCTCTCACGGCTCAGCTCCCGAACGGGGTAAAAATGCCATTTATATGGCATCGGAAGCCTCTCTTACCATCCGAGACCTGAATCAACGGCTTCCGCAACACGACTTCCTCGGAAAAGGATCCATCGCTGTCACCGAAGTTAAATCCGACAGTCCTGCATTGTGTGCCATAGCCGATTATGCTTCACTTTATATCGACAGGCGCCTGACTGTTGGTGAGACAAAGGAGTCTGCAGTTGCCGGATTGCAATCCGCAATAAATGACACGGATGCCAGGATTACAATACCCTATTATGAGGGAAAAGCTTACACCGGCAACCGGTACGGAATGGAGAAGTTTTACCCGACCTGGATCATGCCGGAGAATCATGAAGTCATTCAGGATGGGTTAGCGGTTTTCGTTGCTCTGTTTAACAGGAAGCCGGCAGTCGGGAAATGGTTGTTTTCAACCAATGGTATCTCCATCCAGGGGATGTATGACATCCCTGTTATCGGATTTGGTCCGGGGGAGGAAGCCATGGCACATGCCCCGAATGAAAAAGTCCCGGTGGACCACCTCGTGAAAGCATCGGCATTTTATGCCGGATATGCACTGGGATTTTCTGAAAAAACATAATGCAAAACATTATACCGACGCAGGGTCCGTCTCATCAGGGTCCATGGTGGAATTTCCCGGTGGAAAATCGGTGGTCGGTTCTCATCTGCCTGACGGCAGGCAGGGTACCCGGTTCTCGGTGTACCAACATTTCGTTTTTGCCCTCGGCACGTGCGGCCTACGGAGCTAAAAAATGAACCTGTATGTACCTGTTTGGTGTGAAAAGCCACATCGTGGCGAGATGTTTTGATCTATTGCTTGTTCATTTTAGCAAAACAATTTTTGAACTGGCTACTTCAGAATTATCCAGAAGCAATCGGGCAAGATAAATCCCATCAGGTAACCCTTCAGCATTCCAGATAATCGAAGTTTTTCCTTCCGGAATTATTTCAAAAAATACGACCTGACCATTTACGTTTACTATTTCAATTACAGCTTTACCATTTAAAGCTTCAAAAGAAAACGTAGTTATTGAATGAAAAGGATTTGGATAATTAACAAAATAGGGTGTTATATGCTTAATGTTATTAATGCTTACGTTCGGATTCATCACTAATTTTAATCCTACGGATCTGTGGTCTGATATGTTATCCTCGTATTCCCCCCAACCACCAACTATATATTCATCTATTTTTATGGTTTGAATGAAGGAACCATCCTGCTCAAATTCATCAAATAGTTCATTCGAGATAAGTATATGATCAAGGTGTGAAGGCCATGTTGGGTATGACCATTCAGAAATATCGCCAGTAGCAATTTCAAAATCGGTAAATAAATAATTCTCCTGGTCATTCAGGAACTGTTGAAATACATTATTATCAGGACCGTCCGATAAAGCATCATTTAAATCTCCTAAAACGATTGTGTTTTCGTTCGGAAAATAGGTGTCGACATACTCTTTCAATAAATTACTGGCATAATACCTTCTTGTTTCCTCGTCATCGGAATTGCCTAAATCAAGAATACCATCTCCACAGCACTTAAAATGATTATTTATAGTAATAATCCGTTCACCCATAAAAGTAAAATCCATTACCATTGGAGATCTGGGAAATGGACTCCAATAGGGAGAAGTAGTATATATTTCATAAATGTCATTAACATGAATGATGTCAGGTTTGTAGATGTAAGCTAAACCGGCAAACCAGGAGGATTCCAGATAGCCCTCATATGCATTCAGACTATCAATCATTTGTGCAAAGGCGACTGTATCATCCACTTCCTGTATTGCCAGTAAATCAATATCCAGAGCTTCAATTATATCGATTACATAATTCAGCGTAATTAGATCATTCTTAGGAAACCACTCAATATTCCATGTCGCCACTTCAAATGTTGTGTCAGTACCAAATGATAAATCTTCAATGCTCTGGGCAGTCAGTGAAGAATAACTTATCAACATCATAGTATAAATCAGTAGTCGCTTCATGTTGTGTGTTTCCGTTCAGACTGTCATTTCATGTAGCAAGGGTGTCTCTATGACATCTTTCAAACAATCAATCATTCATCTTTCCTCTAATTTCTTCAATCGTTCTTCAATCTTTTTCGAAGTCGGTGTAACCGAAAGCCCTCCCAGTCCTGTACACCGGAGGGTTCTCGGCAGGGATCTCCCGGCTTTATCCATTGCAAGGATCACTTCATCAAGGGGAATAACGGGATCCAATCCTGCAAGCGCCATATTCGCTGATGATATCCCATTCAGGCTTGCCTGGATATTTTTTCCAAGGCAGGGAACTTCCACCCTGTTGGCAACCGGATCACAAACCAGCCCGATCATATTCTGGAGGGCCATGGATGCTGCAGACAGTCCCTGCTCTACCGTACCACCTTTCATTTGCACCAAACCACCGGCAACCATTCCGGATGCAGATCCACATTCTGCCTGGCAGCCACACTCCTCTGCTGCAAACGTAGAGAGTCCAGCTATAAATACACCGATCAAACCGGATGCAAGTAATGCTTTAACCAGTTCATTCCGGCCCACCTGCAGTTCTTCAGCCACAGGTATTAATGTTCCGGGCAACACGGCACACGAACCGGCAGTCGGGGCAGCTACAATCAGTCCCATGGAGCTTTTCACTTCCATCATGGCCATATTAGCAGCAATGATCCGGTTCACCAACCGGTCTCCCAAAAGCAAGCCACTCGAGGCAGCATCACTGTAGATCCCCGATTGGTAACCCAGTATCCTATCTTCATACGCTGTCCCCTGCAACCCTTTATGCAGCGATTCCATGAGCAGGGTTACGATCTCATCCATCATCCCGATAACCTGTTTCTCAGTCAATGAACTCCGCTGGCATTCATAGATCAGTGCTGCCTGGTACAAATCCGGTTTTTCCTTCCTTGAACGGTTCAGCAGTTCAGAAGCTGTGCGGAACGGGACCGAAATATCTTTTGATGAAAGGACAGGCATTACAGGATCCAGAACAATGGCCTTTTCCACGGAGGCTGTTTTTCGTATGGAAAGCAACCAGTCCTGATCGGGTGGAGCGGATAGCTGCACCCGTATCAAATTCTGTCCCCCGGAAGATAAAGCAGTTACCTGCTCTACGGGACTCAACGGATGGATTTCCGGTTTATAATCATCCGGGGATGTATCTGCTGACAGGAACAGAAGAACCTCATAAAAATCACCCCTTACACCAATCTGAAAATCATCGATTGATTTGATCTCAACGATTCCACCACCATGGGAAATGGCTGTTAAGGAAACGCTCTCTCCGTTTTTTCCTTCCAAACGGATGCGGTAGGTATTGGGGTGATCAGCTTCGAACGGGGTAATTCTGAATTCCAGGGACAGCCCACCCTCTTCTGCTTTCTTTAGTGCTGCCGGAATTTCAGGATGAGTTATTTCCCAACCCAGCAATCCGGCAGCAAGGCCAATGGCCGATCCCTGGCTTTCATAGGTTGTGGCAAGAGAGCCGTCCGGGCTGAATTCTATCAAAACCCTGGATGGCTCATCATCAAGGATTTGCCTTGCCATCTGCCCGATCCGGACCGATGCGGCAGTGTGTGAACTGGACGGTCCCCTCATCACGGGACCGATGACATCGTTGAATATGCTTGGCGGCAGCTTGTTCATATATTAAAAGAATAGTTACTCATCAACGTGCTTTTCCGGTCTCATGATCCTTCCGCGAAGAAGTCATCATATCCTACCCGGGTTATTTCGTACCCGGGGGCATATTGGTCAGCAAAAACCGGGTCAGCAGATCATACAGGTGTCTGGTGGTTCCCTCTCCCTCATATATTCCATGCGACCTGTTCGGATAGGCCATCATGGTAAATGCTTTGTTGTATTTTACGAGCTCATTGATCAGTTTTTCCGTACCCTGATAATGGACATTATCATCACCTGTTCCATGGACGATTAACAGGTTTCCGGAAAGATCAGCAGCAAAGCTGATGGGTGATCCCTTTTCAAAGCCTTCCGGATTTTCAGCAGGTGTTCTCATGTATCGTTCCTGGTAAACAGCATCATACAATCGCTGGTCGGGTACAGGAGCAACCGACATTCCGGTATGGTAAATCTCAGGATAACGAAGGAGTGCATTCAGGGTTCCTGACCCACCACCGCTCCAGCCCCAGATTCCAATACGATCTTTATCCACAAAGTCCCAATTACCAATTATTTCTGCCGCTTTAGCCTGGTCGGCAGAAGAAATGATACCGATTTTCAGGTAGGTGCATTTCCTCCATTCCCTTCCTTTTGGGGCAGGAGTACCCCGGTTGTCGACACTCATGATAATGTAGCCTTTCTGGGAAAGGAAAAGATGCCATAAACTGGGTGTTCTGTCCATAACGGTTGTTCCTGCCGGCTCACCATATACATGAAACAGCACCGGGTATTTCTTCGAAGGGTCGAAGTCCGGCGGTTTTATCATGTAACCGTCCAGCAGGATATCATCACCGATATCCACTGTAAAAAATTCAACCGGATTAACCTTCAATTGTGCCAGTTTGTGTTTTAACTCTTTATTCTCAGCAAGCAGCCGTACCGGGGAATGTTCTGGCAGATCCACCAGGTCAACGGTTCGTGGTGTTCTTGTATTGGTAAATGTATGTATTGCCCACCTGGAATCGGGAGAGACCTGGTAGCTATGAATCCCTGGCTGGTCAGATGGGGTAAGCCTTTCAGGATTACCCTTACCTGACAATTTAGTACGGTACAAGTATCGTTGGGTAGCATTATCCGGTGAAGCGATGTAATAGACATATCCATTTTCAACATCAATATTTTCGACGGATATGACATCAAATTCACCCTTTGTCACCGGCCTGACCGGTTTACCATCGCGGCTGACAGCATAGATATGTCTCCATCCTGTTTTTTCACTGATCCAGGTAAATTCCTTTCCGTTGTTCATCCATACCAGGTCATTTACCACATCCAGCCAGGCATCATCTTTTTCTGTGTGGATCGTTTTCACTTCTCCCGTCAGGGCATTTCCAAGATTGATCCATATAGTGTTCTGGTGTCTGTTTAGGTATTGAAAAATAATCTCTTTTGAACTTGCTGCCCAATCCATCCGTGCAATGTAATTATTTCTGGGGTCACCCTCCACTTTCATCCAGACGGTATTACCACCAGTAGCAGGAATGACCCCCACCCGGCATAAAGAGAGCTTCTCCCCTACTTTGGGATATTGTACTGGTATGATAAAGGAATAGAGCGAATCGGTATTATTGATCATATAGAAATCCCGGACTCCCGATGCGTCCAGCTGCCAGTAAGCAATGAATTTCCCGTCGGGACTCCATCGAAAACCGTCTCTTAGTCCGAATTCCTCTTCATACACCCAGTCGAAAGTTCCGTTGATCATTGTCCGGGAACCATCGAATGTCAGTTGTGTAATCCTGCCTGTTTCAATATCCTCGACATAGATATTGTTTTCAACAACATAACCGGTTTTTTCGTTATCCGGGGCGAATTTTGCAAACATCAGGGTTGAAGGTTCTGCAAATATACCAAGCTGTTTCAGGTTGCCGGAGGTTAGATCGAGTACCCAGTAATCTCCCCTTGTATTCTGCCGCCATACCCTTTTTGTATTGGTAAAAACCAGGAGCTTTTTTCCATCCGTTGACCATGCATAATCGTCTATATGCAAAGGAGATTCTTCTCCTGGTGGAATCAGGCGGTCAGATGGTACAAGGATGGCCCTGTTGCCGGTTCCTGGTTCATACTTCACGATATCCAATCCCTCTTTATTCCCACCGGCTCTTTCAAGGGTAGTATACCCTGATCCATCTTCAAGCCACCGCACCGGGCCAAACGATTCGGATGAGAATTCATTACTGCTGAAGATCCGGTCCAGTGAAAGAAGCGATGGGTCCGGTTCCTGAGCATTTCCCTTCACAAATGCAAAGCAGTAAACAAGCAGTGTGAAAAGCAAAATAGAGCATGCTCCAGGGTTTCTGTATAAAGAAATAGTATTCATGGCATCTGGTTTTTATCGCAATTCTGTAAAGTAACTTAAAATTGATGGATTTGAACAAAATAAATGGTATTAAACCCCAGGGCAAGCCCTGGACCCTATTTCCCGGGGCAAGCCCCGGGGAACCAGCCTGCCGGCTGGCAGGTTAAACCATACCTTCTCGTCCACCGAATCTGCCGACGGCGGAGAAGGAGGATTAAAACTACGGAAAGGATCATACCGGGGGTAACATGGAAAAATCAGGCTGGAACCTGCAAATGACTTACCCGGGCAACTATTTTGTACAGTTTTGATCAAAAGTTACTGAGAAATTGATTAATTTCAACTGGTCTGAATTTATTATTTAAGATGAATGATCTCAATCACAGAAGAGGGCATAAGGACAGGCCGGATCTTTCAGGCGAGCATATCTGGGGTGATTTAGGGCAGATGATCCTCTTTATCCTATTCTTTACCATCTGGATTGTCGATTCCTTTGTGCTGCATCTCTCCACCATCCCGGGCCAATACATTTCCTGGTATATCCGGGTTCCCCTGGCACTGGTCATCCTGATCATCTCGTCTGTGCTTGCACAGTCCGGATTAAAAGCTGTTTTTGGTGAGCGACGTGAAAATCCTGTCATCATCAGGGAAGGTGTATTTAACCGTGTAAGGCATCCGATCTATCTGGGCGCCATACTGCTTTACCTTGGATTAATTGTTTTAACCCTGTCCTTGTTATCAGCTATCTTCTGGATCATCATTATCCTGTTCTACTATTTTATATCGAGGTATGAGGAGAAGATCCTGATTCATGAATTTGGAGATCAATATAAGAAATACATGGAGGAGGTGCCCATGTTAATACCTTCCCTGTTTAAAAAGAAGGGAAGAGTTGAAAAGCATCATTAATATCAAAACAGCCTGATATGAAAAAATATAACCTATTGTCTATCAGATTAATAATGCTATTCGCAATGATCCTGATTATTGGTTGCGAAGAGGAAAGTACATTTAAGATTGAAGAAACGCAGCAGATTATTTTTCACTACTCTTATGAAAATCCTGCAAACGGAAATGAGTTTGCCGGGTGGTGCATTGATAAAGATGGGGTGGTTTGGGACCTTGAAGAATCCCTTCACTGGAATGATGAGGTGCTGAATATCCAGGAGGATGGCAGTACCATTTACTGGTATGATAAGGAAACGGTGGAACAGGAATATACAACAGGCAAGGGAAGGGTACTGGGCAAGATCAGGGATACAATGCTGGAAGAGAAAATTGAACAGATAGAGGATATTATTTATGAAAGTTATTCGCTGGCTGACAGCATCATGGAAGATGCAGGAACTGCCATTTATGGATTCCTCTCCTATAACAGCCAGACCCATAAATACAGGAAAGTGATCCTGGAGCTCTCCGGTGACTGGTATTCTTACATGGAGGATGAGAGTGCTGAGGAACTTACCCAATGGCTGAGAACGATCCAGAAGGACATCGGTTATCCGGATTTCAAATAGAACAACCTCATTTTAATCCTTACGAACATGTTTCACTTCAGGCTTCACCTCAATCTTTTTCTGATTGTATTTTCATTACTAACCTTTACCGGTCAATCACAGACGGCGGAACATCACGAAAACAGATCATCTGATCTTTTTGCTGCTTTCAGCTACCGGAATATCGGCCCCACGCGCGGAGGACGCGTCACTACCGTAGAGGGTGTGGTATCACAGCCCGGTACTTTTTACATGGGAAGCACCGGGGGTGGGGTATGGAAAACTGTCGATTACGGGATCAGCTGGGAAAATGTATCGGATGGTTTTTTCATCACACCGTCGATTGGAGCCATCAGGGTAGTACAATCCAATCCCGATATTGTCTACGCAGGAACCGGTTCCGATGGATTGCGTTCCAATGTCATCACCGGCAAGGGAGTGTATAAATCGATGGATGGTGGCAAAACATGGAAACACATCGGCCTGACCGATGCCGGTCAGATTGGGGCTCTGGAAATCCATCCAGAAGATCCCGAAACCGTGTTTGTCGCAGCCATTGGGCAGGCTTTCCAGCCCAATACCGAACGGGGTGTTTACAGGACACTCGATGGAGGAGTAACATGGGAACAGGTCCTTTATGTAGCCGATACCATCGGTGCTGTTGACCTGGAGTTTGCTCCCGGGAATCCGGAAATCATCTATGCATCCATGTGGAGGGCTGAACGAAAGCCATGGACCATCATCAGCGGAGGGTACCAGGCGGGTGGTATATACCGGTCCATTGATGGAGGTACAAGCTGGAAAAAAATAACCAGGGGATTGCCACAGGGGCTGATTGGAAAAATCGACCTGGCTGTCTCCCCTGACGATCCCCATCGGGTGTATGCCGTGATCGAAGCCCCGAAAGGTGAAGGGGGTTTGTACCGATCGGATGACACGGGTGAAAGTTTCTACCTGGTTTCCACGCATGAAGGATTGATTAACAGACCCTTTTATTACTGTAACATAGAAGCAAATCCCCTGAATGCAAACTCCGTTTACTCAATGGCGGGAAGTTATTACCATTCCACCGACGGGGGAAAAACCTGGCAGGGTATCAGGGCTCCTCATGGCGACCATCACGACCTGTGGATTAGCAGTTCAGATACCCTTATCCTGATTCAATCAAACGACGGGGGAGCGAACGTCTCGCTGGACGGTGGTGCAACCTGGTCCACACAAAATAACCAACCCACAGCTGAACTATACCAGGTGGAGGTGGATGATCAGTACCCGTACTGGCTCTATTCCGGTCAGCAGGATAACAGCACCATTGCTGTCCCAAGCCTTCCCCCCTACTCCCCATCTGCCGGAGCTTCCGGTTTATGGCTGTCTGTTGGTGGTTGTGAGACAGGGCCGGCAGTGCCAAAGCCTGGAAATCATAATATCGTCTATTCAAACTGCAAAGGACGATTCGGGGTATATGATAAACGGACCGGACAGGAACAACAATACTATGTTGGAGCAACCAATATATACAGCCATAATCCGAAAGATCTGAAATTCCGGTTCCAGCGTGTGGCGCCCATCCACGTTTCCCCACACAATCCCGATGTGGTTTATCACGCCTCGCAATTCCTGCATAAAACGTCCGATGACGGCAAAACGTGGGAAACCATTTCTCCTGATCTCACGGCTTTCGAGCCAGACAAGCAGGTGATCTCCGGGACACCCATAACAAGGGATATTACCGGTGAAGAGTACTACAGCACGATCTATGACGTGCGTGAATCTCCCATCCGCGAAGGATTGATCTGGGTGGGTGCAAACGATGGGCCGGTACACGTGACCCTGAATGGCGGGGAAAACTGGGAAAACGTAACACCTGCCGGTATCGGTCCCGGAGGAAGGGTCGATTGTGTCGAACCCTCTCCACACATAGAAGGAAAAGCCTATGTTGCCATCCTCCGATACCAGCTCGGTGACTGGCACCCCTATATTTACAAAACAACAGATTACGGAAAAAGCTGGACCCTGCTCACAACAGGCGACAATGGGATACCGGATGATTATCCCACCCGGGTTGTACGTGAAGACCCTGACATGGAAGGACTGCTTTATGCAGGTTCAGAATTTGGAATGTTTATTTCAATGGATGATGGACATTCCTGGATAAGTTTTCAACAAAACCTGCCCATTACGCCTGTGACCGATATTAAGATTTTCCGCAATGACCTGGTTCTTTCAACCATGGGACGGTCATTCTGGATCATGGATAATGTCTGTTCATTGCATCAGCTTGTCAAATCGAAGAATAACCTGAAAACAACCCTTTATAAACCCGCAGATACTTACCGTTTCAGGTACCGGGGAACAGGAGACAGGGATGTTCCAAATTACTCCTATCCATCCGTTATCATCGATTATTATATCCGGAAAAAGCCGGAAAAGAGCATCACTCTCGAAATAATAAACAGTTACAGCGATGTTATCCGTAAATTTTCCAGTGACATGCAACCGGAGAACCGGAGCAGGGAACAGGAGCAGGATATGGCGTTTAGCTTTTTCATGCGAAGGTCCACTCCTCGATTAAGCAGCAATCCGGGTACCAACCGCTTTCGATGGGATTTGAAGCACGAAGGAGCATGGGATGCCAATCCCGGAAGAAGTTACCGTAACGGACCTACAGCGTCTCCCGGGGAATATAAAGTCCGGTTAACGATCGATGACCAGGTCTTTACGCAATCTTTTTACCTCCTGCCGGACCCCAGGTTAGAAAGAGTAACTATTGAAGATATGAAAGCCCAGGAGAAGCTATCCCTCCAGGTAAGGGATCTGCTCAGCGAAAGTAAACAACTGGCAGATCAGATCAGCAAACGAAGGGAAAACCTTGCAAAACTGCTTGAGGAAAAAGAAGACGGTCGTCTTCAGAAGGAGGATATTGAATTAAACTTGCTCGAAAACCAATTAATCACTGAGCACGGTGCCTACATGACTCCAATGCTGATCGATCAGATCGGCTACCTTGCAGCCATGCTGGATCAGGCGGATCAGGTACCTGGAAAAGATGCCTATATACGGTATGATGAACTTCAGAAACAGCTGAACAATATTCAGGATGAATTCAAAAAAATAGTGTTGTAATGTATTCTTTTAGCGTCAAACGGATGATCACAAAAGCAATCCGTCTATTAGCTTCTGTCCTGGTAATGCTTATCATAGCGGGATGCACTGCGAAACAAAAACAGGAAGCAGCAATTCCTGCCACCGACATCATGGAAGCAACAATTTCCGGGATTCATCAGGCATACCAGAATGGAGAGTATAATTGCGAACAGCTGGTTACTGCCTATATCAGGCGGATTGAAGCGTATGACCAGGCAACGGGATTGAATTCAATCATTCTGATCAACACTGAAGCATTGAATACAGCACGGGAACTGGATGCCGAGTATCAGAGAACAAATAAACTAAGGCCCCTGCACGGTATTCCCATCATTGTTAAAGATAATTATATTACAAAAGGGATCCAGACCACAGCCGGGTCTCTGGCAATGAAGGGATTCATTCCGGACAGAACAGCCTACCAGGTAAAGGCATTGGAAGAGGCAGGGGCAATTATTCTGGCAAAATCAAATATGGCTGAATGGGCTTTCAGCCCTGCAGTTACGATCAGTTCGATTTCCGGAGAGACCTTAAATCCCTATAATCTAGAACATGTTCCTGCCGGATCAAGTGGTGGAACTGCTGCTGCAGTGGCTGCAAATTTCGGAACGGTGGGACTGGGTACAGATACCGGAAACTCAATCCGCGGACCCTCATCTCACAATGCACTTGTCGGATTCCGTTCCACACTCGGATTAACAAGCAGGGAAGGAATTGTTCCACTCTACCTGCGAAATGATGTAGGCGGACCCATGACCCGGACCGTTGAGGATGCAGTTCGGATGCTTGAAGTGATTGCCGGTTATGATCCGAACGATCCCGTTACCATTCATTGCCGGGAAAGATTACCTTCAGGATACCAGCAATTTCTCGACATAAACGGGCTGAAAGGTGCACGTATTGGTGTATTGCGCTGTTTGAACAAAACGAACCCGGATCCGCAGGTATCTGCACTTTTTGAACAGGCTATAGCTGACCTCAAGAGACTCGGGGCGGAGGTGATCGATCCCTTCGATATTCCCGGATTTGATACACTGAGCAAGGGCCACTGGTGCCCTGTTTTCCAGCATGATCTGAATGCATTTCTTGCCACCTGCGGGAAGGATGCACCCGTCAGGAACCTGGAAGAGATCGTCAACTCGGGCAAATATTCCCCCTATATCGAGGACCGATTGCACTATTTTCTTGAAAATGAGACGATTCCCGGTGAGACGCCGGGAGTGTGCTCAGATCCATATACCGATTACAGGAGGGTTAACTTCAGGAATGCCATTGAACAGGCTATGGATGAGTTTAATGTGGGTGCAATCATCTACCCTACATGGAATCACCCACCTGCCAGGAAAGGGGATATTGAGGGATACAAAGGGGACAATAGCCAGATTATTGCTCCGCATACCGGTCAGCCTGCTTTTACAATCCCGATGGGCTATACCCGGGGAAATTTGCCTGCAGGACTCCAGTTTCTTGGCAGAATGTTTGATGAGCCCACACTGATTAAATACTGCTATGCTTACGAACAGGGAACCATGCATCGGAAACCTCCGGAATTGTTTCCGGAACTGAGTAAATAAAATGGAAAAAAGAGATTATATACTGAGAGAGATTGAAAAGATCGCCTTCCTGATCCGGTTTCTTCTTGGAAAGATCCTCTCTGCCCTGACCACTGTTCAGAAAGAGGAAGTATACGAACAGGTTGACCGGGAGTTGAAATTGAACCTGGATATGGATATTGAATCAATCCTCCATCTTCCCCGGGATCAATTCGATAATGCCTTCAAGGAGAACAATGGTTTTAACCTGGAAAACCTGGAATTGCTGGCAAACCTGTTCCATGAGATGGCACAGGTGAAAGAGGAAAAGAAAAAGCTGTTTTTAATGAAGTCTCTTGAACTGTACAATTACATCAGTGAGAAGAGCAAGGCTTTCTCATTTGAACGGGAAGCTATAAAAAAGAGGATCATTGAAGAAATGGAACATCTGTAATCCGTTAATCGCCATGAAGAAAGGATATTCAAATAAAAATCATATGCGTTTACACGGTTATCTTTTATTCCTCCCGGGGGTATTGATTCTCTTCTCCTGCAATAAGTCTGAACTGCCGGATCGCATTATCCGGTATGATCATCCGGCTGACTATTTTGAAGAAGCACTGCCCCTTGGAAACGGAAGGATTGGAGCAGCTGTCTATGGGGGAGCGGGTACTGAGCGGATTGTGCTCAATGAAGAGACACTCTGGACAGGGGGTCCGGTCGATCCCTTCATGAACCCTGAAGCATACAAGCACCTGCCTGCTGTTCGCGAAGCTTTGTTTAATGAGGACTACCGGTTGGCTGACAGCCTGGTGCGTAACCTGCAGGGTAAGTTTTCGGAATCCTATGCTCCACCGGGAGATCTGTACATCGATTTCCTTCATAAAGATTCAATAAGTGATTATTACCGGGAATTGGATCTCCGTACAGGCATGGCTACGGTAAACTATTCATCCGGTGAAGTGGATTATGTTCGCGAGCTGTTTACCTCCTTTCCTGATCAGGTACTGGTAATCCGCCTGACAGCAAGCAGGAAAAAAGAGTTGAATATTAGTCTCCGGTTCAGGAGCCAGTTGCCTCATACCGTTTCTTTTGAAAACGGGAGGTTGATCATGCATGGAAAGGTTCCCGTGCATTGTGAACCAAATTACCGTAATCTGCCCGATGCAATAATGTATGATGACCAGAAAAGCATGCGGTTTGAAGTCCAGGCTGCTATCGTGGATTCGGATGGGTCCATAACGGGAACTGACAGCTCCTGCTACCTCAGGGATGCTTCAAGGGCAACTATACTGGTTTCCATCGCCACAAGTTTCAACGGGTATGATAAAGAGCCGGGACTGGACGGATTGGATGAATCGGTACTTGCTTCCGGGTACCTGAGAGGTGCAATGTCAAAATCCTGTAACCGTCTCCGGAAAGAGCATGTTGCTGATTTTTCAGGTTTTTTTAACCGGGTGGTGCTGGATCTGGGTCCTCCACCGGAAAAGAGCATATCAACAGATGCCCGGTTGATCCGTTATTCCGAAGGCAATACGGATAACGACCTGGAAGCGCTTTATTTCCAGTTTGGACGGTATCTGATGATCAGCGCCTCCAGGCCGGGTGGGATTCCAACCAACCTGCAGGGCATCTGGAACCCACACTTGCGCCCTCCGTGGAGTTCCAACTTCACAACGAACATCAATGCGGAAATGAACTATTGGCCTGCGGAGGTATGCAACCTCTCCGAGCTTCATGATCCGCTATTGCATTTTATTCAAAATCTGAGCATTACGGGTGAGATCACTGCCCGGACTTTTTACGATTGCGGGGGATGGTGCTGCTCTCACAATTCAGATATCTGGGCGATGACTAATCCGGTTGGAGATTTCGGGCATGGACATCCCGTATGGGCTAACTGGTCAATGGCCGGCCCCTGGTACTCGACTCACCTGTGGGAACATTTTCTTTTTACGCGTGAAACGCTGTTTCTTAGTGATTATGCTTACCCCCTGATGAAAGGTGCTGCCCGCTTCTGTATGGATTACCTTACGGAAGGACCGGATGGTTTCCTTGTTACAGCTCCCTCGACTTCACCGGAAAACATGTACCTGACCCCGGATAATTACCGGGGCGCAACACTGTATGGTTCAACAGCCGATATGGCAATGATCAGGCAACACCTTTCAAATACAGTTACAGCATCAGAAGCTCTTGGTCTGGATGGCGATTTCCGGCAGGAGATGCAGGGTGTTCTCGAGCAGCTCTATCCCTACCAGGTCGGATCCAGGGGAAATTTACAGGAGTGGTACCATGACTGGAAAGATGCCGATCCCCATCACCGGCATGTATCGCACCTTTTCGGTTTGTATCCCGGGAACACCATATCCCCGCTCACCACACCCGAACTGGCTGAAGCATGCAAACAGTCGCTGCTGCTTCGGGGCGATGGAGGAACAGGCTGGAGTAAAGCCTGGAAAATAAACCTGTGGGCACGATTGCTCGACGGGAATCATGCACACCGGATGCTTAATACCCATCTGAATTATGTGTCTCCCGATCCGGAAACACACTATAGCGGCGGTGGAACCTACCCGAATCTCTGGGACGCCCATCCCCCGTTTCAGATCGATGGGAATTTCGGAGGTACTGCCGGAATAGCTGAAATGCTGCTGCAAAGCCATAATGGAGAGATCCACCTCCTGCCAGCCTTGCCCGATGCCTGGCCTGACGGTTCTATAAAAGGACTTAGGGCCCGTGGGGGATACACCGTGGATATAGACTGGAAGGACGGTAAACTGACTGAAGCTAAAATATATCCTGACTTCAGTGGTGAAGTGGTAATCCGGTACAATAACACGATCAGGACGTTGAAAACGCAAAAAGGAAAAGTTGTGGAGATCAGGGAGTAGATTATTTCGAATATCGGATTGCGAATTGCGGATTTAAAAAAAAAGAAGTTAGTTATCCTCGAATTTCTAACCAAATCACAGATTTGGAGAATTTCGGGATGAGAGATGATTTGTGAGTTGAAACATGTACGGAATTCTGGGTGGTGGATGCTGGTTAAAAACTGTAAATTGTAAACAAATTCTTGTCACTCCTGCCTGCCGGCAGGCACGGCGTTACTCGTAACACTTAACACTTCAAATAGAACAAAATGTTGGCTTTTTTCACTTTTGTTGCTACCTTGAGACCTATATACTGATCAATAAATAAAGCCAAATCAAAATCAAATTGTTAAACACATGACCGAATTAGAATCCAGAGATGATATCGTCCGTATCGGAGATCACCTGTATAAACATTTGATCAAATACGAGATCATTGCGCTGCTGTTGATCGGAACGGGAATTGTTCTGAGGCTGTTTGATAAACCCGGGAGATTGCTGATTACCATCATGCTTATCCTGCTTGCTTTGCTCTATTTCTTCATTGCTTTTGCAAACATCAGGTTTGAAAAAGGCGGTAATACGGAACGTTTTGTTTACAGGCTGAATTCCTGGATTTCAAGCATTGCCATAATCGGACTGGTATTCCTGCTTCACCGGTTACCCTTTGCAACCACACTGGCACTGGTCGGCTCAATTCCGTTACTTTTATTAACCGTTTTCATGTTAATCATAAAAAGCAGGAAGCCTGAAAACCGGGTGATTACCCTGCTAATCATAACCCGGTCGCTCATTATCGGGCTTGTTGTGGTGATATACTATTTACTGACAATACATTAAACCAATGAAAAAAATCAGATTCCAGTTTTTAATCCTGTTTGTTTTTCTTTCTGCAACAGTTGTAACGGCACAGGATGATATTCTCCAGAAGCTTGAAGAGATTGCTATCATCGATCAGAAGGTGATGATGCCTATGCGGGATGGCATCCGTTTAGCTACCGACATCTACCGGCCGAAGACGGATGAGCCTGTTCCGGTGATATTTTCAAAGACGCCATACAATTTCAATCCTTACGGGGATGGTGAAGTACGTACACGTGGTTATTACAGTGCCTATGAGGCAGTTAGCATGGGGTATGCATACGTCGTACAGAATGAGCGGGGAAGGTTTTTCTCAGAAGGGGAATGGAATATTCTTGGTACACCCACTACCGATGGTTATGATGCTTTCAGCTGGATGGCGGAACAATCCTGGTGTAACGGAAAGATTGCCACGTTTGGTTGCTCGTCCACAGCAGAATGGCAAATGGCTGTTGCAGCACTAGACCATCCGGCACACGCCGCAATGGTACCTATGGGATATGGGGCAGGAGTAGGCAGGATTGGTGACTATTATGAACAGGGTAACTGGTACCGGGGAGGTGCACACCAGCTTCTGTTTACAATCTGGCTTTATGGTACGCAGCACGATAAATTCAGGCCAAGACTTCCGGAGAATATTACCCAGCCGGATCTGCTGCGTATTCAGCGGTTTTATGATATGGCTCCGGAGATGCCCCGGGTTGACTGGTCAGAGGCTGTCAAGCATCTGCCACTCCAGGATATCATGAACAATGTGCACGGTGCAAAGGGGATCTGGAACGATATGATCAGAAGAAAACCGAATGACCCGGCATGGTATGAAGGAGGACTGTATCACGATGATATGCCGTTCGGTGTTCCAGGATTCTGGTTTGTCTCCTGGTACGATGTTGCTACCACTCCAAACCTTGCACTGGTCAACCATATCCGTAATAACATCGAAGATCCCGAGGTGGCAAACAACCAGTATCTCGTAATTGCTCCCACAGGGCACTGCGCCTATTGGAACGCCTCGGAACATACCATTGTTGGTGAACGGGACATGGGAGATGCGCGACTTAACTATGATGACATGATTTACGGATGGTTTGACTACTGGTTGAAAGGGGAGGATAACGGGATCCTGGAGAACACGCCCCGGGTCCAGTACTATACCATGGGAATGAATAAATGGCAATCATCGGACAGCTGGCCTCCCGAAGGGGTAACCATGACCACCTGGTACCTGGATAGTAGAGGTTCGGCAAATACCCGCAAGGGTGATGGAAAATTATCCTTAACCGCAAGCAGCAAGGACATGCCGGATGCGTTTACCTATGACCCAATGAATCCTGTGCCATCCTACGGAGGAAATGTCTGCTGCATGGGAAATGCGCTCCAGTCCGGATCTTTCGACCAGCAAAATATGGAATTGCGGGAAGATATCCTGGTATATACCTCTCCACCACTGGAAGAGGGTATTGAAGTTAGTGGATTTATTGAAGCGACACTCTATGTTTCATCCGATGTATCCGATACCGACTTTACCATCAAGCTGATTGATGTCTATCCGGACAGCAGGGCATATAACCTGGATGAAACCATCCAGCGCATGAGGTTCAGGGAGGGGTATGACAAAGAAGTATTTATGGAAGAAGGTGCAGTTTATAAACTTGAAATGACACCCCTGTCCACCAGCAACTATTTTGAAAAAGGACACCGGATCCGGATTGAAGTCACAAGCAGCAATTTCCCGCGGTTTGCAAGGAACATGAATACCGGTGGGAACAATTACGACGAATCGGTCGGTATCGTTGCACACAATAAGATACACCACTCAAAGGAATATCCATCACGGATTGTGCTGCCGGTAGTGGAAAGATAGGTTCTTGGTTAAAAGTTATTCGTTAAAAGTTATACGTTGATTTCGCATGTTGGTATAACAATTACAGAACCATTAACTTTTAACTTTTTCCTTTCTTTTTATAAAGGTAATCCCCCACCCTTCTCATCCAGGCAAGTTCCTCTTCGTTCATCGGGCCAAGATCGAGGGTTGTCAGGTTGTCCTGAAGTTGCTCCCGGTTTTTCACGCCCATCATGCACACATCAACCGAAGGGTTTGACAGGACAAACCGGTAGCAATCGGTAGCCGTCGGGATTTTCTCACCGTTAGGTGTTTTCTTCGGATTAATCAGCTGTTTCCAGCGGGTTGCGGTATAAGAGACAATCCCGGGTTTCGATTCCCCGGTGATCTTCGGAAAGACATCCGTTTCAGCTCCACGGTGAGCTGCGTTATAACGAAGGTGAAACAGGTCGAATATCCCTTCCCTGTGAAGTTCGGGGAAGAGGTTCCGGTTATGGCTAAGGATACCGATAAACCGGATCAATCCTTTTTCTTTCATATTCAGGGCGCCATCGATGATGCTCTGCTGTGGTCTTTTCATGAAAAAGCCCAGGTTCAGGATATCGGCACACTCGATCCCCAGTTTCTTTAACCGGCTATTGAAGAATTTTTCCGTCAATACCGGAGAGTGCGCATAGCTGGTAAGTGCCAGCACCAATTCATCCCGTTTCCCCTTTTTTACAATTTCACGGATCGCCATCATCATCTCCGGGGAACTTCCTTTGATAAAAGTTCCCCAGGTGAAGTAGTTGCACCCGTGTTCAAAAGCCTCTTCAAAGACTGCTGCTTTGGCGCCAAAGCTGGAAGAGATACCCAGCCTCCCGACCCGGAGACCGGTCCTGCCCAATACGGTTTTTTCGTTGAAATTCATATTGAATGGTTTTCAGTTCTCAGTTTTTACCGAAGGCATCCTCACATAGTGATCTTCCAAATCCCCAAAGGCGGCATAGCCATACCTATGGTAGATCTCCCCTTGGGAGAATGGCTATGCCGCCTTTGGGGATTTGTGGCCTATGGCAGATGCCTACGGCATAACATTTAACTTTTAACTTTTAGCTTTTTACTTTTAGCTTTTTACTTTTAACTCCGACGCACTCGAATGATCGCAAATGATCACCCATTTCCCGTCCATTTTCTGCCAGACAAGGGTATAGTGACCGCTCAGATCGCCAATAGTTCTGGAGAGGTGGAATTTCCCGATCAGAAGAACAGTTTTTGTATCGATCTTATACATATCGAGCACCTCAAAGGCAAGTTTCCCCATAGCCGTAAGGTCAGGATAACTTGTACAATACCTTTCTCTTGTGGCTTCCCATCCATAAGTTGGTCCACCGGAGCCAACGAATACAAGCTTATCCGATTTCCAATACCCCTCCATGAACCGGTCAATATCTCCCGCATTCCATGCATCTTCGGTCATTTTAAAAGCTTCCAGGATGCTGTTTTTATCCTGTTCTGAAAGCCTATCCTGGCCAAAAGCATGGAAACAATTGAACAGGATAAGTGTAAATAACAAAAGTTTTTCCATTTGTTTCATAGCCATAAATATACTTCCATTCAAACAATCCACCAAGGGAATTGCAATCCGTCCAGCGGCATAATTTCGTTTTCAAGAAAGAACTTGAGTTACTAAATAATAAAACCATCATTCGTTTATCATTATCGATTTATTAATTTTAACTTGCCAGGAAAGTATGGATTCAGTGTAGTTTTATAAAAGATAAAATCAGGTAAGTATGGAAATTATCACCGGGTTATTCATTCTTCTTATTGCCTGTCTGGTAATCGAAAACTTCGTTCACTCCAGGCGGTTAAAACGGATTCCGATGCGCATAACGGTCTCCGGCACCCGCGGAAAAACGAGTATCGTTCGTACCCTTGCCTCCGTATTTCGATGCCATGGGATCAGGGTACTGGCAAAAACCACCGGCTCGGAAGCAACCTACATCCTCCCGGATGGTAAGGAAGAAGCTATAAAAAGACGGGGAAAGACAACCATTCTCGAGCAAAAAAAACTGATCCGGAAGGCTGTAAAACTGAATGCTCAGTGTGTGCTCACCGAGATAATGAGCATACATCCGGAGTGTCACACCATCGAAACCCATAAAATCATTAAGCCGGAGTTTACCATCCTGTCGAACATCCGGGCAGATCATATTCACCTTGCAGGGAAAACCAAAGAGGAGCTATCAACCTATTTTCTCAATGATATTTATCGTGGGTCGCAAGTTCTTATCCATGAAAATGAGATCAACGAATACATGGTTTCGGGTGTAACAAAAATACAGGCTAACCTGTTCACGGTCAATAAGGATGCTGTTCAGGAACTGAAAATATCAGCATCAGCCAGCAAACGGCATCTGTCTGAAAACCTTGATCTTGTTTACACCGCTTCAAAACAGTTTGGAATAGATAATGAGTCCATCACAACGGGCATAGAAAATGCCCGGCTGGATATCGGAAGCCTGGAAATCTTCCGGTTTGAAGAAGGGGAAAAAGAGGTCTTTTTTGTCAATTCATTTGCTGCCAACGAGCCGGAATCAACGATGAAGCTGGTCAACAAAACCCTGTTGATCATGGGGAAAGATCACACTGTTAAGGCAGGTTTGCTTGCACTCCGGTCTGACCGGGGAGAACGGAGTCGCCAGTGGCTGGATTATCTATTAGAATGTGAAGATCACTGCTTTCATCCCCTGTTTCTGACCGGTGCTCATTCACGGATATTACACCGGAACATTGAAGGATCTGAAATCATCAGGGGGCGTGACCCGGGGTGCATTACCCGGGCAATCCTGTCCGCCTGTGATACGGGTACGCTTGTTTTCGGAATGGGAAATTTCCATGGAGTGGGAAAAAGAATGGTGGAATATTGGAAGGATGAAGGATTAACGAAAAAGGATTAAGGAAATGAGGGACTTTGAGACTGTGTGACGGGGAGACGGAGAGAAGATTATAATAAAGTGATGCAACGTAATAGCTGAACGTAACTCAACATAATATCATGACCTATGAATTTGTTTTTATCGGATTGTTGGTAGCACTGCTTTTTATTAGCATAACCGGGTATTACCCTGGCGGTATTATTGTTCCCGGCTACCTGGTACTGTTCATTGATCAGCCGCTCCGGCTGACCGGTACGATCATTGCTTCCCTGGTAGCGCTGCTTTGCTTTAAAATCGTTTCAGAATATACGATACTGTTCGGAAAAAGGAGGTTTGTATTCATGATCCTTTGTGGTGGGGTGATCTCCTTTTTACTCTCGGTACTGTTACCGCAAATTTTTCCAGGATCGATTGAATTTCAGGTAATTGGGTGGGTTATCCCGGGGCTGATAGCAAACCAGTACGAAAGACAGGGAATCCTTCAAACCCTTTCATCCCTGGTTATTGTACTGACAGCCCTCTTTTTTATCGGCGAATTCTATCTTCTGATTCTTAAATAGCATGTTCAAACGATACATGTCATACGACAGAAAAGCACGGTTCCTGTTCCTGAACGGTCTGATCAGTTTACTGGTTCTCATCACCATGTCAGTCATTCCGGGGAAGGAAGTAGCTTCACCCCCGCGGGAAATCCGGGAAGCCGCAGAGATCATGAAGAAATCGGTTGAGATCATTTCCACCCATTGCCGCAAGAACAACATCAACATGGATGCGCTGACTGACCCGGCAAGTACCGGGCTTATCGGAAATGAACTAACCGAAATCACCACGACCATTGGCCATCTGGATGCCAAACGCACCACAATTAATCCCAATTTTGCGAGCCTGATTGCCTTCCTGCTGATGGAAGCAGGAGTGCATGAGAACGACACCATCGCGATAGCCTGTTCAGGCTCATTTCCGGCACTCCTGGTAGCCTCATTATCTGCATGCAAAGCGATGAAGGTAAATGCACGGGCTATCCTGTCCATTGGTGCCTCCTCCTATGGTGCAACAAACGTCAATTTCACACTGCTGGACATGCATGAACTGCTGCGCCAGCATCAGTTGATTGATGCAAAACCCATTGCCGTTTCACCGGGTGGAATTGACGATATCGGGAGTGAATTGGACCCGGACCTGGTAAGCCTGATTCAACTGAAAACCGAATCCCTGGCTATACCCTATATTTATGAGCCTGACCTGCGGTCCAATGTTCGGTTGCGGGAATCGCTGTACTTTACGGATAAAAACATTGATATCAAAGCGTTTATTAACATTGGAGGTGGATATGCAAACATGGGGACCAGTCCACAAATACTGACGCTGTCACCCGGATTGATCATGGAAGCACCATTGCCTGAGGAAAGCAGCAGGGGAGTAATCTATTCGATGCTTGAAAAGGGGATCCCTGTAATTCACCTGCTATTCATCAAGGGGATAGCGCAAAAATACAACCTGACATGGGACCCGGTGTCTGTTCCGGAATATACTGCCCTTCATTTTGACAGCATTTATTCCATCTCCCCCATCATACAATTCTCAGGAATCCTCTATCTGGCATATTTTATTTTTATTTTTGTACGATACAATAAGCTACAAAACATGAATTATTAGATGGGTCTAATCAATAAATTGGATAAATTTGGATGATGCCAAACAAGGTGATAAACATAAATTATATCGTATAACACATTATAAACTTTACTCTTATGATAAAAAAGACGGTTTATATCAGTATCATCGCCCTGATGTGTATCCTTACATCCTTTTCAGTGAATGAAGTATCAGCCCAGACAGCCGGGCAACCCGTAATGCTCACTTCCTGTGGCCAGAGTCCCGGACCGGTAAGGTTAAAAATTTTCATGTC
>Ga0315537_1000895_pt1 | contig 23690 bp, 23 predicted proteins | sample SalMarSW160270MG_FD_203091 | JGI IMG/M metagenome (GOLD analysis project Ga0315537, IMG submission 203091) | Salt marsh sediment microbial communities from the Plum Island Ecosystem LTER, Massachusetts, United States - Salt Marsh Sediment SW1602-70 ...
CATCAATTTCTTTAAAATGCCCCAAGGAGAAGTCTTTTGTTCTTCAGAGTGCCGGCGATGATATCCACAAATCGTCAATTTATGGATCGACACTGGCTAAAAAGCATGATTGCTTGGTGTTTCTCACTGTACCTGGAACAAGTACAAATCCTATATTGTACGTAAAGGAAACTTAGATGAAGGAATATTGGATGAACTTTAGAGTACGCTTACTTCTAATCTGCCTTTTTTTTGTTATGTTATCGGCAGTTGGACACAGTGCCGAGAAGAAACAGATTCTTATTCTAAACTCCTATCATAAGGGCTATTCATGGACTGACGGCTTAGTCAAAGGCATAGAAAAGACCCTCACAGAAAAGATAGAAGACTTTGAAATCCTCATAGAATATATGGATACAAAAAGGATTAACACAGATGAATATAAAGAAGCGTTTTTCCGGCTAATGAAAATGAAATATACTAAAATTAATTTGGATATCATTATCGTCTCGGATGACAACGCCTTCCGTTTTGCCGCGAAGTATCATAGATCCCTGTTTGGTAATACACCGATGGTATTTGTGGGTGTTAATCATTTTATCCCCTCAATGATTGACGGACATGAGGAACAAATAACCGGGATCGTGCAGGATGCGGACATCCCTGCCACATTAAACACAGCATTAAAACTTCATCCTAACACCACACAGGTTGCAGTTATATGTGATGCCACCCCAACGGGTCAGGCATACATCAGGCAAGCCGCTGCAGCTGAATCTCAATTTGAAACTCTGAAATTCATATATTTGGATGGCACTGAATTGACAACTTCAGAAATGTTGGCCCGGCTTAGCAGCCTTCCCAATAACAGCATTGCATTATTGTGTATATGGCTGAAGGGCAAGGATGGTGTTTTCGTGCCATGGGAAAGAGGATACCCTGATATTTCAAAAAATTCACCGGTCCCTCTGTATGGTGTTCTTGATTCAATGCTTCAATATGGAATCCTTGGCGGTAAAGTGCAATCCGGAGAATACCATGGTGCAGAGGCAGCTAAAATTGCTCTGAAACTCTTGGAAAGCAAAAAAGTTACAGATATACCCGTGAGGCTGGAAAGCCCGAATACCTATATGTTTAATTATCAGCAATTGAAAAGATGGAACATTCCAAAGACTGCTTTACCCCAAGGAAGTATCATTTTCAACGAACCCCAATCTGTATATTATCAATACAAAAATATGGTTTGGGGCATCATTGGAACCTTTGCGTTCTTGATTGTTGTAATTACGGCCCTTAGCAGTAATATTATTCGCCGCAAGTCGGCGGAAGAGAATCTGCGGGAAAGTGAGCAGAAATACAGATTATTAATAGAAAATCTCCCGGGTACTGTTTTCAGAGGATATAAGGACTGGTCTGTCGAATTCTTTGATAATACGATTGAGATATTCACTGGCTATAATGTTGATGAATTTAATTTCGGGAGAATGAAATGGATTGATATTATTGCTGAGGAAGATATTGACACTGCAAAGCTAAGCTTTATCCAGGCCTTGAAAACAAACAAATCATACATTAGGGAATATAGGATCAAATCCAATGTTGAGGGCATCCATTGGATACAAGAAAGAGGACAAATCGTTTGTGACAATAAAGGCGAGATTGAATATGTGAATGGAGTCTTTTTTGATGTTACAGATCGTAAACAGGCAGAGGACGCGCTGCGGGAGAGCGAGGAACGATTCAAAGACCTGGCCAACTTGCTGCCTCAGCCAATCTGGGAAACGGATTTGGAGGGAAACTTCACATACACCAACCGGGCAGGTTATGAAAGTTTTGGTTATACACCGAATGACATTGAAGAAGGAGTGTCCGTAGCAGACGTCATTATTCCCGAAGATAGAAAAAGGGGGGTTGCGAATTTCGGCAAGACGCTTCAAGGGATAGAGTTCGAGAATCATGAATACACTTGTTTAACAAAAGACGGCAGGAAGTTTCCCGCTTTGATATACAACTCCCCCATTATAAAAGACGGTGAACCCTCCGGGGTAAGGGGAGTTACATTGGACATCACCAACCTCAAGAAGGCGGAAGTAGAGCTGCAACGGTCGGAAATTCGGTATCGAACGCTCTATCAGGAATCAATGCAGAGAGAACAATTATACGAATCCCTCCTTAAATCGGCTCCTGACGCCGTGGCCATCTATAACCTTAATGGCGAGACAACTTATGTCAATCCGGCCTTTACGCAAATCTTTGGTTTCACCATGCAAGATATCAAAGGAAAACAGGTTCCTTTTGTGCCTGAAAGCGAAATGGAAAAAACCATTGCCGGTATTAAACAGGTTCTTGAAGGAGAATCTGTTACCGGTTTTGAGACCAAGAGACGGACTAAAGACGGCAGGGTTTTGGATATAACCTTAAGTTCCGCCTGTTATGATGATCATGAAGGCCATAGAGCAGGAATCGTTGTATTTCTGCGGGATATAACCGAAGCCAAGCAAACCGAGAGACAGCTCCAACAAGTCCAAAAGATGGAATCCATCGGCACACTCGCAGGCGGTATTGCCCATGACTTCAACAACATGCTGGGGATAATAGTGGGTAACACTGAACTGGCAATGGATGATGTTCCCGAGTGGAATGCGGCAAGGCAAAATTTGGAAGAGATTCGTACTGCCAGCATGCGCGCCAGAGATATGGTCAAGCAAATCATGGCCTTCAGCCGCCAAAGCCCACAGGAAATGAAACCGGTCAGGATGAGCCCGATTATCAAAGAATCTCTCAAGTTATTGCGATCTTCAATCCCAACGACAATCGAAATTCACCAGAATATTTCAAGCGAGTCAGATACCGTTCGCGCAGATCCGACACAAATAAATCAGGTCCTCATAAATCTTTGCACCAATGCAGCCCATGCCATGGGAGAAAAAGCGGGCGTCCTGGAGGTTAGCCTTGAACATATTGAATTAGATGCGCATTCTGCAATTCATTATCATGACTTATCCTCTGGGAAATATGTAAGACTGACGGTAAGTGACACAGGGAATGGTATTGAACCCAAGATCCTGGAACGCATATTCGATCCATATTTTACCACTAAGAAAGTAGGTGAAGGTTCAGGGATGGGGCTTTCCGTGATCCATGGCATAGTCAAAAGCCATGGCGGTGGCATCTCGGTAAGTAGTAAACCAGGGAAAGGAACTATCTTTCATGTGCTTTTTCCCTACATTGAAGATGAGCCGGAACCGGAAGTTGAGATTGCGGTTGAGATTCCCGGGGGCAAAGAAAGAATACTTTTTGTTGACGATGAAAAGGCTATGGTCGATGCAATTCAACCGATGGTAGAACGCCTGGGTTATAAAGTGACCGCAAGAACGAGCAGCATTGAAGCCCTGGAGGCCTTTCGTGCAAACCCAGATAAATTCGATCTGGTCATTACCGATTTTACCATGCCCAACATGACAGGTTTGGAACTGGCTAAAGAGCTTTTAAAATTACGGTCTGATATACCTATAATTCTTTGTACCGGGTATAGTGAACATATAAATGAATATAAAGCCAAAGGAAGCGGGATTCGTGCTTTTCTTATGAAGCCTGTTGTTTTGGGTGAAATTGCAAAAACGATCCGAAATCATGTGTCCAGATCATCGCATTAGTATTTGCGATTTCCAACCCTATCCACAACGTTCATTGTATCCCGCCAACATTTCTATTGCAGCCATATCTTTGGAACGACCAATCGCTTTTTTATTTCACCGTAAAAAGTCACTCCTATAAACGACTTCCCACCACCTCATAAACCTTTTCAAGAGCCTGATCCAGATTTTCCGGTTGGGTTCCGCCGGCCTGTGCCATATCCGGCCTGCCCCCGCCGCCGCCGCCCACAACGGATGCGACCTCCTTAACAATTTTCCCGGCATGAAATCGGTCGGTTAAATCCTTTGTAACCACAACGATCAAAAGTGCCTTGGAATCGGCAGAACTGCCAAGGACAACGATACCCGTTTTTAGCTTCTCTTTAAACTTGTCGGCCAGATCTCTCAGTTCAGCCGGCGTGCCGGCCGTAACCTTTTTAGCCAGTACCTTGATATCGTTGATCGATTTAATCTCTTCCTCGGTCCAGTCTGCCGACCGCATCGCAATCTTGGCTTTTAATCGTTCCACCTCTTTTTCCAGCGATTTCTGAACGGACAATATTTTCTTAATTCTCCCGGGAACCGCTTCAGGATTTTCTTTAAGCAACCTGGCGGAGTCATCTATAATCTTTGAGTTTTTTTGAATATATTCGACGGCGGCCATACCGGTCAGCGCCTCAATACGCCGTATCCCCGAAGCCACACTCGATTCCCCGGTAATTTTAAAAAAGCCGATGTTACCGGTCATATCCGTATGTGTCCCCCCGCAAAGCTCTTTGCTGATATCGTTTATGGAAACAACCCTGACACGGTCACCATATTTTTCTTCAAAGAGTGCTGTGGCATCTGTTTTGAACGCTTCTTCCGCATCCATCTCAACCATTCGGACAGGTGTATTTTTACGTATCTCTTGGTTCACCAGGGTTTCAATTTTATCCAGAGTTTCCGGATCGGTTTGGGAAAAATGGGTAAAATCGAAACGGAGTCTGTCCGGCGTCACCAGGGAACCCGCCTGTTTGACATGATCACCCAGTATTTTTCGCAGGGCAAAATGAAGTATATGGGTAGCCGTGTGATTGCATCTTGTAGCATCACGCTGAGACTTATCAACGGTAAGCGTTACGGTTTCCCCTTTTTCAATATGCCCTGAAATTATTTTACCTTTGTGGATAATAAGCCCAGTGGGATCCTTGATGGTGTCCGAGATTTCCATATCAAGATCATCACCGGTAATTTTTCCGGTATCCCCGGCCTGTCCACCGGCTTCACCGTAAAAAGGCGTGACTTCCACCACAACTTCAACCGTTTGACCTTTAGCCGCCGACCGAGTCTCCCGGCCGTCCTCTACCAGTACAAGCACCTTTGACTCACAGGATATCTTATCGTAACCCACAAACTCCGGCATTACGCCTGCGGCCGAAAGGTTTTTATAAGCATGGCTGATTTCAGCAAATGCGGCCACGGATCTCGACCGTTCACGCTGCGCTGCCATATATTGGTCAAATCCTTCCATATCCAGTGCCAATTCTTCATCCCTGACCACATCTTGGACAATATCGACCGGAAATCCAAAGGTGTCATAGAGCTTAAATATTAAATCACCCGGCACTCGGGTTTGACCTTTGGCCTTTAAATCGGCAAGTCCGTCATTTAAAATCTTAAGACCATGATCCAGTGTTTCTGAAAACCGGATTTCTTCGTTTTTGATGACATTGGTGATAAATGCCGCAGCCTCGGAAAGATCGGGATATTCGGGTTTCATGATATCAAAAACAACACGGGCGGTTTCATGAAGAAAGGGCCGTGTCAGGCCGATATTGCGCCCGTATCGGATCGCTCTTCGCATAATTCGGCGGAGCACATATCCTCTGCCTTCATTGGAAGGAAGGACCCCGTCGCCAATCAAAAATGCTGCGGCCCTACTGTGATCGGCAATGACTTTCATGGCCACATCCGCTTCACGATACTCTCCAATCCGCTTTTCAGAAAGATCCTCCACTTTGTTCATGATCGGCAGAATCAGATCGATATCATAATTTGTCGGCACGTCCTGTATTATGGAAATCAGCCTTTCCAGCCCAAGCCCGGTATCAATGCTCGGTTTTGGAAGAGGCGTCAGCTTGCCGGAAACATCCCGGTCGAACTGCATGAAAACCAAATTCCATATCTCTAAGAAACGATCGCAATCACATCCCACATCGCAATCCGGCTTGCCGCATCCAAATTCCTCTCCCCGGTCGATATGTATTTCACTACAGGGACCGCACGGACCGGTATCCCCCATGGCCCAGAAGTTGTCCTCTTCACCGAACCGTAAAATCCGGTTTTCCGGCACACCGATATTTTTATGCCAGAGTTCATGGGCTTCATCATCATCAAGATAAATCGAAACCCATAGTTTGTCTTCCGGCAGTCCATACCCGTTGGTCAACAGATCCCAGCCATAATCTATGGCCTTTTCCTTGAAATAATCCCCAAAGGAAAAGTTCCCCAGCATCTCGAAAAATGTATGGTGCCTTGCGGTATATCCGACATTTTCCAGATCGTTATGCTTACCCCCGGCCCGCACGCACTTCTGAGAGGTTGTCGCCTTTACATAACCTCTTTTTTCCTCTCCAAGAAAAGCGCGCTTAAACTGGACCATACCTGCATTGACAAACAGCAACGTCGGATCATCGGAAGGAACAAGAGAAGAGCTCCTTACGATCCGGTGATGATGTTTTTCAAAATAATCAAGAAATTTCCTGCGTATTTCGTTTCCTGTCATAAATTACTCCATATTTAGGCTTTCGGGGGGGTCTCTGGGGATGAATCATCCCGTTCCTCTTTATGCTTGCTTTTTGAAACACCCAAAGCTTCTTTGACTCTTAGTAATGCTGAATTGTAAATATCCGGATTATTTTCTAAAAAGTTCTTTACGTTTTGGCGTCCCTGTCCGATTCGCTCCCCATCATATGAATACCAGGAACCGCTTTTATCTATAACTCCGGCGGCCACGCCGGTATCGATAAGATCACCGGTTTGCGATATGCCGTGACCGTATATGATGTCGAATTCAGCCTCAGTAAACGGCGGGGCCATCTTGTTTTTAACAACGCGCACTCGGGTCCGGTTCCCTACAACCTCCTGCCCGTCTTTAATCGCTCCGATCCGACGGATATCAAGCCTGACCGAGGAATAAAACTTCAGCGCATTTCCTCCGGTTGTGGTTTCAGGATTGCCGAATACCACACCGATTTTCATACGGATCTGGTTAATAAAAATAACCGACGTCATTGTTTTGCTGATGGTGCCGGTTAGCTTTCTCAGTGCCTGGGACATGAGTCTGGCCTGAAGTCCCATGTGGGAATCTCCCATCTCTCCTTCTATTTCCGCCCTGGGAACCAGTGCGGCAACCGAGTCGATCACAACAATATCTATTGCGCCGCTTCTTACCAGCATATCCGCAATTTCAAGAGCCTGTTCCCCTGTATCCGGCTGGGCCACCAGAAGTTCGTCACAATCTACTCCGAGTTTCTTTGCATACGAAATATCCAGGGCATGCTCTGCATCAACAAATGCCACAATGCCTCCCTGTTTTTGGGCCTCGGAAACCGCATGAAGTGCAAGGGTGGTTTTCCCGGAGGATTCCGGACCGAAAATCTCAATGACCCTTCCTCTGGGAATTCCTCCAACACCCAGTGCTTTATCAAGAGCAAGGGAGCCGGTTGATATAACCGGCACATCGACAATGGGGCTGCCCCCCAGCTTCATAATAGCCCCCTTGCCGAACTGTCGCTCTATCTGCATCATGGCGCTTTCCACCGCCTTTTCCTTGTCCGGAGATATGCTCATGATATCCTCCCTTATCAATGATGATCAGGCAGCGCCCGATCTTCAATCAACAATAAATCCGCCAGTTTCGTATAAACAGCTCCTTTGGGTTTCAGTTCACTTTTATACAAAATGATCCTTTCGCCAAAAAAATGTTCGGATTCAAACTGAGTGAAGTCTTTCAATACATCATGTAATCTTATTGGATCTATTTTATCCTTTATCCTTCCCAGCGTAAGATGACCTTTGAAAGGTCTCTTCTCTTTTGGAAAGCCCATTGCCTCTAATTTTTCATCCAGCGTTTTTTGCAGTCCGGTCAGCAGGTCGAGTTGTTTTGAAATGCCCAACCATAACACTCGGGGCTGTTTTATACCCGGAAAAACACCGATTCCTTTTACCGCAAGCGATATGGGAGGACAGCCTGTAACCGATTCAGAAATAACCCTTGCGATTTTTTCCGTATCCGTCTCTTTGATGTCGCCTAAAAATTTTAAGGTGAGATGAATATTTTTCGGACGGACCCATCGGATCTTAAATCCATAAGATTTTATTTCTTCCTGAACCTTGCCGATAGTGTAAATTATTTTTTCCGGAAGCTCAATAGCTATAAATGTCCGTATGGTGTTTGACATAGGAAATTGAATATTTACAATTAAATATTGGATATTACATCATCTATTAGTTTTGATTTTAAATTTTAAGGGTTTAATTTCTCAGTAAATTATGCAGGTCAATATCATAAATTCATACACCAGGACTTTTCGAAATCTTATGTAAGAATTCCTTAAGTCTTCAATTTTCAATTGAAAATCTTCAATCAATTCAAAGCCTAAAAAATGAAACAGCATTTTTTTTACAAAAAACACGAAATTCATTGCTAAGCGGGTAACGTAAACTGCGGTTCCCCGATAAGGAATTTTCCTTTGGAAATCCAGCCTTTCAACATTTCAGCAACTTCGCGGGCCCTTACCATACTCGACAGCGGAACGGAAGGTATTTCCTCACCCCTGAATCCGATATGGCCGCTCTTTAGCTCTGCATAACTGACCTGGCCATAACTTTTTGAAATGCCGTTAGGGTAATCATGACCATAATCGACGATCTGGGTAAATAACTCCTCATCTGAAACCGCCGTATATTGAACAATCTCTTCGTTCAATATGGGTATGGGAACACCCAGGCCCACAGCAAGAGAACATCCATAGCCCTGGATGCTCACCCCCATCAGCCATTTGGGATTCATCTTTTTAAGATCTCCCATAACCCACAGGGTGCCTGCGGGTCCCACGGGAATACCCTTTTTTGTTCTTTTTACCAAAGGGTTATGCTGGGTGCCGTACCAAGCAACATATCCTGTTGATCCTCCGAGAAAAATACGAGTACCCAGTCCGATTGTCTTATAATACGGATCATTAAAAAGCGGACTGAGCTGTCCGCTCGAACAGTAATTTGCATTGGCTGCTTTGGGTTTCAATGTGCCCATGTATGTATAGACCGTCTTTTTAGTGAGATTTATGGCACAATTATAATTCTGATATCCGTTTCTCGGATTACACAAGGTGGCATGGGGAAGTTCGCGGAGTAAAATCTCCTTTTCGACCATCCGGTTTGGATAACAGTCTGTACCATAAGCGATGGCCTTTAAATGCACTTTTTCTCCCGCCACAAGATCCTGTATTACATGGCCGCCGCCATATTTGAATTCACCGGGATAGACCTTGTTTAATGGATCGTCCTCACAGGGCTCTGCGGCCCCGATATAGCAATCCACCGCGGCCACTCCCGCATATGCAGGAACATTGTTCAACCATACTTTGGAAGCTTTTATTGTGGGAACTGAATGTCCAAAATTGACAAACGCCCCGGATGAACACATGGGGGCAAAAGTACCTGTAGTCACAACGTCTATGCGCCTTGCAGCCTCAACGGGTCCCTCATCCCTAACGATATCGATGATCTCCTCAGCGGTAACCACAACAACTTCTCCGGACCTGATTCTTTCATTAATCTCCTGGTATGTCTTGTTTATTTTATATTTTTTCATTGCCAACTTATGCCTTTTAACTGTTATTCGATGTTACCGTATTAATTTTGCCTGAGATATTGTTTTTTATCCAGGATGCATCCCACCATTCAACCGGATTGATAAAAGTGTCATGAACAAGCATTCCGAAATGCAGATGATCTCCTCCCGCAAGTCCCGTAGTTCCGGTATGGCCTATTCGCTCTCCTTTGGACACCATCTGTCCCTTTTTTACACTAAAATCGCTTAAATGTGAATACATGCTAAACAGCCCAAAGCCATGGTCAATGATGACCGTTTTTCCATAAATACCCATGTATCCGGAAAAGGCAACCTTTCCGGTGTTGGATGCAGAAACCGGAGAGCGTGCAACCGAAGCCAGATCAACGCCCATATGGACCTGCCGGTCAATGATATGACCTTTGTATTTATATCTACGATGGTCGGCAAAACCGGCTTTTCTGGCTGACTTTGGGAGCCTTAGGAATGTACCCTTCCAGTATAACTTCCTATCAGTATTTCTAACTATACTTAATAATTGCTTATAGTTATCCTGACGAAGTTCTTTATTAACCTTAAGAAATTTATCAACCAGCGGTGTTTTGGAATCCAGAGAAATTTCAACATCAAATTCCGGCATCTTCCAGTTAAGAAATCTGTCTGAAATTTCGATTAAATCGTTTTTAAAAACCTTTTTTTTAATATGATAAGGAAACCCCGCTTTGGTGCTGTTGCCGGCAACATCGGTTGCATTAACAAAAATTTTGGTGCCCGGGCCCTGCTTATAATTGAGAGCAATAAAGGCCATCAAGATATTATTATCTTTGAAATACCCCGGGTATCCCGGAAAAAAGCTTGCCCCCACAAAAACTCCGCTTTTCGGGCACGTTTCCGAGACCCTGTAAATAACAAGACCCGCCCCCCCCTGGCTTATGTTGTGCGCCCTGCTAAGAATACCCACTTCAGGTGGCCGTGTATCTATCATCACATCTTTTTCTAAATAGGTTATGTTTCCGTGCAACCATTTCCGCCATGAATAATCCCTTGCAACCATACGCAAAATCGCTTTGCCGTCGGTTATTCCCATTTTCACCGGCTCAATTACGATTTTAAATGACTCTTGGTGTATAATGCCCCCGCGAATAAGGCCTGCAAACGGCAAATCCTTTTCAAACAAAACAACCTCCTTGCCGTCTTTAACCAGTCCGATCCATATCCTTCGAACGCCGCTCTTTGCATCAGACACGGAAAGAGCAAGCTCCTGGGTCTTGCCTATGGATGGGGATGGAAGTTCCAGCGTAATCGATGGTTTCTCTCCTTCGAGCCTTACCACCAATATCCAGGCAACCGGTAATATAACAATAAGGCAAACCAGAACGATCAGCCGTGACTTTGTGCTTTTCTTATTAGTTTTCAATGGGTTACAATCCACCTTCCTTGTTTTTTTAAATGAGTGATATTAACAGCAAAAATATGGGTAATCAAGGACTGTTTTTCCTTTTTTCGTTTCTTGACTTTTAACCATGTGCGAGATAGAATTATTCTATTATTTTAGCGTTATGATATAATAACATTATGAATAATATAGTGAGTGTCCATCCATTTTTATTGTTGAAGCCGCCACGCTCGATTTAATTTTAGAGCGAACCGGGGTATCGGCCGAGCAGGTTGCATTTATGAGTCTGATGATTAATGAGGATTTTTGTTCAAGATCAAGGCATGCGAAAAAAATAACCATCCCAGTACGATCTGCCGGACCTATGGGACAGGCAGGCATATATTTGATATTCCAAGAATTTATTCGCCACCGAACTTTGGCGAATTAATTTTTTGAGCATAACGCAGAGATTGTGCGAAAAGACCATTAATCAACAGACTCATTTATGGGTGATGATCTTTCTGACTTTTCATTGATGAAAAAGGTGGGGCTTTCCATTGCCGTAGCCGATGCTCATAAAACTGTACTTAAAAATGCCGATATGGTAACATTGGCAAAAGGCGGAAACGGGGCGGTGAGAGAAGCCTGTGAAGCCATATTGAAAGCTCAAGGGCTTTGGGAAAACATTCTGGAGCGTTTTTTATAATGCCGTTTGTAAAGGACCATAACCACAAAAAACTAAAACTGATTCTACTCTTGGTCATTTTTCTCGGATTAGGCGTTACCCTGGTTGTTTTTACAAGCCATCGACGGATATTAGGAAAAGACAAGAATATTGTTTCAAACATAAAGAATAATGCAAATATTTCAATAGGTAAAGCACATCAAACGGCGACCAGAAACGGAATAAAGGAATGGAATCTTGACGCAGCTTCAGTAAATTATATGGTTAAAAAAAACCAGGCAATTTTCCAGGATTTGTCCATTACGTTTTATCTTAAAAATAAAACCGAAGTTTACCTGACAGCGAATAAAGGAATTTTAAAAATAGATTCAAACGACATGGAAGTTTTTGGCAATGTTGTCGTAAAAAATTCAACATACCGTTTAAAAACCGAAAATCTATTTTACAGGCACAACCAACGAATAATTTTATCAAAAGTTCCTGTTCAAGTGTTCGGAAACGCCTTTAATATTGTTGCTGACTCTATGTCTTTGAATTTAAATACAAATAAACTTATGTTTGAAGGAAAAGTACAAGGAACCCTGCATGAGATCATTGGACTTTAATAAAAATTCGTACCGAATTTTTCTACTCTTTGCTGCAACATTTATGCTCGCAGCCGCCCCTGTTGCACCCTCTTCAGGGTATGCTAACGAAAAACCGAGTGATACGAATACGCATAATCTTGCAAAAGACCAGAAGATCCATATTACAGCAGACAAGCTGATCTCTGATAATGATGCCGATTATGCTGAATTTATTGGGAATGTAAGGGCAACTCAGGAGGACACCGTTATTACGGCAGACAGACTCAAGATTTTTTTTAAAGCAAATGCGGGCCATAAGGACACCCCCGCCATTGGAGGGGAATCGATTGCCAAAATAGTAGCTGACGGAAACGTCAAAATAAATTTCGACAACAAGGTTGCAGTAACCCGGCAGGCCGTATACAATACACAAACTGAGGTTCTTGTTTTGTCGGGCAACAATTCCAGGATTGTCAGTGGAGACAATTCTATTTCCGGCGAGAAAATAACGATTTATAGAGCTACCGGACGCATTAATGTTGAAAGCGGCGGCGAGAAACGTGTTGAAGCAGTATTTTATTCAGGTAAAAAGGGTTTGAAATAATTGGCGACATTGTCTCTAAATAAGCTGATCAAGACATATAATGGAAGACCGGTTGTAAATTCCGTAAGCTTGAATATCGAGGACAGCAGCGTTGTCGGTCTTCTCGGTCCAAACGGCGCAGGCAAAACCACGACTTTCTATATGACAATTGGAATAATCAAGGCGGATAAGGGTCAAGTCTTACTAGATGATGAAGATATCACGAACTATCCCATGTATCTGAGGGCACGCAGGGGGGTCGGCTATCTTCCACAGGAAACTTCAATATTTAGGAAGCTGACGGTAAAGCAAAATATCATGGCGATTCTTGAAATTCTGCCCATCTCTAAATCGGAGCAGAAAGAGCGGACATATATGCTTCTTGATGAACTCGGAATAAAACAGCTTGCAGAGCAAAAGGCAAGCCTGCTCTCCGGCGGGGAACGGCGGCGCCTTGAAATAGCACGCTCACTTGCTACGAATCCGTCCTTTATTCTTCTTGATGAGCCCTTTGCAGGTATAGATCCTTTGGCTGTAATCGATATAAAAAACATCATACGGCATCTAAAAAAAAGGGGAATAGGCATTCTCATATCAGATCATAATGTAAGAGAAACACTTGAAGTTTGTGATAAAGCATATATATTAAATGACGGTAAGATAATCGAATCCGGTTCACCGCAAAAGATTGCTTCAAGCGAAACCGCCCGCCGGATCTATTTAGGAGACGAGTTTAAATTATAAAATGGTGCTTGAATTACGACAACAATTAAAATTAACTCAGCAGCTTATCATGACCCCCCAGCTGCAAATGGCTATCAAGCTTTTGCAGTTAACACGGCTTGAGCTTTTAAACGCGATCAACCAGGAACTCGAACAGAATCCCACCCTGGAAGAAGAAGTCCATGAAATTTCTGTTGAAGAGCAGCTTAATAAAGAGATTGAGGAAAAGGCTGCTGACCCGCCCGATACAAAAGAGGTCACAATAGAAGAAAATATCCGCGATGATATGGACTGGAGCAATTATATTGATGAATACAGTTCATCGGGTAGGACACATTCCGAAACCGAAAAAAAGGAGTCGCCGAATTTCGAATCGTTTGTGGCACGCAAGGAATCTTTGCGCGAACATCTGCTTTGGCAATTGCTGATGACATCACCCACCGAGGAGGAAGAGAAAATCGGAAGCATTATTGCCGGCAACCTTAATAAAGACGGTTATCTTGATGCCTCTGTTGAAGACATTGTCCGGATGAGCGGGATTGATACTGAAAAGGTTGAAAAAATTCTATTGCTGATGCAAACGTTTGATCCAATAGGGGTATGTGCAAGGGATCTCAGTGAATGTCTGCTTATACAGGCAAGGCATTTTGATTTTGACGATACCCTGGTCACCCAAATCATCACACATCATCTCAATCACCTCGAAAATAAAAATTATAGGGCCATCGCCAAGTCTCTAAAAGCAAATATTGAAGATGTTATTAGCGCCATTAATATTATCAAAGGTTTGGAGCCAAGGCCGGGACTGCCGTTCACAGATGAAGAACCCCAATATATTAACCCCGATGTTTTTGTATACAAAATTGAAGATGAGTTCATCATCTGGGTAAACGACGACGGGATGCCGAGACTGCATGTCAACAGTTTTTATAAAAATGCAATTAGGGACGGCAAAAGGTTTTCAAGCGAAGCAAAGGATTACATACAGGAAAAGATACGTTCCGCAACATGGTTGATCCGAAGCATTCATCAACGTCAAAAAACCATCTACAGGGTAATGGAAAGTATATTGAAATTCCAGTGGGATTTTTTTGACAAGGGGATCTCATACTTGAGACCCATGGTGTTAAGAGATGTAGCAGAAGATATCGGGATGCACGAATCGACAATCAGCAGGGTTACAACCAATAAATATGCCCATACACCGCGGGGGATTTTTGAGTTGAAATATTTTTTTAACAGCTCTATTCACCGTTTCAATGGCGAAGCCATCGCTTCTGCCAGTGTCCAGGATAAGATAAGACAAATCATTGAAAGTGAAGATCCAAAAAGGCCGTATAGCGATGATAAAATATCACAACTTTTAAAGGAGGAAAACATCAGTATCGCTCGCAGAACCGTAGCAAAGTATCGTGAGATAATGAGAGTACTTCCATCGAACAAACGCAAACAATTCTAGGGAGGTCTTAAGTATGCAGACATCTGTAACTTTTAAGAATCTTGATCCTTCTGAAAATTTAAAATCGTACGTTGGCGACAAACTTGATCGTTTTGATAAATATTTATATAACCCGGCGGAAGCAAACGTTGTACTTTCGGTTGAAAAGTTCCGCCATATGGCTGAAATCAATATAATCGGCGACAAACTCAACATATACGGTAAAGAAGTGACCATGGACATGTATTCCGCCATTGACATGGTCCTTGACAAAATAGAAAAACAGATAAAAAAGAATAAACAAAAAGTCAGGAAACACCGAAATGCGGCCAAATCCAGAGCAAAAGACATTATTGCTGAAGACACAGTACATTTGGATGAAGAAGCTACAGTAAAGATCAGGGTTAGGGGTATCGAATATAAACCCATGGACGTGGAAGAAGCAATCATGCAGATGGACCTTGTGTCTAACAATTTTCTGGTGTTTACGAATGCCAGGACGGATCAGGTAAACGTCCTTTATCGGCGCAAGGACGGTGACTACGGCTTAATTCAGCCGAGAATCTAATCTATAATCAAGCTCGTTGGTTTGGCCCATCCTGCTATATAGCCGGAAAGTTTTGGAATACGGGTCCGATGGCAAAAATAGGTTGCCGTTAAAAAAATGTATTTTTGAGAAGTTGTAAAATTTACAAGATGTTTTGATAGTGAATATTAAATGAAAATACTTGATGTTTTACTAAAAGAAGCAATACTTACTGATTTAAAATCATTAGATAAAAAAGGTGTTCTTCAAGAACTCGTAACGCCTGTAGCCCGTATTGCCGGCATGAATCATGAGTATCTTGTAAAAGTGCTGATGGAACGGGAACAACTCGGGAGTACCGGCATTGGTGAAGGAGTCGGAATTCCCCATGGCAAGGTAAAAGATCTTGAATCACTGGTACTCGGTTTTGGTCTGAGCCGGAAGGGAGTCGACTTTGAATCCATGGACGGGCTTCCAACCCATATCTTTTTCCTCCTTATGACGCCTGAAAATTCCACAGGCCTCCATTTAAAGCTGCTTGCTCGAATTTCAAGGATTTTAAAAAATGACCCTTTCAGACAAAAGCTGTTACATGCTGTTAACAGAGATGAAATCTATTCCATTATTAGAGAAGAGGAGGAAGAATTATAAACCCGAACGTTGACAAAAAGTGAAAAAGTTAAAAATAATCATTATTACAGGGCTTTCGGGTTCCGGCAAGAGTACTGCAATATCAGCATTTGAAGACGCGGGTTTTTTTTGTGTCGACAACATGCCGGTAGTGCTTCTTCCCAAGTTTTTAGAACTGCCGATTGAAAGCGATTTTGAAATTTCGGGGCTGGCATTTGTGATGGATTTGCGCGAAAAAAGCTTTCTTTCCAGGTATTCATTAGTTTTTGATTCTTTAAAGAAAAAAGGATATCAATTCAAAATCCTTTTTTTAGAAGCTGACGAAGAAACTCTGCTTAAGCGTTATAGCCAGACACGGAGACATCATCCCCTGTCTCAGGACAAAAGTCTTCTGGAAGGAATACGCATTGAACAGGAGCAGTTAAAAGACCTGAAAATTTCCGCCGATAAAATTATCGATACTTCCCGTTACAATGTCCATAACTTAAAGTCCGTAATCAATTATATCGCGCAACAAAGTAAAAATTTTGCGCCAATGAAAATAAACATTCTGTCGTTCGGTTTTAAATACGGCACCCCGCACGATGCCAGCCTGATAATGGATGTTCGGTTCCTTGCAAATCCATATTTTGTACCTGAACTTAAAGCATTAAACGGAAAAAGCGCGGACATTAAAAATTATGTCTTAAATAACGATGAGGCCCGCAGGTTTTTAAAAAAATATCTGGACCTGCTTGACTATTTAATCCCGTTGTATGAAAAAGAGGGGAAATCTTATTTAACCATTGCAGTCGGATGCACCGGAGGCCGTCATCGCTCGGTAAGCATTACCGAAGCTATATTCGAACATATAAAAAAACCCGGAAGGCAGATCATCGTCACACATCGTGACATCAATATTTAGAAGGAAAGACCTTTGAAAAATGTTCAATTTTGTTCAAGGCCAAGGACAATTCTGCAGGATAGCAGAATTGGACGGCTGTCAAGCTGCCCGTAAGGGCGAGGGGCATGGACGCTCCGAGTCAACGCGAAAACTTTAACCACAGGAATACATTTAGTATTTTGAGGATTAACCCGCCAAAGTTCGGTGGCGGGTTAAAATTTGAGCCTGACACTGGGATTGGGCAAAAAGGGGCGTTTTGCAAAGGTTTGAAGGGGCATTATGATAGGTATTGTTATTGTAACACACAGTCAACTTGGAGATGCGCTCATTGACGCTGCTGAATTCATTTTAGGAAATCGACCCGATACCATGGTTTCGGTTTCCATAAATTTGAAAGAAAACGTTGACAAACTGCGCAAGAAAATTGCCGAAGCCATTAAACAGGTCGACAATAAAAAAGGGGTGCTTATCCTTACAGATATGTTCGGTGGGACACCCTCAAATTTAAGTTATTCATTTCTTGAAGAAGGAAAAGTGGAAGTCATATCCGGCGTTAATCTTCCTATTTTGATCAAGGCTGTGGATATTCAAAAAGATATGGAACTCAGCGAACTCGCTCAACACCTTGAAGCTTTTGGAAAAAAGAGTATTTCGCTGGCAAGCGGGATTCTAAAAGGAAATAAACGGAAATAAACGGATACTACGATAAATATAAAGGAGACATTATGAGTATAAAAGTGGGTATAAACGGTTTTGGAAGGATAGGACGCCTTGTTTTCAGGGCTTTGATCGGACATGCAGAGCTGGAAGTCGCCGGGATTAATGATCTCATGGATTCAGCTACAATGGCTCATCTTCTTAAATATGATTCCGTGCACGGCACGCTTGATATAGAAGTAACCGGCAAAGACGGTTCCATTGAAGTCGGCGGGAAATCCATTGCCGTTACCTCCATTAAAGACCCGGCCACCCTTGAATGGAAAGACCTGGGTGTGGACATTGTTGCGGAATGCACCGGCCTTTTCAGAGACCATGAAAGCGCATCAAAACATCTTTCCGCCGGTGCACGAAAAGTCATAATATCCGCGCCTGCCCAGGAACCCGATGTTACCATCGTCATGGGGGTTAACTCAAACCAGTATGACCCGAGAAATCACCACATCATATCCAATGCATCCTGTACCACCAACTGTCTTGCACCCATAGCCAAGGTGCTCCTTGAAAATTTCGGAATCAGGAGCGGCCTGATGACCACCATACATTCGTACACAGGAGATCAGCGCCTCCTGGATTTTCCTCACAAAGATCTGAGAAGGGCCAGAGCGGCTGCAATGTCAATGATTCCCACGACCACAGGTGCGGCCAAGGCCGTGGCCCTGGTGCTGCCGGAGCTGTCCGGCAAGTTAAACGGGCTCGCCATTCGCGTCCCCACACCCAATGTATCGATTGTCGATTTTGTTGCAACTTTGGAAAAGTCAGGTGTCACGGTCACTGATGTAAACGCCGCCCTTAAAGAGGCTTCAGAAAAATCCCTTGCCGGCATACTTGGATATTGCGATCTTCCGCTGGTATCCTCTGATTATAATGGGTCACCATTATCATCTATTGTCGATGGGATGACCACCTACACCGTCGGCGACATGGTCAAAGTGCTGTCCTGGTACGATAATGAAACCGGATACTCAAACAGGATGGTCGATCTTGCAGCCATGATCGCTTCACAGCTCTAGGTGCAAATTTAAAATTAATAACGACGTTCGACCCTTAAATAGTCAATCTTCAATATTTAATCTTCAATTTCAAAAGGGATCAATTGATGACAAACCGCACACCACTTATCGCCGGAAACTGGAAGATGTTTAAAACCTGTCCCGAGGCTGTTGAAACTGCCGCAAAGCTTGTAAAACTCGTCGCCGGGACCACGGATATCGACGTGATGATTGCACCGCCGTTTACAGCACTCGCACCGGTATCTGACGTTGTCAGGGGAAGCTGTGTTTCGCTGGGCGCACAAAATCTATTTTGGGAAGCCCAAGGAGCCTTTACCGGCGAAATATCACCTGCCATGTTAGTATCGGCCGGATGCAAATATGTTATTATCGGCCATTCCGAACGTCGCCAATATTTCAACGAAACCGACGAGACCGTCAACAAAAGAATACAGGCCGCCGTTAATAATGATCTAATACCGGTGATGTGCGTTGGGGAATCCGAAAAAGAACGGGAATCAAAAGATACGTTTTCCGTACTTGACAAACAGATAAAAAAGGGGTTAGAGGGATTTTCTTCGGATGATTTGGAACGGCTGGTTATCGCATATGAACCGGTCTGGGCTATCGGAACCGGTAAAACCGCGACTTCCGATCAGGCTCAGGAGGCTCATCAGTTCTTGCGCTCTGTGCTTGAAAGAAATTTCGGGAATATGCTTGCCAAATCTATTAGAATACTGTATGGGGGCAGTGTTAAACCGAACAATATCGCAGAACTCATGGCAATGTCTGATGTTGATGGAGCACTTGTCGGCGGCGCAAGCCTCGATCCTGAGACATTCAGCAAAATCGTTCAATTTAAAAAATAATTATGACAATATTCCTAATAATAATGCATGTAATCGTCTGTATTGCCCTTATTTTGATCGTCCTTTTGCAGACCGGAAAAGGTGCTGACATGGGCGCTGCCTTTGGAGGAGGCGCAAGTCAAACTCTTTTTGGGAGCACCGGAGGCTCAACGTTTTTGGGCAAGCTGACAACCGTAGCGGCTATCGTTTTTATGATAACTTCTCTGGGGCTGGCTTATCTGTCCGGTTATAAGATGAAAAATTCAATTATACCGGGCCAAAAAGCATCCATAGAGCAGAAGGCTGCACCGGCGGAGCCTGAAAAAAGCGCTCCATCTGAGCCGGAAACCACACCGCCTGCAAAACCTGCTCAGGCCCAATAAGCTTTGAATGGCGTTATTTAATGCCAAACAGTTATAAGCGGATTAATAGTGCCCGAACGAAAACTAGGATTTTTCGTTAAGATCAAGGAAGACGAAAATTTTAACCACAGGAATACGGGTAGTATTTCGAGGATTAAAATTTGAGTCTGACGCAGATATTGGCGAAAAAGACAGTTTTTGTTCAGGCACTAAATAGGTGGCTGGTTTAGTTGGCGATATTCAAATGTGCCGAAGTGGTGGAATTTGGTAGACACGCTATCTTGAGGGGGTAGTGGGTAACCCCGTGCCGGTTCAAGTCCGGCCTTCGGCACCACAATTTATATATTAAAACAGGCACTTAAAAGATTCATTAAGTGCCTGCTTTGCGTATAAGATGTGTATCGGGGATTTGTTGTTTTCCGCTTTTTTCCTTCCTCCGCCAGATCCAAATCCCCTTCCCTCCTGAGGAAATAGGGCGACCGAATTGTCATATCGAAAATTATGCTCAATTGACGGCTCAAATTGTCCGGCAGACCGAACCACTTGTAATGTTTGGCAATAAGAATATCCCGGTCCAAGAAAAAATTCAATGAAATCCATATACGAGCACTATCCGCTCAAAGCAGCCTTTGACGGCGGATTTGCTTTTACTTATCCGATTCCTGAAAATGCTACTGAGAAAAGTCTTTTTCTCTTCGGGGTGCCGGCGATGATACCCGTAACTCGTCGATTTATGGATGGACACCAACTAAAAGCGTCGTCCTCCGCCCCCTCTTCCTCCGCCACCCCTTGATCCGCCACCCCTTGATCCGCCGCCACCCCTTGGTCCGCCACCCCTTGGTCCGCCAGGTCTTGCGCCACCTCGACGGCCTTCAGAGCGAGGGCGGGCTTCACTGACATTAAGGCTCCGGCCTTTCAAATCTTTTCCATTCAAGCCTTCGATTGCAGCCTGTGCTTCAGATTTAGTGGGCATCTCCACAAATCCAAATCCTTTTGATCTGCCAGTGTAATTGTCTTTTATAACCTTGACGGTGTCGACCTCTCCAAAGACCTCGAAAGCCTCTTTTAAATCCTCTTCGGTTACCTCATACGACAGATTACCTATGTAGATATTCATTCTGATGTCCTCCATAGTCACAAAAAAAATTGCAGGTTAATTTCACCTAAATTGAGCAATTTTTTACTCGATCTGCACTGATCTCTTGCGCATTAAGGATCCGCGAAAATCCTCGACATATCCACGGGTATGCCTGCGGTTTTCGCGAACCTTTTTGCATCAAGATCTCAGCACATCTCTTCGCAAAAAATCGCTCAACTTAGGTTTTATTAATTAAATATCAAATAAGTGCACTCCATCGTAGCTCCATGGAATGTTATTGATATCCGTCTTTCTAATTTGTACACATTTTTTGATTTATGTCCAAGTATGGCAAATTCTTTGATTGAAAGGCGATTTGCCTCACCATCCATCGATATGTCATATCTTTTAAGCATGATATCCTCCATGAATCGACAAAGCCTTTTTTATACCTGGCCGTTTTAATTGCTTGATGACGAAAAAAAATGGGCTTTCCGGTAAAGGGGATGAACGTTAAATGGCGGCCTAACGTTGATTAGACTGATCTGGATTCTCTCCGGGATTTATAGTTTTTTTATCCAGTTTGAGTTGTCTTTTTTGATCTTTCTTTTTTTTCTTTGCTAATTCTTTCTGACGTTTATTAAATTGATAATTTGATCTTGCCAATTTGTTACCTCCTTGGCTGTTATTTCCGATAATGATAAAATGAGAAAATTTTTTGCCCGAACTTTTTCCGATTTAAAATCTGATGCGAATCTATCAGGTATAGTTTAAAATGAAATAAAAGGGCATTCCGTTGCTATTGGTAGGAGTGCCCTTTTTGGGTCAGAGACAGGAAGTAAAATTACAGTGACGTTGGCTGCAGCAGGACCTCTTTGTCCTTGCTCTAGAGCCAGTTTCAAAACGCCCCCTTTTGCCCAATCTCTGCGTCAGTCTCAAATTTTAATCCTCAAAATACTCCAGGTATTCCTGTGGTTAAAATTTTCGCCCTCCTTGACCTTGGACAAAATTGAACATTTTGAAACTGGCTCTCTATATTAAAGGAAACTCGGTCGCCTTCATTGAGGGATTTAAAACCGTTTGCATTGATTGCTGAATGATGAACAAACACATCCGATCCGTCTTCCTGCTCAATGAATCCGAACCCTTTTTGGTCGTCAAACCACTTGACCGTTCCATTGGTCATGATAACATCCTCTTTTCTTTAAGATTTTCAACGTCTCATGCTGGAGGATGTCACGGTAAAATATGAATTGTTCCTTCAGAAAGAAACTGCCTCGCCAATTCCGGGCAGGGCTAAATGATCTTTTGAATACTAACTCTTTTTTATACCGGAAGCAAGCGAATTATCTATTTTTCAAAAAAAACAGCTTTCTCGTATATAAACATGTAAAAATAAATTGTTGGGATAAACATCGCTTGCCAAAACCCCAGCCAGAAGTTAATTTATACCCATTGCATATATTACAAAATTTTTCGGCCATGTTACATAAAAAGTCATGGTTAGCCTATCATCAATTCTTTTAGTCCCGCCAAACTCCCTGAAAATGGAGAATTAATTACATAAATTACTATGAAATTCATTTCACAATAATTAAGTTTTACAATTCTTATAAAATTATAATTAATTGATATCATTAGTGATTTATTGAATTGATAAATCTGGCACAGTTTTTGATTATATCCAATATCACATTCAATATTTTTAAACCATAATATGCTTTCTTTCATTTATGACCGGACACTCAAAAAATTCATCACACTTTGATAGAAGATCTGGAAAAGACCGACGTAGACATAAGATTCCGGAAATTAAATCATTGTTTATTTACAAGAGGAGGAGAAAAATACGTCGGCAGAATGATAAATATAATATTCTCTATTTTGATCAATATAGCTCAACGCTTTTGGGAGCTATAATAGTTTTTCTTCTTCTAAATTTAATCGATGGGTTGTTAACTTTATTTTTGTTAGATCACGGGGCTACGGAAATCAATCCTATAATGGCATATTTTCTTAACTTCGGCCCTTTGACGTTTATGAGTGTGAAATATTTTTTAGCATCCTATTCTGTAATTATTCTTTTAATATTCAATAATGTTTTTCTCAGGAAAATTAAAATTTACACTCGCTCTCTCTTTTCTTATACCATTGGCGCGTTTATGCTTGTCGTCGCATGGGAACTGTTTCTAACATTCAGGATTGTATTTTGAACGAACAACAGACGAATGGGATCAAAATTCATTCACATTGGTCCAGGTTTCTTGAATCCGCATTACAGCCTCATTTAGGTAGTGTCCCATTCATAGGGGCTTGATGACGTCTAGTGTGAGCCGGGTGTTGACGGTCTCCGTGGAGGCATCCTCCACCGGGCCGGAACTTCCTTGGGTCACCCGCGTGACATCCAGACCGGCGATCGTCTTGAGATGGTTTACGATGGCTTTTGCACGCCGCTGAGCAAGATCCCGGAGGTCGGTGTCCTTAAGCGGCTCTTTCTTTACCAACTCCTTGAACATTGCCTGGTAAAAGGCGGTATCTGAACTCTCCCAGCCGAAAAATGCCAGGGCGGGATTCACCCGTTTGGCCTTCTCGCCGGTCACTTTTTCGTACTGCATTTTGAAATCGGCTACCGCGTTGTCGCCACCGCGCCTTTGGAGTAGATCCTCCAGGGCTCGCTGGGTCTTCGCGTTGTCGAAGGCGATCGGCCCCAACGCCTCGTCGGGAGCAAGTTTCACGCCTGTCTCCACGGCGAGGGCACGCCTTACGCGCTCTGTACGCAGGGCCTCACCATCGACCTTGGAATCGAAACGGCCCTGCACCACAAGCCTAAG
>Ga0315537_1000896_pt1 | contig 23683 bp, 22 predicted proteins | sample SalMarSW160270MG_FD_203091 | JGI IMG/M metagenome (GOLD analysis project Ga0315537, IMG submission 203091) | Salt marsh sediment microbial communities from the Plum Island Ecosystem LTER, Massachusetts, United States - Salt Marsh Sediment SW1602-70 ...
TTCTGCATTTAATTCCCGGGGATTTTCTTTATTACTGCCGAAAAATCCCAGTATTTCATCGAAATCATGGGAATGCTGGATTTCCACCCGGACACCGTGAGTGCCGTGCAGGTCCATCATCCAGACAGCGTCATAATATAAAGCCCCGTTGGCAATACTATCATTCAGGCTTAAGAGGTGAAAAGAATCCAGATAGTCACCCGCTTCTCTCTGCATCTGCATTCTCTTGAGAAATCCCTCTGGAGGTAGCGCCGAAGGACGGATATCCTGGGTTACTACCAGATGGGCATATTTTTTCTCAGACATGACAGCTCTTCCCACTGAAATACTCTATTATCGCCGCCAGGACCCGGGTTATAAAATAGCTTTAGGTTACGAACCTGTCAGTACTGTACATCTTTACTGGAAACAGGTAATCGATTTATTTAGCAGGACATAAATTATTGAATTATCTTTTATTACGGGAAATTGGAACCCATGTAGGTAATATAATAAATCTCGCCTGATTTCACCACGCCGACGGCACCGTACAAAGCGTCTTCAGCAAGAACATTATCTTCATAGAATAACGCGTGACTTTGCCAGATTAACAAGGTCGCGTTAACAAGTCTGTCCAGTGAGCTATATCCAGTGGTTATATCAACCCTTTGAAACGGAACATAATTAGCAGTATATTGCTCTAATTCCTTGGACATAGCCATATCCTGGCTATTCACCAATGCCCAATCTACTAGATTATGACCTATTTCTAATGCATTCAAACCGTGGCTAATTCTTTCCTGGTTGATTAGGTCAAATAAGGCTTGCTCGATATTTTCTTCGTTAATTGCAAGTGACGAGCCTACAAGAGCATCATATTGAGCTTTCAGTTCATCATAATCGAATGCCCACTCAGCTATCTCATTAGTTTTCATTTCAATCTCATCCGTTAACCCATCAAGTTCGTTCTCTAGTTCTTCAAGCTGAGCTTCTAACGACACTATTTCATCAAGATTGGTACTATTCTGGTCTGTTAACTCGTCATACTGAACCAGCAACGCATCGTACTGCGTTTGCAGAATCTGAGCTTCAAACAACCTTTCCTGTAATTCACCAAGCTGCTCGTTAGCTTCAGCATATTGCGCCGCCAGGATATCATATTCCGCCTGTATGTCTCCCTGACTGCACGAAATCGCACCCGCTAGAACAATAATACCCACTAATACAATGCAGACCATTATTTTAGTTTTCATATTACACCATCCACAATAGTATTTGACTATATATTATCACAATATTATAATATTCGCTTCCTTACTTTATACCTATATTAAGTATTACTATATGGCATTTAATAAAAAGAGAACAATGCCACCCTCTTCATTCTATTTACCAAGACTACCCGACATATCCCGGCATGTCAATAATACATTCAAACGAAAAATGAATTGACAATAAGCACCTTTATGCGTTATATTTCAACACCGAAAGCATAATACACCTCTATCCCGTAAGGCAGGTATTATGATAACTCCATTCTCCAGCATCTTACGCAATCCGATAAAAAGGTTCAATCGTATATATTCACACAAGAAAAACAATAGGAGGATATGATGGCGACAGTTGAAGAATTACAGAAAAGAATCCAGAGACTTGAGGACATTAAACAAATCGAAAGACTGCAAAGGATTTACGGCTATTACCGTGACTACGAGGAGTGGGATAAAGTAGTCGACCTTTTCAGCGATAACGCTGAGTCGGTAGAGGTGGCCGACCACGGAGTCTACAAGGGAAAGGAAGGCATCAGGCGATATTTCATCGACCTTATCAAGGGCGGCAAGGACACCAAGCCCAGGATAGGCTATATGTCTATCGCCATGCAGATACAGGGCGTGGTTACTGTTGACCCGGACGGCGTTAACGCCAAAGGGCGGTGGTACGGTTTTCTAGCTGAAGCCCGACCGACATTAAGTCTCCATGAAGGTGAACTCAGGCAATTGTGGGCTCACGGTATTTACGAGAATGAGTACGTCAAAGAAAACGGCAAGTGGCTGTTCAAGAAACTCCATTTCTTCCTGAACTTCCGCACGCCCTACGAGGACGGCTGGCTGAAGACTCCGGTGGTCGGTCATAACGGTCCCAGCACGGAAGTACCCCCGGACGCACCACCGACCTCTTTCTTCCCTTACCCCTCCGGTGTCCACCTCCCCGTCCATTTCAAGCACCCGATTACCGGCAAATAAAAAAGGCGGAATACCATGAACCTTGAAGAACTGGAAAAACAGCTAACGCGTCTGGAGGATATCCAGGAGATAGAAAACCTTCAAAAGATGTATGGCTATTATTTCGACAATGCTATGTATCAGAAGGTAATCGACCTTTTCTCCGAGAATACCGAGTCGGTAGAAGTTACCGACCATGGTGTTTTTCGCGGTAAAGAAGGCGTGAACAGGATGTACGCGGGTATGGTAGGTATGCCGCGACCGGGATGGATGTTTTTCGAGGTTATGCAATCCCAGGGCGTTATCGATATCGCTCCGGACGGCAAGACAGCCAGAGGACGCTGGTACACCCCGTCGTTCGAGTGTCGACCTTTCGGCGGAACGAAGAAGCAGACGTGGCAGTTCGGCGTGTATGACAACGAGTATATCAAGGAAAACGGTAAGTGGTATTTCAAGAAGCTGCACTGGAACCTGACTTACTGGACGTCTTTCGAGAGGGGTTTCCTCAAGGTACCCAAGCTTTCGGATACGCCGTTTCCTCACGCGGATGCACCTGCCACCGCTTACCATCCTTACCCATCCGGATACCATGTTCCCTATCCCTTTAAGCATCCGGTTACCGGCAAATAACAATAGAGGAGTTGTTTATGAATGTGGAAGAATTGGAAAAACAGGTACAGCTCCAGGAGGATATCCAAGAGATTGAGCACCTGCAAAGGAAATACGGTTACTATTTCGACAATAACATGTGGGCGGAGATAGTCGACCTGTTCTCGGATAACGCCGAATCTGTAGAAATAGTCGACCACGGCGTTTTCTACGGCAAGAAGGGAGTCAGGCGGATATACTGGGACATGTTCTCCGGGGGCGGTCAACCCCGGCAATCTCCCCCCTGGATGCAATTTATCGTTATGCAAATCGGCGGTGTTGTGGATATATCGCCGGACGGTACCAGAGCCAATGGCCGCTGGCAGACCTGGCTCTGCGAAGCCAAGCCTTACGGCGCTTATCCGCGACAGGAATGGCTGCACGGATATTACGAGAACAAGTACGTTAAAGAGGACGGCAAATGGAGATTTTCATTGCTGCACTGGAATAACACGTTCTGCACACCCTTTGAAGAGGGCTGGCTGAAGATGCCCCTCATGGGCTGGATGCCTCTTCCCGACGCCGAAGCGCCGCCGACGGCTTTCCATCCTTATCCTTACTTTATCTACAATGTCCCGTATCACTACAAACACCCCATCACCGGCGAATAAATACCAGGAGATGAATCCATTACCCGCAAAACAGACAACACCGATGTTAACAAAGACCTGACGATGGAGAAAAAGAGGGGCTGGTTCTCCGCTCAGGCCAGACCCAGAATTCTGCTTTTCTATATCGCTATTCTGGCCAAGTTAATCGCCTCGGCGCTGGGCGCTATCGGCTTCGTTTATCAAAACGGCATCCTGATGATATCCGGCACGGTTGTCTGGCTGGTCTTCTTCGCCCTTTTGTTGATGATAGCCGTCCCAGCCGTTGACCAGCATCTGCGGAAGTACCTGCACTGTCTTAAGAACACCGCGAAAACAATTGTTATTTCTCTCGTCGTCCTCGGGGTGGCATTAGTTGTATTTATCGTGTTTATCGGCCTCGAGTCATTCTTTAGCGATAAACCGGATGATAGGCTATCACAATTACTCGTCTCTCTGGAAAATGTGTACGGCTATAATGACGCCACTGCCCTCTCACACCAGGCTGCGCAAAACCTAATCGACGGTAAAAATCCTTATGCGGAAGCAAATACCATCATCGCTATGATTGACTATAACGGTGAGATTGATAAAATCACGCCTTTACGCGAAGGTAGATTTGCCGATGTATTTCCCTATCTGACTACTGACCAGCTGGGACAGTTCTGGGAGGATGTTCGACAGACTCCCGAGCAAATCCCCGTAGAAATCGAATCTAAATTCAATTACCCGGCCGGAGGCTTTTTATTACCCGCTCCCTTTGTGCTGGTAGGAATCAGCGATTTTAGATTTATCTATATAATTCTGCTGCTTCCCGCTCTGGCATACGTCATATACAAGGTCCGCTCCGATTTACGCATACACCTGATATTCGCCCTCGTCGCCAGTCTCGAACTCTGGAATTCCCTGGCGGCTGGCGAAACCGGATTTCTTTACTTTCCGTTTCTGTTACTGGGATGGATTCTCCCCAAGAGAAACCTCTGGGTGTCCGCTCTGTTCATGGCCATCGCCATAACCATTAAGCAGCTAGCCTGGTTCGTGCTGCCTTTTTATCTCATATTAATCTTCAGGACAATAGGATTAAAACAAATGGCGGTGTCATTATCTATCATCATCGGGGTTTTTCTTGCCGCTAACCTGGCTTTCATCGCCATGGACCCGGACCTCTGGTTTAATTCGGTAGTCGCTCCCGTGACAGATAACATGTTCCCATTGGGAGTCGGCATTATTTCCATCGTTACCGGTGGTTTCATTGACATTCAGTCGCCACTGCCATTTGCTATCATGGAGTTAGCTATTGCCGCCCTGGCGGTAATCTGGTACTTCTTTAAATGCAATCGTTATCCCCAGACCGGTCTGATACTGGCCGTGTTACCGCTGTTCTTTGCCTGGCGCAGCCTCTGGGGATATTTCTTCTACATAGATATCATTGTGCTGACGGCTATCATGCTCAACGAATACGGAATGGAATCGAATGAAGAAAGCGGTAAAGTCCTGGCGGTGTCTTCCGGCAAGCTGTAGGTCTTCCTATCTCCAGGTCCACCGGGTATTTAGCAGGTAATTCCAAAGCGTAACGATAATAATCGCTATGATGTTGGATACCAAGTAGTAGATACCGAAGACATGAGTAAAGAGCGAGAGCAGCCCCAGATTGATGCCCAGCCCCGCCAGGCTGATCAGGTTAAACTTGAGCAGGCGCCGGAAGAACGGTTTTGTGCCCGGCTCGCTGCGTCCCCGGAAGGTAAAGAAGTTATTGAGCAGGAAATTGGTGATTATCGAGGTCTCCACGGCGATGGCGGCAGAAAGTATTAAAGTCAGCCCACCGTACTCTTTCAGCAGCCAGAGTAAGCCCTCATTTACCCCTACCCCGCTCAATCCCACCAGGCAGAATTTAATAAAACGCCACAGCTCGCCTTTTCGACGCATCAGACTGTAGATATGTCGGAGGTATTCTAACTGCTGTTTTGTATTAAGTTTACTTTCACCTTCATCGCGGGTAACAAAGGTAAAGGGGACTTCAACCACGTTCTGGAATTTTCCTTCCATCAGGATTTCCAGCAGTATCTTGTAGCCACGCGGTTGAAGTCTGGCATTTTCGACAACCTTACGGTCGAACATGAAAAAGCCGGACATGGGGTCTTTAACGGGACGAGTCGGTGGTAAAAAAATATGGGCAATAGCGGTAGAAACGGCCGATACCAGCTTTCTGAAAAGTCCCCACTCCTGACAGCTTCCGCCCTTCACGTACCGACTGGCAACCACAATATCGGCGCCGCCTTCCGCGGCTTTAACCAGAGAAGGTATAACCTCGGGCGGGTGCTGGAGGTCGGCGTCCATTACCAGAACCTTCTGCCCGGTGGTATTCAGAATACCGTGCACGACTGCCGAAGCCAGTCCTCTTTCGTTCTTACGTACGGCTACCTTCACCGGATAGCTTTCCGAAAGCTTCTCGATAGTATCGGCAGTTCCATCTTTGCTATCATCATCAACGAAAAGGATTTCGTAATCATAAGCAGACAGGGCATTGTGGATACGCTCAACGAGGGGAACAATGTTTTCCCCTTCGTTATATGTTGGTATTACAATCGAAAGCGCTTTACTCATAAGATAAAAGGTGTTAAAAAATGACTATTATCGTCTATGGTCTTGGTATCAATTATGCATAGGCATTCTACCATATAATAACAAATCATTCACGCGGTAGTAGAAAATACAGCTATCTCCGGCACCAAAACCGGTATAAGTTTGTGAAAAAGGTATTTTGAAAGACTTTTAACACAATTTTAACCTTTTTTTAACCTACCTTTATCCATAATCTAGCCTTTGACCTCTACAATAATAATGTATTATCAGTTAAAGAGGCGGAAATGAATCGGAGTTGCCCTGCATGAAAAACTGTAACAACAGAATAAAAGATAATAAAAACAATGGAAAACAAGTTGGCTCAGAAGATTTTACCGGGGATATTAATCTGCTAATTGAATCAGCCGAAAATCATGTCCAGGTAGACCAGCTTTGCCTGTACCTAAAAACAATCGACAACCTGAAAATAGCATCATATAACTGGTCCGAGTCAAAAGGTCTGACAATCAGCGTCTCGTTGAAGGATGCCGTTCCTTTAGGCGATAGTCTACGTCAAATGCCCCTGGTGGAGCAGGTGTATAAAAAGAAGAGGAAATATATCACCGTGGTGCTAAAAACACCCATATCGGAAACTATGCCTCCGGTTATAACAGCCTCCGAGGGAGTAGTAGCCGCATAATACCGGGTTATCAGTATCCTCATAACCCTGTGAGGGGGAGCTATACAGCTCCCCCTTTTTTAGCTTATTATTATGTCATTATGAAAGCCCCGAATGAACTGTTAAGGGTTTGTGCGTTACTACTTTTCCTTAGGTCGTTCGCCAAGGCTAACATTAGGAATCCATGCGAGCCATTTCGGCAGATACCAGTTGCGGTGTCCTAAAAGTTTCATCGTTGCCGGGACGAGGACACAGCGAACCAGGGTAGCGTCCAGTAAAATAGCTACGGCCAGACCGAAGCCCATTTGCTGCATCATTACCAGGTCGCCGAGAGCAAAGCCACCGAAAACCATCACCATTATTAACGCAGCCCCCGTTATCAACCGTCCGGTGGAACGCAAACCGAAGGAAACCGATTCGGTATTATCATGAGTCTGCTGGTACCGCTCTCGCACCCGGCTCAGCAGGAAGACATGATAGTCCATGGAGAGCCCGAAAAGCAGCGCGAAGAGGAAGAGGGGCAGCCACGTCTCGATAACTTCCACCTGTATGAACCCGAAGAACTCGGCGCCGACACCCTTCTGAAAGACGAGGACGATGAGTCCATAAGCCGCTCCTACGGATAGCAGGTTCATGATAATAGCAGTAGTCGATATCACCACCGAGCGGAATGCCAGGAGTAATATTATAAAGCTTAATGCCAGCACGTAGGCGATAATAAACGGAGTGTAAGTGTTCGTCGTATCGTTGAAATCAACCATGAAGGCAGTATCACCCGTTACCAGAACGCAGACGGGGCTATCCGCGAAAGCCTGCGGTATAAGATTACTCCGGAGATTCTCCACCGAGTTCATCGACTGTAGACTCATTGAGTCACCGGAAATATAGGCATCAATAACCGCCAGATTTTTATCCGGATAGAGAGTTACGCTGGAACCGGCAAAGGCGGTATCGGCCTCGAGGAGTGTTTGCAGAAGGTTTATTCCGGCCTGGGTTTTATCTGCATTAATATCACCATCGATGACGATTTGTGTCGGTAAATCCATCATCCCCATCTGAAACTCTTCCTGCAACACATTGTATCCCTGTTTCGCTCTTAAATAATCGGGGATGCCGCTGATTCCGGACATGCCGGTGTCTCTATCGAAGAAGGGTATAGCAGCGGAACCCAGTATCGCCACGACAACAACCAGGCTGATAATCGGTACTCTGGTCACCGTCCGGGCTATCCACGCCCAGAAACCGGTAGGAGACTCATAGGTTTGTACTGCTTTACCGCGCTGGATGAAAGGAATACGGAACCTGTTCACTCTATCTCCCAGGAGTCCCAGCATTGCCGGGAGAAGCGTCATCGAAGCGGAAATGGCCATCAATACCACCAGTATGGAGCCGATGCCCATGGAGATAAAGATAGAGAGCGGGAAAAGCACCAGACCGGTCAGCGCCAGCACTACAGTAATACCGCTGAAGAACACCGCCCGACTGGCCGTGGCTCCGGCAACACCGATGGCATCCATTTTTTCCCGACCGCGCTGTCGTTCTTCGCGGAAACGCGTCAGAACAAAAAGAGAGTAGTCTATCCCTACCGCCAGTCCCATCATGGTTATCATGTTGGAAATCATGAAAGTAAGGTCCATAGCCTGCCCTACCAGGGCCGTAAGACCGAGGGCGACAGCGATGGAAACCATACCGAGTATGATGGGCAGAATAGCTGCGGCGATGGCACCGAAGACGATGGCCAGAATCACTATAGCCGCTGAGATACCGATGGTCTCACCTCTTGCCATCGAGCTTTCGCCCAGCTCCATCGAATCGGCCATGAAAGAAGCGGTGCCCGTGTAGAATATCTCGAAAGAGCCGGTAGCGTAGCCGTCTCCGATTTCATATACCCGGTCTATTTCCTCATCAGCATCCATGGGCATCGTCAAGGAGATAAATGTACTGTGACGGTCGGCGGAGACCATCATCGGATTCTCGGTCATATAGTAGGTAGCGCCACCCAGAACGACGTCCTCTCCCAACGCTATCAATTCATCATAAAGCCGCTCGACGTGACTCCTGAACTCAGCGTCATCCACCGTCAGCATACTGGAGCGGATGATAATCATCGCGTCGAGGGTTTCATACTCGGATATACCCAACCGCTCTTCTATGATGTCGAGGGCTTCGCTCGATTCCGGATTATTCGTCGGCTTTACATCTGTAACCAGGGCATCGCCCAGCAGGGTTATGTTTAAAACCAAGGCCAGGGCCAAAACCACGACCCAGATGCCGATGGTTACCCAGGGACGCCTTGCGCACAACCTTGCCAGCTTTTCGGTCCAGTTTCCCAGATACATGTGTTGTTCTCCCTTCGATTATCTTTGGGGGTGCAATATACCAAAAACCGATGTCTCAGGCAGCTTCCTCTTTAGACTCCAAGCTATCGAGAATTTTTTCGGCTTCCTTAACCGTTATCCGCTTCTCACTCAACGCCTCCAGAACAGCCATTTGCGTTTTATAGGAATCTGCTGACGGTGGGGGAGGTGGAACCTCTGGTACTTCAGTCTCTCCGGTAGCTCGGCTTGATGCCGGCTTTGTCTCTATTTTTATATCGCCGCGTAATACGGATAGGTGGATTTCCGGGACTTTCGCCTTTTTATCGGGAACCGAACCAATGATGCCAACCATTCTCCTACCGTGCCATGGTTCCGGCCCCTGACGGGTGACGCGTACCAGCGGCGTTACCGATTTTACATCGCCATGTCGTGTGGCGGCATCAATCCGGGCATTAATATCGGATGGTAGAGAAAGAGAGATATCGCCGGAATGCGTCTTTATTTTCCAGTCGTCTCCGGGTATGCAGGCATCACTTTCGATATCGCCCCTGATAACATTCAAGTCAAGGTTGGACGCGCGTCCCTCTTTCATCTTGACATCGCTCCTGGCACACCTGATGACGCAGGTCCCAACATCCATATCTTCTACCTGAAAGTCGCCCCTCGCCATTTTTATATTAATCCCCTGGTGCTGTCCGGCACCCCCCTTTTGCCCCAAGAATCCTTTCACCATTTTCTCGCTAAACTCGAGACCCCATTGAGTCCAATCTTCTTTTTCCCAGCTCATATAGCTACCCGGGAATTTTCGTCTTTTTTTACTCTCACCATCAGGTAGCGGCGGCATCGCCGGTACTTCCTCTTCACTAAAGCGTTTTAGAAGTACATTGGCATTACCGGATGCCAGGCTAAAAGCACCGCGACAGTCTTTTAGCTGGACTTCACCCTTAGCGAGTATTAAATTCAGTCGTGCCTGAATATTCTCGGCCTGGAAATCTACGTTTCTTGCATAAAGGTCTATCAGCCATGGTTTTTGTCTTGGCAGCAGCAGGGTAAGCTGGATATTCTTGCTGGATGTCGGGGTAGAAATCCACAGCCAGCGCCCCAGCTGGTCTACGTCTAATTTGGCAGCGTGCTTTTCACCACCATTGCTTTCCAACCTGACCTCATCGGCGTCGGTCCCCCGGACGGTGATATTAGCGTCGCGCGCTCTGATACCGATAGCATCAAATGATTCATTTGGCCAGGTGTATTCCATCTTGGCCATTAATCTCCTTCTGCTGATGCTTTACCTAATTTTTCCATTGCTGCCACCGGGGATAATTTCCCGTCGGCTACGTCCCGTAAAATCTGTTTTCGTGATTCCTCGTCAGACATCGACCGAACGGTCGGGGTACCTCCATTCCTGGGTCGGACATGGTCGGTGTTCTCGCTTGTACGTGTGAGAATTTCGTTGATTTCATCCAGTTTATTACGGATAGTGGGATATGAAACCCCCAGAATCCTCTCCACTTCACTGAGATTACCGCGTGCCGACAGGAAGACCTCGATAAAAGTCAGTTCATCATCAGAAAGATTTAGAAACCGCCCCGGTCGGAATTCACCACGCATTTGAAGGTTACATTGTCTGCATCGACACTCGGTAATTATAAGCTGGTCACCGCATGCAGGACATTTATCGAACATATTCTGCATAATTCCCTCCTGTATTTCATTATTATAATGCTTTTTTGTATTATTGTCAATATATTATTAATTATTTTTAATTATTGTGATAATATTGTTATGTTTTTATTTAAAACAATATAGTTACTCAGAACTATATGTTGAATACTGACTTCACCAAGAGTAGAATGTTCATATCCAACTACACATCTCAGATTTAAGGGTAACTCGTGAAACAATCGGAGAGCGGTAATACCGGTAATACCGTTACGGGATTCCCGGTATTGCGTTCATTTAAAACCCCTGATTATCGATTCTACCTACCGGGTAGTCTGGCGCAATTCACCGCCTTAAGCATGCAAATCTTTTCCGGTCCTTTCCTGATGTACTATCTCACCGGTTCTAAAACCCTGCTGGGAACCATGGCTCTGATTAGTGCCTTCCCGATGATATTTGTATCATTGTACGGCGGGGCCATTGCCGATCGCATTAAGAAAAAGCGTATTGTTATTGTATGTGTATTAGCCTCAGCGGTAGTGGCGGTTGGTATTGCCCTGTTGCTGTCTTCCGGTATTATCAGTCCCGAAAAAGAAGGCTCATGGGGGATTTTGATGGTTGCGGTACTGATTATGGGCTCTCTGATGGGTCTGATGATGCCCGCACTCCAGGCGCTGGTTGCCGATATCGTCAAACGCGAACAATTGATGAACGCCGTAGCCGTGAATACAATGGGTATGAATATCCTGTTTGTCATCGGTCCCCGCCTGGCAAGTTACTTGATAGACACCTACGGTTATGATTCCGTGTATTACGCCATGGCTGGCTGCTATGTTCTATCAGCATTCTTCATCTTTTTCGTACGCGGTACCGGACTGACAACCTCTTCTGTTCCAGGTCTCGCCTCAATCGCCCCGGATAAAGCGAATATCCTGGGAGAAATCCAGAAAGGCTTCCAGTATATCCGCAAGGAGTCAATGATAATGGTTGTCCTGATTTTTTCACTGGTTGTCACCGTACTCTCCCAGCCGTATCAGCAGCTGCTCCCCATTTTCGTTGAAGATATTTTCAAGGTCGGAACCACGGGCGGCGGCGAACTAATGATGATTGCAGGGTTAGGGGCATTAATCGGCTCCATCATTATCACCTTTTTACCGAATAAAAAACGCGGTCTCATGCTTCTCGGGAGCGGTCTAATCGCAGGAATAGCCCTGATTGCCTTTTCCTTTTCCACGATATGGGGCCTGTCGCTGGGTACCATGGTATTTGTCGGCTTCTCTCAGACATTCCGCCAGACGATTAGCAGCACCTTATTACAGGCATATTCCGAACCCGAATACAGGGGAAGGGTAATGAGTATTTTCAGTATGCAATGGGGCCTCATGAGCATATTTACATTCGTCGCGGGAATACTGTCCGAAGTAGTCTCCGTCCAGTGGGTGCTGGGCAGTCTGGCCATAATCCTGGTCGCCCTATCTATCCTGTCTTTGATATTTACCCCCAGCATCAGAAGGCTGGACTAACCTGAAACCGGCGACATGTATAATGAGATAAGAATTTGGAGGTTGACATGGAAACCAGAAGATTAGGCAGGACCGGACATATGAGCAGCATAATAGTTTTCGGGGGATTCGCGCTGCTGCAAGCCAATCAAAAGGACGCGGATAAGGCTCTGGAAACAGCCCTGGCAAACGGGATTAATCACATCGATGTCTCCCCGATTTACGGTCAGGCGGAGACACGCATCGGTTCGTGGTTCGGCAGAAACGGGAAGCAGTTCTTCCTCGGCTGTAAGACTCACGAACGGGAAAAAGTAGCGGCCTGGGAAAGTCTGAAACGTTCATTAGACACACTCAAAGTGGACCGCTTTGACCTCTTCCAGTTTCACGGCGTCGATAGTATCGAGACAGTGAATACAATACTCGGTCCCGGGGGCGCCCTGGAGGCTGTTATCGAAGCCAGAGAGCAGGGGCTTTTGAAGTATATCGGCATTACCGGACACCGACCCGATGTGCAAAACGAAGCGCTCGGTCTTTTTGATTTTGATACCGTTATGTTTCCGTTGAACAGGGTTCATGCCGCTCATCCCGAGAAATGGAATGACTTTTTACCGCTGTTGAAAACCGCCCGGCAAAAAGATACCGGAGTTCTGGCTATCAAGTCGGTGGCGAAACAACTCTGGGAGAATCCGGACCGGGCATCTCATACTTGTCAAACCTGGTACCAGCCGTTCGATGAAGCCGCGGAAATTGAAAAGAGCCTGTGGTACACGCTCTCGCAGGATATTACCTCGGCCGTATTACCCGGGGACCTGAGGCTGTGGCCGATGGCGATTGATGCCGCCCAACGATTCAAACCTTTAGATGCCGGGGCTCAAAAGAAGGTAATTAAAGAGGTTGAACGATATCAAGCTCTGGTCGGTCCGAATATGGATTGAACTTAAAGCTGTATCTTGTATTTGATGGAATTATTGTAGATAATAAGTTAAAGGCAATTACCATTTCCCAAAATGGGGCTAATAGGTACAGGAGGTATAGCTATGAAAATGAAAGCTATCACACTAATTACCTTACTACTATTTACGCTCACGCTGTTTTCGTGCATTACAACATCGGAGAATATCATAAAAGAGTATTCCTGCGACGATTTCTCCGCTAATCCCACCAGCCTATCAGACGATATTAATATAAAAATAGGAGATAAAATAACCGTCAAGCTGTGTTACAACAAGACAACGGGTTTCCAATGGGACTATGAGATAACCGGCGATACGGCCGTAAAAGAGGAAGACCACGACTTCCAAGAACCGGGAGGAGACCTAGTCGGGGCGGCGGGAACAGAGGTCTGGACTTTCGAAGGAGCTGAAAAGGGTACCGCGGTAATATCTATGGAATACAGCCGGCCGTGGGAAGGCGGCATGAAAAAAGAGTGGACCTATAAGATGACGATAACAGTTGAATAAAGAAAACGGCCAGGACTGATATTAAACCAGCGACTAGGCGGCATATTCGGAAAACACAAAGCCGTAAATACTGAATCAAATATTACCAGCAGTATTATTGATACAAGATAATATCTTTAAAATTTCCCTAATGAGGTAAAGGTGATATATCAGGACCCTTGCCAATTCTAAACATCTTGGTACCACAGGTATGGCAAATCCCCTGCGTGGCGGGTTTGCCGTTCTTCATGGTTATATTCTTGGCGTCTTTCATTTCTTTCTTTGCCTTACATTTAACACAATAGGCTTCCATCGTAATAACCTCCGTATATAATTTCCTGTCTTTCTTATTATATCAGATACCCTACCATTTTTAGTAAGAGCTCAGCTATAACGTGACTATAAATTATTCCAGGTGGCTTATCGGCAATTGAAAATAAAAAGAACAAATGCTATAATCTGATGGATTTCTTTATACGAAATTCATCAACTCTAATCCTAATATCCAATCGGCACAAATCCTGTGGAATAAGGACATGGTGGCAATAACAAACCGGCTGACAAGATAGTGGTTGGATAATTGAAAAAACAGGATTTTCAATTCTAAAGATATTGGTATATTATAAGGATAGAAAATACCAAAGAAGAAAGGAATGACAATGTCAACAGCAATAGAATATCAAAAAGTAATGAGCGAAATCGTCTACGTCAACCTGCCCGGACCGAATGAGCCTGTACCGGGAATGAACGGGACAGACCTCCTGCATGGATTCCTGACGGAGTTTCACCGGACTCAAAGCCCCGAGGTTAAGGCATTCGTCGATTCCGCGTGCTTAAAATGGAATGTCCATTACCGGATATCAAAAGATACTTAAATTCCAGCCCGTTTCAGGAAGCCTTTGAGCTCATATGAGTGGTGCTCGACAGTATTGCAGGACCTGCATTGTATCCTGCAGGAAAACTTAAAACCATTCGTCTCTTCGACATTCCTACGCATCGAGTTTGATGCGTAGGTAATCAATGTAAAATTCTTTCTTGCCCAAGCGTTATTTCCGACGATTTACGATAATCCCGAACATACTAATCCGGTAACATCAACCCGGATCAGGACTATTTAACGACGACTAACCGGAATTTTCCTCTGATAATCATCATATTGCTACTTTATTATGGCACTAAAGTAACATAGAGAAATCACTAAAGTGGGATATTAATTTCATACGTATTCATTGATAATAGAAAAGACCTCATAGGGAGAATAACGGACTATGATTAATGGCGTTTGTATAATGTCGGAGTACAGACATGGAAGTAAGATGTAAAAAATTCCTTAAATACTTCCACTATAGAGAGAAGGGATTTACCTTAATTGAGCTCCTGGTAGTAATTGCTATCCTCGGTGCGTTAATGGGCGTAGCCATTCCCAACCTCGTACAATTTTCGGATAGGGGCAGACCTGAAACCGCCGCAACTGAACTCTATAATATTCAGGATGCCGTGTGGGCTATGTTATCAGAAAGCTCAACTGTCCAATTAACACCGATCTCTGATGTTACTGACATGGATACAGTAGTTACTACCGATACATCGGCATTAGTCTTGAGAGATTACCTGACCGGATTGGAACCTGATGGCACACTAAAAACGGATTTCACCTACAGCTTCACCGCCGACGGAGATGTGACTCAGAATATGCCTTAAAGCCTCTCATAATCCTGAAAAACCATCAACGCCGTATCCGGCACAAGAAAATTCCTGGTACTAAAAAATGCGGCTGGGATTAAGCCAGCTTATTTCTCTGTAGCCTTGCCGACAGGTCTGAGCGGTTCTTGTCTCATTCTATCGATGAAGTGAAATAAAGCCAGAATGGGATGCCTGTGAGTCATGCGGGGTCCGGCATACCTCATAACAGCCCTGATTTTTTCTCTCATTAAAGGTTGATAACAATGCACAGGGCATTTAGCACAAATTGTCTTGCCTTCCTGGAAGGGACATTTCTTCAGGCGTTCCAAGGCATAATTCGCTAGCTCGGTACATTCGGCGCATAGCCTGTTGGTTTGGTGGTGGCGTCGGCAGTATAGAGATATCATCACCTCAACGGTCTTGCCTTCTCTGGCTATTCTCGAGGATTTTGCTGACATGAATAAATTATGACACGAACGGATTATTTAGTCTAAGAGGATTAAAACTTGATGAACAAAACCAGGTGGCAGCGGTTGGATTTGGATAAAAGATGTTGATGAAGAGACGTGGAAAGATTAAAATAAGCCAGGACTTTGCAGTAATCTAAGATATTGTTTAAAATAATACCTGTGAAAGGAAGGTGATGGATAATAGTTGAAATATAATGAAACGACCGAAAACTACAGAAAGAAATTATCCAGTGCAGATTTTATAGCAAGTATTATAATGGAGGTTACCGATGCTAGATCAGACCAGTCAATGGTACAAACTACAATACCCGGAATGTTTCGTTGATGAAGAAGCACGCATGATGCAGAAGATGCTGGCCGATTTTGTGGACAAAGAAATAATACCGGTCCGCGATAAAATTGACGATGATGTGACGCATGAAGAAATAATCAACCCGATTCTGAAGAAATTACAGGTAGACCTTGGCTGCCAGAAAAACATGATACCTAAAGACTACGGCGGCAACGAAATGCTTTCCATCGTCGCGGGTGCTCTTAAACAGGAGCAGATAGCGCGCGGCGACTACGGCATCAGCATGCACGGCGCCGTTACGGACTGGGGATGGACGCCGGCCACTCTGGCCTATCTTATGGCACCCACTCCCGAGGCAAAGGCCTGGGCGAAAGCGGTACTCGATGAATTTGCGCCTATGTTCGTCGGCAACGAGCATAAAGCCGCCTGCTTCAATATGAGTGAGGTCGAGTCCGCCTGTGACATCGAGAATATCACCAATGAAGGCAAAACAGTAGGGGTAAGGGCCAAACTCGAAGGCAACGAATGGGTTATCAACGGTAACAAGTTCTGGGCATCGAACGCCGGTGTCTCCGACCTTAATTGCGTTATCTGCAATATAGACCCTAAATTGGGAAAAGACGCCTTCGCCCTGATTTACGTGCCCGAACCATGGCCGGGGGTTTCCCACGGTAAATTTGAGGTTAAATGCGGCATGCAGGCCGATAGAAACACTTCTACGTATTTTGATAACGTCAGGGTACCCAAGGAATGGGGACTGGCGGGTCCGGTAGCCTGGTCTATCTTTGAATCAACCGTATCGGCCCCCATGCCCCTGAATGCGGGACATGCCATCGGTATTCTTCAGGGCGCGTTCGACGTGCTGCTTGAGTATACGGGAGAGAGGGTAGCCGGCGGCAGACCAGTCAATCAGCACCTCTCCGCAGCCATGATTCTGGGTGAGATAGCCTCATTTATCACGGTAGGAAGAGCCGCCTTCCTGGAATTGGCTCACGAGTATGACCGCATGGATATTTATGGTATGTGGAACACGACCAGCATGTGGGCCAAGGGGCACGCCGTACACGCGTATATTACCAGGACCGTGCCTGAACTTATCCTGAAGGGAATGGAAATTATGGGTTCCTACGGCTATGTCCGTGAGAACCACTACGAGAAATATTACCGCGATGCGCCGATATCCAAGCTGGTTATGGGGGGCAGTCATCTGGGCTATTTCGCCACGTGCCGGCAGTTCTATGACCTGGACTTCTCTTCATTCGGCCCGGGTAAACTCGAAGACCCGACTAAAAGTAAATAAAAAATATATAATATCAATATAATTAAGCAACAGTGGCTGGGATTTAACCAGTAATATTCCGGTAGCTTCTGAGTTATTATTGCTATCAGGAGTCATTATATATGAGCGCAGTGCGGATATTCGACAGCCGTCAAAATAAGGTTACGGAAGTGGAGAAAATCCAGAAAACGGATTCAGAATGGAAAAATATACTCAGCCGAGAGCAATACCAAATTACTGCTAAAAGGGGTACCGAGCGTCCGTTTACCTGCACCTTTGATGATATCAAAGAAACGGGTTTATACCAATGTGTAAGGTGCGGGACTGACCTCTTTAATACCACTGCCAAGTTCGATTCAGGGACAGGTTGGCCAAGTTATTACGAACCTGTTTCTGATTTAAACCTTATACTTAATGAAGATACCAGCCACGGAATGCACAGAACCGAAGTTCTTTGTGCCAGATGCGATGCCCATCTGGGACATGTATTTGACGATGGTCCTCCCCCCACCGGTAAAAGATATTGCATAAACTCAGCAGCACTCAAGTTTAAGCCAGCTTAAAGAGTTTCTCAGCGACAGAATATTGAATTTTTTCTTTATCAATATCGGAAGCCGGGATCTCTTCAATAAACCTGGCCGCCTCCTCGCTGTTCTCGTAGGGATAATCCGCAGCGAACATCATATGGTCGGCTCCCAGCTCAAGATATACGCTCAGGAATGCCGGTATAGAATGCATACCGCTGGTATTGACGTAGAAATTATGCCGTATATATTCACTCGGCATTCGCTTTATCCGGGGACGAATTTCTTCCTCCATCCAGGGTCTCTTAAAGCTAAAATCTATTCTGTACATCCAGAATATTAGACCCTCACCGAGATGTCCGAGTATTATTTTAAGGTTCGGATATTCATCAAAAACACCGCTATAAATTAGTCGCATAGCGTGGAGAGCCGCCTCGGCACCAAAGCCCCAGGTCGGACCGGCCAGGGCGAATCCGTAATCCATATAAGGCTTTAGTGTCGATGGATTCGGCGTATTTGGATGCAGGAAGATAGGCACATCCAGACTCTCCGCCACTTCGAAGATTGGCCGGTACTTCTTATCATCGAGGTAGTTACCTTTGATGTGTGAATTAATTTTGGCTCCTTTGAGTCCAAGCTCCTTAACAGCTCTTTCCAGTTCCCTGGCTGCTTCCTCGGGACTCTGAGGGGCCAGGGCCGCCAGACCAATGAATCTATCAGGATATTTGTTTATGACTTTATACAGCTCTTCATTAGTCTTCCTGGAGAGAGCCATACCTCTGGCAGGACTGAACTGTTCGCATCCCGGGGTCGACAGGCTGAGCACCTGCATATCGATACCGGCTATATCCATATTCTTCAGCCTGCCCTGGCTGACGTCCAGAAGCCTGTCTTCGATTTCAAGGCCATGCGGTTCCCAGATTCGAGGCTCGTACCAGAGTCTCACGTATCCTTTATATAATTCTTCTCTTGGCGGCTGTTTACGGGAAAATAAATATTCCTGGTATTTACGGGTATAGAAGTGGGCTTCAGTATCAATCTTTCTCATGGGCACAAGTATAAATTATGCCCGATTCGATAGTCAATTCCTGATATGCGTGTGTATGTTTAGAGATGGCTTTCCCTGATATTTTGGTCTAATTAGTTAGGAAAATTTAACTGGGGATTCGTGAGATGTATAAAACAGGCTCAAAAACTAAGTGGCAGCGGCTGGGATTGAACCAGCGACCAAGGGCTTATGAGACTACCGAAAGTGCAGGATAAAAGGTAGAACCAAAACCTTCTCCAAGAGGTTTGCTTTAGCCTATAAAACCTGGGAAGGTCAGCAATGTCCCGGGAAAGTAAACATGCAGACGTTCTCTGTTCTTATGGATGAGGAAAATAGGCTGGATTAACTGTCCTGTAAAAATATGTTAGCATTGGTATTAAGCTATATCAACTGATTGACATTGCTTAGTCACAGTAGTAATAATAGGTCAGTTTGTGCGGTGAGGAGTGTTCGTAATAGCACTTTCCCCCTCCCCTCTCCCCCACATGAAAGGTGGTTACACCCGGATTTCAGGCAGAAACCGGGGTAATGTTGTGAGGTGAAACGTGATGAAGCCAAAGATGTTTGCCATATCCGTTTCCTTTCTGGTTCTATTATTGGTGATTACATCCTTTCTTCCTTCATGTTCGCCGCGCCCTGAAATCTCGGAGACACCGACTACTATACCCATACCTACATCATCCCCCGAGGTGAACCGAATGGTGCTGAACGATCATTCGCTGTGGGGTGGTAATGATCTTGTTTGGGCTTCCGTCTCGGTCAAGGATACGTCGGGCAGATGGGTAACCGGACTGAACTCAGATGATTTTGAGCTCTCGGAAATGCTCCTATCTCCATCAGGAGAGGTAATGGAACAGCGGAAAATCACCTTTGACCAACCGGATTATCAATTCGAGGGAGACGGGTTCTGGGAAAGATCAGTAACCGATGAAAAGCTGGATATCGTCTTTCTGGTGGACAGTTCCGGCTCCATGGAAGCGGAGATGCCCGGGATACACTCCGAGCTTAACAGGTTTGTTGACCGACTACAGTCCGAGCACACCGATTTCCGCCTGGCAGTGATGAAGTATGACTGGAGTACCGAGGGGAATTATCCCGCGGAGTCTTACGGTTCCTGGGCATTCACCATGCCTTTTCGTGGTGTAATGGAGAGCGATGAGATTCACCAGTGGTTGGATAATGTACAGCTCAGCTGGGGCGAGTGGTGGCTACCGGCGGCCAGCTATGATAGGTTGATGGATGCCAGCCAGCTGGATTTCCGGGAAGGGGCACGTAAGGTTGTTGTGGTCATCACGGATTCCATCGCTGATAATATCTACGGCTCCGACTGGTACGCACCGGAGACAACTGCCAACACTCTATCGGCAGTAGAGTTACTCCTGAAGGATAAAGACATTGAGGTTCTCTACAGTCAGCCTGATGAGGGCCAACTGCAGCACCTTGAGGGATATACCCAAGATGATATTAACCCGCGGGCCAAGAGCGGTTTCGATACGCTGGGGGAACGTATTTCCTGGCCCTTCCACCAGGAAGACATCAAAATAGATGGCGGCGATGTCACCGGGAGCCAGTACTTTTTCGCCTGGATGAGCCACCTGGACATACCCGACCCGCGCCAGGATTACAAGGTAAGGGTCGTTATTAAAACCGCTGCCCCGGAACAGCCCGGTGAGTTTCTGGAAGAAAGCTTTGCTTATGTCCCCGAGGAACAAGAAGCCAGGTTGGTTATAACGGTCATTGATGAGGCAGGGAATCCTACTGACGATGTGGCCGTTTCCCTGATGCGAGAGATGGGCGACCGGCGGGACTATAACCGTAACTATTCTCAGCTGGCTCCCGAGCAGGGGGTGATTGTTGTCGATGACATACCGCTAAGCAAATACTACCTGCATACGGTAGCGACTGGCGACCCGGCATATTCTGTTGAGAGCTTACGCTATGCGAAGACAAGTTATATCGAGGTGCCCGAAACAGGGCTGGAGCTTTCCCTGCGTGTTGAAACCGGGGATAGAGAGATTGAGCTGGCCAAAGCCAGGGGTCTGCTGCAGGACCTTGATGACTGGCACTCCCCGGGTGACCCTTTCCGGGGCTTCGTCGACGATGCCGGAAAGTGGTTGGATGACCTGGAGGAAAACGGTATTACCTGGCAGGAGATGGTCGCCATCAAGCGATTCTATATCGACCTGTCGGGATATGCCAACGTGACGGAATACTCCCAGCGGATGATAGAAGGTGCCACGCAAAATTTCTATGACATCGTGCAGGACTTCCGCGATATTGTCGGACAGATTACCGCCTTTAAACAGACCAGAGAGCAATCCTTTGGCGAAATACTGGCGTCTGCTTTATTGGAAGTAGCCTATGACATCCTCACCACGGGTGATTTCACCGCCGCCAAGGAAGCCGTTGAGGCAGGCCTTGAAGAACTCTACGAATATGCCGAAAATGAGCTGCTCCCCGAACTCATTGAAGATGTGATGGAGCAGATTCCCGATGGTACTTATAAGCCTTTCATCGGAATCATTATCAATACCTGCCTGGGGGCTGACTTTGAGAGCTGGGACTCCGTCATCGAAACAGGGCAGAACCTGCTTCTCGCCGGGGCGCTCGATGAAATCCGCGGAACTCTTGCCGACGGCCTAACCGAAACCATGTTCACCGGGATGGATCTTGATACACCGCTGGAAAAAGCTCTGGTGAGTGTTGTCGGGGAAACTGTGGCGGGATTGTTGGAAGGGGGCTTCGAAAACTTTGCTCCGTCTCTGCAGAAGTTCGCCCGGGACGTGGGTCTCAATGTCCTGGAAGAAGGACGGGAGTCGGTCGTAGTCGCCGTGAGCAAGATTCTGCATGAGGCCGAGGCGAAGCTTGAACCCGGCGATATGCGTGACTTTCTGTTCGGCATGGCAGAGGACCTTATACTGGAAGCCATTCCCAGTGTCAAGAGTACGCCGCCGGCACTTGACTATAGCATTGACAGCGACAGCGTGGTCCGGGTGCTGGTAAAGTACAGTCTATATTACGTCATCCTCAAGAAATACTATGTTGATGAGGCGTGCCAGGCAATGTACGCAACCCTGGAACGTGCCAGGAGCTATGTCCCGGCGGGTGAATCGCCGGATGATTGGGAACATGCGATGATTGATGACTTCTACGCATACCGGGAGATCATGGGCTCTCTCCAGGATTATGCTTGGACGGCGCTCAGTACTCAAGAAGACATCGAGGAATGGGCGCAGGGGTTGCAGGGGCTAGTGGATATCTTGGATACCCTGGCCGATGCCCTGGATGTCCTGGCCAATTTCTATCCACCCTTCGAAGACGAGGCACAGGCTGTACATGGCTTTATTGCCGTGCTGGATGGCATACAAGTAATACCCCGCGCAATAGAGTTTGGCCTGAGAATAGATTGTCTCGATACCTTCGGTGATAGCGTTGAGCCACTCTCTCAGGCAGCTTTTCCGGAACCTTGAAACACTCAAACTTGGTATTGTTTGAAGCGAACTGGTAGGCCGTGCGTATCAAAAGGTAGAACTAAAACCTTCTCTAAAACCTTCGCACTTGTTTACTGATGTTCGAATCTCCTCAGCTTTGTGGTAACCTGACTCCCTCAATTCCCGCAACTTATACTCGATTACCTTACTGAAGCATTGTCGAAGCCAGGGGCTGTATCTCTCCGGATTTCCTATTAGTTCTTGCTCGAGTTCCTCTATAGTTACCCAAGTCCAATCGGATACTTCAGCAGGATTAGGGCTTGGGTTCTGGTTTGATACGCCGAGAAAAACGTGATCAAACTCATTTTCGATGAGACCGTTACCAACATCAGCTTTATATGAAAATGTGAAAACCTCAGTCAATGAGGCTACAAGTCCCATTTCTTCACTAAGCCTGCGCCGAGCGCCTATAACAGGAGTCTCTCCCGGTGAAGGGTGAGTGCAGCAGGTGTTTGTCCACTTTTTAGGGGAATGGTATTTGCTGACAGCACGCTTTTGAAGCAAAAGCTGATTTCTGTCGTTAAAGATGAAAACGGAGACTGCGCTGTGTAACAGTCCCAGACGGTGAACTTTTATTTTCTCCATTGTGGAAAGTCTGCCCTCTTTGTCAAAGAGGGCACGGCCACATTCATCAACCAAAACCACGGAGTTCAACTGTTTCCTACCCATCAATTGCTCCTCAGAAGCCCTTCAACCTTCTCTAATAATTCTATGGAACTGAAGGGTTTGGCAATATATCCGTCCGCGCCTGCTTCTTGGGCTTTCTGCCGATCAGAATCCTGCGCCATACCACTGAGCATAAGTACTTTAGTGTGGGACATAGTTGGGTCTGACTTTACCGATTTGCATACCTCATACCCATTCAATCCTGGTAGCTGGATGTCCAACAGGATAATTTCAGGATTATCCACTCGCGTAGTCCTAAGTGCCTCTTCACCATCTACGGTACTGAGAATTCGATAATCCTTAATATCATCGAATATAGAAAGAAGCAACTCCAAAATGTCTTTTTCGTCTTCGACTACCAGTATCTTTTTGATTTTTTGGGTCACAGTTCCCTCGAATAAATGAACCTTCTCAGCCAGTCCCGCCAGAACTCTGCGTTGGAATTGCTATGAAGAAGGTTGAACCTTTATTCAATTCGCTCTCCAACCAGATCTTCCCGCCCATCGCTTCTGTCCATTCCTTCACAATATAGAGACCCAGACCGCTGCCTCTGATACCTTGGGTCTCGGGCCTCTGTATACGGTGAAAAGTTGTGAATAGTAAGTCTTTATCCTCTGGGCTTATTCCTATACCTT
>Ga0315537_1000897_pt1 | contig 23677 bp, 21 predicted proteins | sample SalMarSW160270MG_FD_203091 | JGI IMG/M metagenome (GOLD analysis project Ga0315537, IMG submission 203091) | Salt marsh sediment microbial communities from the Plum Island Ecosystem LTER, Massachusetts, United States - Salt Marsh Sediment SW1602-70 ...
TGCCTTAGCTGCAATGCGTTCGGTGGGCATTACCGAGCTGGACCTTGGCCCGCTGCCCCGACTTGCGTCGGGAGACGCAGGGGCAGGCGGCCAAACGACGCGTTTAGTATCTGGCGGCGGCCGTGATTCCAGACGGATTTTGGCTGCGTTGGGGATTAAGGAAATCAACTCACCAAACCATTAAAAGAGCACTAATGACAACGATAAAATGCCAATGTAGTGACAAATTCAAATTTGAGTCCTTATTTTACAAGGACTTACAAATGCAACTTACAAACATGCGATAGGACTGCTTCGGTGCGGTAAACCTATCGTTTGTCAAATGGCACGGCACCTGCCAAATCAGCGCACAAAGTTTCTCTCACGACTGGATCGTCTCGAAGCACACCTTGTAAAGGATACCGACTTTTATAACAAGGTCCAGACCGCATTGCCACAAATATGGCTGGGCTTTGTCCAGGATGATACACCCATTATCCTTGACCTGTCAGATCTTGCCAAGCCATTAGCAAAGAAGATGGATTATTTGGCAACTGTTCGCGATGGCAGCACCGGCGAATTGGTGAACGGCTATTGGCTTCTCGAGATGTATGCGTCACTGAGCCGCAAGAATCCTGTGCCTGTACTACTGGAGCCATTTAGTCATGAAGAACCTTATAGTCCAGGACAAAACCCTGTTGTCCTTAAGGGTATTCATAAAATCCTCGAACTTACGAACAACCGCGGTGTGCTTGTAGCGGATCGTGGATTTGATGCGGGGGTGATGTTTGAAGATTGGCTGGATAACAAATACCGTTTCGTGGCCCGACTTGTAGGAAACCGGCATTTATTGCGGATTTACGAGGGTTCTGAGCGATGTGAGCCTATACAGTGGTTACCAATTCGGGCTGACCAACTTGCTGAACAAACCCCAACTCCACATCGCTTTTACAAGCTCATCAAACGCCGCGGCAAACCTGCTATTCGCATCACTCAGATAGGGTGGGTGAAGGTTCGTCTGCCAGGCAGGGATGAGGATCTGACATTGGTTGTCTGTCGGCTTGCAGGAAGTGATCAACCAATGATGTTGTTAACGAATTTACCTGTGGAAAATCTGGCGGACGCAAAACGGGTTTTGCGTTTCTACATACGAAGGTGGGAATGCGAGGAGGAAATTCGCTTCCTCAAAAGTCAGGTAAACCTTGAAAAGATACGAACATTTCGTTGGTCGGCGATTCGTCGTCTGGTTTTGTTAGCCGTGTTGGTGATGATTTATTTAGGCTGGCTTGTTGAGACACACCCGAATATTTGTGATCGGTTAGTTTGTTTGAGTCAGCCGTTGCCGGATAAACCTGATTTTCTTTTATATCGTTTGCTGGGCGGCCTGACTGAAGCGATTAACACCTGTTTCTGTCTTCACAAGGATTTGCTACGAAAAAGCTTATAAGAAAACTCCGAAGTTTGAGTTTATTTTTGTTGACAACCGGTAATTTCTCCTGGTATAAGGGGAAATTCGTTTAGTTGGGCATATTCTCTCGTCTCTCAAGAATATTCTCTTAACAAAATACGAGAGACAAAATTTACGGCCAATAAGAGGCCAAAGGAGTACAGTAGTGAGTACAGGTACAGTAAAATGGTTTAATGGGAAAAAAGGCTTTGGTTTTATCAAACCCGATGACGCTGAGAATGATTTGTTCGTTCATCACTCGGAAATCAAGACGAGCGGCTACGCCAGTCTCAAGGAAGGCCAGAGGGTGGAATTTGAGGTCGGAGAGGGTCAAAAAGGCCCGTGCGCGACCAACGTAATCCCTGGTTAATCCGAAGCAACAGACCTGACAAACCAACGGGCTCCGCTAAAAAGCGGGGCCCGTCTCACTTCCTGTCCCCATAAGCCTTAAGCGGGGATCCAACCTGTCCCCGAATGCCTTAGGCGGGTAACCAATCTCCACCGGCAATAGCAACATCTTATCTCGATATTCCTTGTTCGATATTCGATATTCCTTGTGGTTTTCGCCTTTCATGAATAGGGTGTGCACTGCACGCCATTTGGCCTTTCTTCGCAATACGCAATACGATATACGCTTCACGAGACCTGTCCTGAGCGTAGTCGAAGGATACGAGCGACGAGCGACCAATCAATCGTGCCGCAGTGCCACGACAGGGTCAACGCGTGCCGCCCGTAACGCCGGATAGAGACCGGCGGCTAAGCTGACCAGAATGGAAAAGGCAACTGCGCCTAAACAAAGCCACCAGGGAAAGCTGAAGTAATTGACATACGGAACGCCCTGTTTGGCTAAAAAATGATTGGCGACTTGATTGATGACCATGCTCACTACCCATCCTAAAGCAAGACCGAAAATGCCGCCTAAAAAGCCAATCATTCCGGATTCAAAAAAGAATATTTTTTTTACATCTTTATCGCTGGCCCCGATTGCCTTCATAATTCCTATCTCTCTGTATCTTTCCAGAATGGACATCACCATCGTATTGATTATCCCCAAAGAGGCGACTGTAATGCCAATCATCGCGACCGCAGCTAAGAACATATCCATAAATAAAAATGCGGTCTTGATTTCTTTTAGCTGGTCTATGAGTGCAAAAGTCCTGAGCCCCTTCGCTTCAATCTGCTCCTTTATGGGGTCAATATATTTTACCGAAGCTACCTTGATAGTTACTGCCGAATAGCCTTTGAGTTTTTCCGCCGGTTGGAAAAAATCCCGTACATTTGTCAGTGATATTTTTTTCATCCCTTCGGCCGGATCGGGGGGCATATAAACATCGCTGCGCACCGGAATAGCTCCGCCCATTCCCATACGTTCAGCCACACCAACAATGGTGAAGCTATAGCTCTCCTGGCTGAATGGAAGCTTTTCACCCTGCATAATCGACATCATATTTGCCGGATTAAGAAGGCCCGAATCAATAGCTAAAGTGGAGACCTCAATTTCCTCTCCAAGCACGGTCTCGAAGTCTTTGATATCCATACGACGCAGCAGTGAATCAGTTATAATCAAGGAATTTTCCGCATCATCGACATAAGCCTTGCCTGTCCTTAGTCTCATCAATTCGGATTGACAAACATCGGCAGACATAACCTGGACAATACTGAACTGTTCCTTTTCCCTGAATTTAATCAGAGCGGGAAAACGGATTTCGGGAAAAGCCGTTTCCACGCCTTTCATTTTTCTGACTTCCTGCAGAAAATTAACGTCGAGGATAGGACTGTTTGCCGATTCGGGGACTTGCTCATTTTGGATTTGGTCATGCTGGTCATCGGGGTCCGTATGGGCCTGTTCGATTCTGCTTCTATTGAAGGCTGAATAGACTGCGATATAATTGAAAAGCCCCATTTCTTTGAAACTATCTGTAACGTTTTTCTGAACGCCTTTGCCGAAAGAAAACATCGAAACAAGGGCCCCTATTCCTATCACCACTCCAAAAGTTGTAAGAAACGTGCGCAGTTTCTTCTTGCGCAAGTTGGAGAAAGATTGCTCGATGTAGTCAGAAATTCTCATCTATTCTTTACCTGATTTTTTCCTGTTCAGTAACTTCCCCATCGCGCAGATGTATAATATTATCAGCGAATTCAGACAGGAGAGCCTCTTCATGGGATATCATAATAACGGTTAAGCCCTGCTTCCTGTTCAAGTCTGAGAGCATCTGCACAATCTGTCTTGATGTCCCTGTATCCAGGTTGCCGGTGGGTTCGTCGGCAAGCAGAATTTTCGGCTGATTGACTAATGCACGAGCAATGGCTACCCTCTGCTGTTCACCGCCGGAAAGCTCGGCTGGACGATGGTCTTTGCGGTTGATTAGCCCCACCTTTGCCAGCACCTCCCCTGCCCGCCGATTTCTTTCTTTTTTGGGCACACCTGCAAAAAGCAGCGGAAAAGCTACGTTATCGAGAGCTGTATAGGAAGGTATAATATTGAATGTCTGGAATATCATCCCGACCTTGTATCGCCGATAAAGGGCCAGCTCTTCCTTGTTCAATTCGGAGATAAATTTGCCTTCGACTTTTATGCTCCCTGAAGAAGGCCTGTCCAATCCGCCTAACAGATTCATAAGAGTTGATTTGCCTGACCCGGAAGGTCCTGTTACCCCTAAGAATTTCCCTTCTTCAAGAGTTAGATTCACATCCTTAAGGGCATTAACCTGAATCTTGCCGGACGAGTATATCTTGGTCAAATCTTCTGTCTCAACGAAGCCGTCAGAATTCATACTCTATCCTTGATACATTACGTTGCTCATTTAAAAACCTTTGCAAAATGTCATTGCGAGTCCCCCGTCTTGTTTTCGCAAGAAAGCAGGGGGCCGTGGCAATCTCTTGGTTCCAAAAATGTTAAACTCATTGTGTTAGATACTTAGAGCCTATCCCAATAAACCGCTCTATTGCGGCCGGCTGCAAAGCCCGATGCCTGCGTTGTCGGCCAAAAACGTTCTCAACGTGGAGCAAACCACTTCTGGCGAGCATTTTTGGCCTGCCGCCTTGGCCTCGAACTTTTCGCTCGGCCTCATAACGACCCGGTTATTCGGATAAGCTCTTACTCTAAGTTATATTCTCTAACTTTGAGCTTTCAATGTCAGCTTTTTCGTTTTCTTTTTCTATACTTTTTTTGAGGTTTGCTTTTACTTCGTTTCGTTGGCGCTGTAGCCAATGGCTCGACAGGAGTGACATTCAACTGACGTGCGGGGACATTCACTGATACTATATGCACTTTTACGGCCTGGCCCAGGCGAATGCTGCATCCCGAACGTTGGCCTACGATGCACTGTGCCTTTGTGTTGTATTTCCAATAGTCCTGCCCCAAGTCACTCATCCGGATAAGCCCTTCGATGCCGAACTTTCGCGACTGCACGAATATGCCAAAGCTTGTTAATCCGCTAACGACGCAGTCGAGCTCCTCGCCGATTTTCTTGCTCAACATTTGCAGTATCAGCACTGTCGTCAATTCTTTTTCGGCGTCCTCCGCCCGCTGCTCGGTAAAGGTGATGTGTTTGCCAATCTCTGTTAAATCCAGCCCGGCTGAAACGTCCCTCGCCAAATCCGGTCGTTTTAGAAGGTAGTATTCCAAAACGCGATGAACAGCTAAATCTGCATATCGACGGATGGGACTGGTGAAGTGGCAATAGTGAGTAGAGGCCAGTGCGTAATGGCCGATGTGCAGCGGTGCGTACTGGGCCTTCTCGAAACTTCGCAGGACGGCCAAGTTCACCGCAAAGGAGCAGTCGGCTCCTTCAACCGCAGCTAACAAATCCTGTATCGCCCTGCGGTTGGGATTTCGCGGCAGACTGAATCCAAAGGCCTTAAGGAGTTTGGCGAGGTTTTTCATACTCATAATATCCGGCTCCGGATGAATCCGCCGTATGAAGGACAGATTCAGTCTGTCCAGAAGTGAAGCTACGGCTTCATTGGCCTCGACCATAAACATCTCGATTATCGTATGCGGATAACTGGTATCGGCCGGGTGAGCACCAACAACTCGGCCTGATTTATCCATTTTCAATTGAATTTCCGGCAAACCCAGATGTATCATTCCGTTTTTCGTTCGTCGTTGCTCTATTACTCGGGCCAGTGTCTCCATATTTTTCAGAAGCTCAATCACCTCGGATTTCACGTCTTTGGTATGCCCTTTCAAAATCCTGTCTGCCTTCTGGTAGGTCAAACGCTGCGTTGAGCACATAATAGAGTTGGCAAAACTGCGGGATACAACGTTACCCTTCTGGTCGTAAGTCAGATACACGCTTTTAACGAAGCGTTTCTGCTCGGGCTGGAGACTGCAAATACCGTTGCTTAAAATCTCCGGCAGCATTGGAATTGTTTTGCCGGGCAGATAGACGGTGTTCCCACGGTCTTTTGCTTCGCTGTCCAGCGGCGAATCCTGCTCCACAAAGTGACTGACGTCGGCGATGTGAACGCCTAAGACCCAGTTGCCATTGGAGTTTTTTTCAAGGCTTATTGCATCGTCAAAATCTTTTGCGTCCGGCGGGTCAATCGTAATTATGACTTTATCGGTAATGTTGTCCCGATGGTTCGGTTCTTCGGGATTGAATTCGGCGGCCCCCTGGCGCGCCCGCTCAATACAATCAGCCTCGAACTCACCCGGCAAATGATACTGCCGGATTATCGACTGTATCTCGCTTTCGTATCGTCCTGCTTTGCCTAACACCTCAATAATTACGCCGCGGGCTAAATATTTTTCCGTCGGATAAGAAAGTATTTCCACCACAACCTTGTCTTTTTCCTTGGCTCCCTTTGCGCCAACATCGTCAACGGATATTGGCTCGAAAAAGCTTGAGCCGTCCGGCTGAACAATCCAGGCCTCCGGATGTTTCAAGAGTGTCCCCACGAATCTGTTTTGTGCTCGTTCAAGGACCTCGATTACCTCACCGCTGTACTGCATTTGACCGCCGCGCTTGCCTTGTCTCTTAACCTTTACAATAACAATGTCACCGGTCATTGCGTCGGCTGTAGCCGTGGGTGGAATAAATAGGTCGCCGTGTGCATTAGGTTCACGGGACGTTACGAAGCCGAAACCTTTCGGGTTTGCTCTGAATGTCCCCACGATTTGACCGGCTAATGACGGCAGGCTGACGAGATTCCTCGCCCCTATCACCACGTGCCCGGCCTGACGTAGCTGGTCGAAGGCCTCTTTAAACTGTGGATAATCTGCCGTGCTTACACCTAACGCCTTGGCTAATTGCGCAAGTTTTACCGGTTCATAATCGCTGTGCTTCAGCAGCTTGATTATCCGCTCTTTAAATATTTCCGCCATTTTTTCTTCTTTATGCCTAAAAACAAATCGCCCAGTCACTTTTTATATCGACTGGGTGTATTATTTATCTGAAATTAAATCACCGATACCATAAAATCGGTAGGGCGTTGAAATCTCAATTATTGTTTAGCTCCGCCCTCTGGCGGGTTTATATTTACTATCTTCACTCCCTTGCTCGCTCTTGTAGCTCACGTATTGCCGGCGAATATTTTTCTACATCGACAAATTCAACTTTATCTAAAATGCGAAGCGACTCTTCGGAGAATACATCACGGTAGCCCGCGTCTGCATAGACTCGCGCAATTTGCAGGGCTCGCAGATGCGCCTCCGGCAGTCGTCCGCCGTGAAAGGCTCCGTTTCTATCAAGACCGGCCCAGCTTAATTGTATAATCGAATTATCGAGCGTCTTTTCAATATCGCCGGCCGCCTCGTCTGCACGCCCCGTCCGAATCATTGCCAGGCGATTGATGTGCTGATTCAGCCAGCTCGCGTTGGCATCCATAATGTAGTTCTTAAAATATAAACCTGAATATCCGGCCCCCAATAAAAAGCAAAAGCCCCCAACGCAGACACAGATAATTACAACAACTAATATAGAAACTCGCTTAGACATAATACCACCTCAATATTGTTTATATAGTTTCCGAATAACGTCAAGCTCACCGGCCGCGTTCCTTGTGGTTCGGTTGATCGAGTGGTTAGAGCATCTTCAGTTTAAATCGCCCGTCGAAGTTCATTTTTTTAAGGATCCTCTTGGACTCCTCAATCTCTTCATCATCCACATCTCTTATACTGACAGTATAGGTTCGATAGTTGGTGGTGATAGTCACCGCATCGCCTTCGATCGTCACTTGTTCGAGAAGCTCATTTTCGTCGTCAGGGAAGTCTTCAAAATAGACCTTAGCGCCTCGCTCGGATTCATCCATAATAAACTCATACTTCGGCGTCCGAAGCAGAGTCAGACTCTTAACATCGCCATACTCATTCACAGGTATGGCAAACGAGACGATAAGGTCATCTCCGTCCTCGTTTGTGATAAAGGATGCGTTTTCCATAAATATTTACTTTCCTTATGCCACTTTTGCTTTTTTGTTGCAAAATAACTTACCCTTACACCACTAAAACTTTTCCCCGCATGCCTGCCCTCGACCTGATCGGGGGTCGTTGCCTGTGCCTGCAAAGCATGTACTCGACTCCGAGCGGGAAGCGGGTAGCGGGAATCCAAAATCATAGTTAACATTGTTGCTCACCGGCACCACGTATGCCACATTTGAGTATTACTGCTGGTTCGGTTTCTATTTTCTTATCTCGTATCTCGCAATAAACTTATCAATTTCCTCATCACCTCCTCTGCGCATTCACCCATCCAGAATCGAGTATCCGCTGATGCCGATGATATTATGGCCGGAATTGCCTTAAAAAACAAGAAAAAGATTCACCCAGTAAGATTTACCCCGTGAGATGATTTCTTACTATCTCACGGGGCCAATTAACCAATTAACCGCTCACCAATTAACTACTCACCAATTAACCAATTAACTCTTTTTAGCTTTTAGCGAGTTCAGTTTCTTTGCGAGTCGTGATTTCTTTCGTGCGGCTGTTTTCTTGTGCATTGTGCTCGTAGATGCGCTTTTGTCCAGTTTCTTGACAACGAGTTTATATTGTTCGCTTGCCGATTCAACGTTACCTTCGCTCACAGCCGTCTCGAAATGTTTGATTTGTGTCTTTATCTGGCTTTTACGTGCGCGATTAGTCGTCCTTCTTTTGGTATTTTGTTTAGCTCTTTTTTTCGCCTGTAACGATTGTGCCACTGCAATCTCCTGAAAATCTATCTTTATTCTATTTACAAATTCTCACTGAGAGGTTGGTTCTGTTTTCATGTTTTCAAGCTTCCGAAACATACTATTACTCTGTAACATCTAATTTGATGGGTGGCATCCTCAAGCGAGTCCCGAAAAATCGGGACGATCTTGGGGATGGCTTTGAGCAACTACCGGTAACCACCAAGCATCTACCGTGTTACAGACCACTATTATGTATTCGCAGGTTTTCTCAGCCTATCTTGTTTTTGGCTTCATACCATATATACAGATGATAAAGCGGATTTACGAATCTATACTCACCTCTAGCTTCCGCAGTCTCAATAATACCCAGGTTTCTACTCCTTTGCAGAAAATTATCCAGATTCTTCTGTTCTTCTTCTGGTGTTCTCTGCAAAATCTGCTGGCGCTCAAATGTGGTTCCAACCGGCATGTTACTGATTTTATGGAGGATCGAAGCGTACGTTTTACTTTTCAATACCTTAGAGATATGAGCAGATATGTACTTTTTCCCAACTATTCGCGCCGCTTCTATTATGCCCAGCTTAGCATCTTTCTCGCTAATGTTATTATCCTTATCCTGCCAGAAAACAGCGTCGCCTACCTCATGCATAAGCATAGGAAGACCGCCAGATAGGCCCACCATCGGAGAAAGAGCTTCGCTGGTGACCGTAACGTTTTGTCCACCGAACATATTCATAAAAAAATCTTCAGATTCACTATTACTCATCGGAGGCAAATCTACTACATCGAAAATCCTTGCTATTGATGGCTGATGTTTTATAAGCTCATCTCGTCTTTCCGGCAGTCCAACGAGAACCAGGAGAATTGGCAAAGGCTTACCTGAAGCTGCTAACTCATCAACACGACTTTTTAGGAACTGTGAAAATTGCGGAACATCACTGATTCCATTGAGGTCGTCAAGGATAAGGATTAAACCTTTCTTACCGTTTTTCTTAGCTTCGTCATATATCTTTCGCAGTGCCGGCAGGAAATTGTTTGCTAATGTATGAAGCTTACTTTTATCTTTCGTAAATTCTATCCCCATACCAAAAAATTTCAGCTCTGCTATATAATCATCAAAGATTTCCCTTAGTTTGTCGAACAGTGATTTATCTGTGCAGTCCTGCAGGAGCTTCTGGAAAGTAACACCCATCATTTCATCTAAGCTTCGCACTCCTCCCAAATAGCAGTGACTTCCAATCAAGCTGTATTCTTTCTCTGCCAGGTGTCGGATAAACAAGGCTAACGAACTTTTTCCAATTCCACGCTGGCCCGTAATGAAAATATTTTCGTTTCTACCTGAAACCGTTTGCTTAATAGCTCTCTCAAGTCTTTGTATCTCTTTAATTCGGGCAACGAAATATTCGGGTTGCACCGGCCTGCCCGGCGAAAAAGGACTTTCTTTTGCAGTAATCTCTGCCATTTTCAATTCTTATTTTTGACTTTCCCTTAGCTTATCTACTCGCTGGCTGACATCTTTATATCCGAAATCGAACTGGGCGATTTTGCGATAAATCTCCAGTGCCTTTTCTTTATCACCCTGCTCCTCATAAGCGCGGGCCAGATTATACCGCAATTCCTTGCCCGCTGCATCATCTTTTAACTCGTGGGACTCTATCGCATTGGTAAAAACGTCAATTGCATCAGCCAGCCAGCCCTTCATAAAAAAGCAGTAGCCTGTTTGATTCATCGATGCAATCTTTCGCCTCGGGTCTTTCTGTGACTCCTGGAACAAAGGTATCGCCTCATTATATTGTTTATTCCTGACCAAGCGAAGAGCATATTCATATTTGGCTGCGAGGTTAGTCGGATAGTTCTGCACAGAGATGCGGTAATGTTCCAATTCGGCATCGTTTAATTGCCGCGAGAGTTGTTCGAGTCCGGCCTTGTTTTGCGCATCTTCCGGATTAGTCTCAAGAGCAGCTTTAGCCTCTCTTATTTTTCGTTTGAGCCCTCTTATTCTTATTTGCCCTGCCCGCTGTTTATAGCTGAAATCTTGTTTGGCTTTATACGTATTTTCCAGCAGCGCTACGGCGTCGTTTTCCGCCTCGTCGTTTTCCATATCCGACAGGGCGTCGGCCAGATTAAATATATTGCCCGGAATGTTCGGGTTCTCGGCTATCTTTTTTCGGGCATCTTCGACCGCCTTTATGCGGTAATCCTCCGTCTTGACGACACTGTCCTGGGCGTGAAGTTTCTCCTGCTCCTCGCGGTCCTTGATGGCTTTTCTAAAGTCACCTTCCTCATCATATTTACCTCTGGCCATAGTCAGTTCCGCCGAGAGGTTCTTAAATTCGTCTGCCAATGCTCCATCCTCCGGTCTAAGTCGGGAGGCACACTGGCAGGCCACAACAGCCTTGTCGAATTGCCCTAAGGCCGCATAGGAATCTTTTAACAGGATATATGTTTGCGCTGATGGTCTTTTGGCGGCATTATTTTTCTGGAAGACCAGGTTGGCAATCCAGCCGGCCGTTTTGTTATAGCCGCCCGCCACCGCGCCCTTTAGCATTGCCTCGGCAAATGGCAGATGTTTCGGGTCTTTTGTGAAAAGATATTCGGCGTTAAGCATCTGCTCAAGAGGCGTCTTGCCTCGCATATGCTTCATTTTTCCCATCATCGAAGGTTTCTTACCGCCCCTTCCCTGCCGCTGCAAAGCCAATTCACAAAGCGGAAGGTGCCCCTCTTCCAGAGCGTCCGGACTATAGCGCAGACCCTGCAGGTACATATCGATAGCGTAATCGAAATTGTGTGTCTCGGCTACTTTGCGGGCTTTCTCAAAAAAAGCCTTTGCCTTGGCCAACGCCTGGGCATCTTCTTCCGGCATACGTTTTTTACCAAATCTCTTTTCTTATACATTATTCAATCGGCTTATGGTAATCTTCGCCCAAAGTTTGTCAACAAATAAAAAACTTGTAGAAAAAGTCTGGCTCTGCTATAAAGGAGTCCAAACGCGTTATTCTGCATTTGGATATCCCGAAGTAGTCTTAAAAAAATTAAGGCTTCTGCAAAATCGAGGTTAGGCATACTTTGAAAAGAAAAAATTGTCTTTTAATTTTTTCTTTTCAAACAATAAATTATTACCCGGCAGATAGTTACTTGATTATTTAAGAAAATAAAAAACCTAATTTTCTTAAATAATATATGCCTAACCTCAATTTTGCATAACTCTATTGAAAAAATTCTTTAGGGAGAAACTAATATGATAAATGCTCTTGAGCAGTATGACCCGCAGATTTATGAGCTGATGCGGCAGGAGGCGGCACGCCAGAGCGGCTCAATTCGCCTCATCCCCTCGGAGAACTATGTTTCCAAGGCCGTGATGTTGGCCAGCGGAAGCTGCCTTACAAACAAATACGCCGAAGGTTACCCCGGTAAGCGATACTATGAGGGCCAGCAGGTAACCGACCTTATCGAAAGGATGGCTCAGGAGCGGGTCAAAAAGATATTCAAGGCCGACCACGCCAACGTTCAGCCATACTCCGGCTCAATCGCCAATTGGGCCGCATATCTGGCCCTCATCAAGCCGGGCGATACCATTATGGGCCTGTCTCTTCCACACGGCGGACACCTCACACACGGCTGGAAAGTCAGCGTCACAAGCAGAATATTTAATTCCGTCCAATACACAGTCAATCCTGATACCGGCAGATTGGACTATAACCAGATTGAAGAGCTTGCCAAAAAACACAGACCGAAAATCATCATCTCCGGCGCCACCGCATATCCGCGGGAGATTGACTTTGAGATATTCGGTCAAATAGCCAAAGATGTAGGTGCGTACCATGTCAGCGATATAGCCCACATTGCGGGTCTGGTTGTGGCCGGCATACACAAAAGTCCCGTACCCTATGCCGACATAGTCTCAACCACCTCACATAAGACGTTGCGGGGACCTCGTGGCGGAATGTTACTGTGCAAGGCCGAACATGCAGAAAAGGTGGATAAAGCGGTTTTCCCGGGCCTCCAGGGCGGCCCGCATATGCACACTCTGACCGCTATAGCCGTCGCAATGGCTGAGGCCGACACGCCGGAGTTCGTCGCTTATGCAAAGCAGATAGTCAAAAATGCAAAAGCCTTGGCTGAAAAGCTGCTCGAATATGGTTTCAACCTCATGTCCGGCGGGACCGACAACCACTTAATACTAATCGATTTGCAAAATAAAAATATACCCGGCAAAAAGCTCGCAAAGGCCCTGGACCGGGCCAGAATTGTTACTAATTATAACACGACACCTTTAGACCCGTCACATCCATCCGACCCCAGCGGCCTGCGTATTGGCACACCGGCAATTACCACCCGCGGAATGAAAGAAGAGCAGGCCCGGCAGATCGCCACCTTCATAAATAAAGTGGCTGAGAACATTGATAATGAGACGGCAATCGAAGAGGTTGGAAAAGAAGTTTTGCTTCTATGCTCACAATTTACCGTCCCGGAACATTTTATTATTCCAAATAATAAGAACAGTGTGAGTGGTGAGTGGTGAGTAGTGAATAAAAAAAACACCAATTAACAAATTAGCTGATTAACCAATTAACTAATTAACCAGGTCAAGTGACGAGCAACGAGTTTTCTGCATATTTGACCTCCACTTGAAAAAGGGAGTTTTTTTTACTTGGATTACATCTTCAAATGTGTTATATAGAGTATTAAAGGTTGGGTATTTGATGTTGGGTGTGTTGTCCAATCATTTCAAAGTGCCCGCGAACGGCTGCTGGAGACCAAGAGTCAATTCCATCAACAATAAATGCAGATTGCAGAAAGGGATTATTGATGCACAGGAAAAAAGCTTTTACGTTAATTGAGCTTCTCGTTGTCATTGCGATAATTGCGCTGCTGCTGGCGATATTGATGCCGGCTCTGCGGAGAGTAAGGGAACAGGCGCGGGAACAAGCCTGCAAGGCCCATCTAAAGAGTATAGGCCTCGGTATTATGATGTACCTCCAGGACAACGATTACACGATGCCCGACTTCCACACGCACACGACCCCATGTAACGGGCATCTCTGGTATCACTCCAGCGGAAGGCTGCTCAAGGCCAGCGAAAATAGCTCGTATTGGGGCGTAATCTACGTTGACTATGTAAAGGAGCCGAGGCTTTTCGGCTGCCCGACCTTCAAAAACTTCTCCCAGATAGTAGCACAGGAAATGCTTTACAGCGCCGGTGAGATAGAGAATTCAGCGTATTCTATGAACGGCTGGCTGACCAAAGAGAAATCCATTATCATCCCGCGTCACTCGGAAGTTGTCGTCGCCCACGACCATATGGAGCCCAGAATCGAGAATGGAAACGATATGCTCTACGCCAACGAAAGCGGCAAGAATTTTCAACACTATAGGGAAGGCGGCGGCCGGTGGACCTGGTATCGCGGTATCTTCAGACATTCTATAAAATCTGCCAGCGATTATGAGACGGGCGGCAAACTAAACTGTCTCTGGCTGGACGGCCATGTGACAACCATCAATGAAACATTAGGAACAGAAATACCCAAGCGCTGGTACGACCCCCTCGACAAAAATTAATTTGCGTTTACCCTGTGAAAAAGCGAAGCGTTATCTAATTGGGAGCGAAAGAATATCAGCCCCCTAATTTATTGGGGGGTTGGAATCCCTGCAATTTATTGCGCGGGTTGTTTTCAACGAGTATCGAGAATCGAGCCACGAGCCCCGGGCAACGACTATTTCTATGGCAGTGTTAATTGTTCGACGCTTTCTTTCCTTTCGTTAAGGCGCTTGGTGAAAAGTGCTATCAGCTTCCTCATCTCGTCATCCAGCTCCTTGCCCATCTTCCGGCTGATGGGGAAAAAAAGCTTATCGTATTCCTTGACCCTTTTGGCCATATACCGCTCCAGCACATTCATCATGCTTCCCTTTTTATCGACGAACCCCCGCAGCAGGCCCATCGTGCCCAGTCGGTCCAGCCCATCGGCATCGTAGATTATCTTCTCCTCGGTCGTCTGGGGCGGTACATGAGAGGAGGCTGTGTGGCGGACTATGACTTTGGTTATCCTTATTATTTGCTCATCCGTCAGGGGCAGCGATTCCAGAAGCTCCTCGGCCATCGCACCGCCGGCCAGGCCGTGCATGCTGTCCGAGATCATCCTTCCAATATCGTGCAGAAGGGCCCCGCAGATGACCACCACCGGGTCGGCCTGCTCTTCGATATTGTTTGCTATTTCTATTGCGTACTCGACGACCTGAAGGACGTGAGAATAATCGTGGCTGCCGAGGTCAGCGTGTTTTTCCTTGACGAAAGATTCGAGCTCCGTAAGCCATTGCCTTTCTTCGTTGGTCAGGGCCCTGCTGAACATATCATTTCTCCTGTAAAATTAAAGCCTTCGTTTTGAAGACTAATGTAGCCGAATTAGAATAAGCTGTCAAAGCAAAAACCCGCTTATCGATGACCACCCATCGGGCAACGAGATACGCTTCACTCTTCACGCTTCACAATATGCGACATACGATGGAAGAAACTGCCGGGAATTGCGGGGGTAAATAATTATTCTTCGCAGGTGATTTTTCTCAGACTTTTTGGTCAGTGATTGATAAGTGAAACAACTTGAATTAACCAATTGACTAAAGTCGGTAGTTTTCTAATTCACTAATTCACTAATTAACTCGCTTCACGATCATCCAGCATCAAGCATCGAGTATCCAGTATCGATAATCCGTCTTCTGTCATCCAACTTTAGCCCACTTTAGTCACTTTAGCTCACTTTAGTCACTTTATTTTACTTGGGCTTACTACTCACTAATTTCCAGTCGCTAAAGACAGCTTTTTTATTGCTTAAATGTCTTTGAGCTTCTTCGCGTCTGACTGCCTCTTCGGCTATTCTCATGGCTAAAAGCTTTTTGTGCTCGGAATGACGCTGAAAACAACGCCCCAGCCATCTAATAAATCTGTAAATACCTGAACCGCCAAACCAGACAACAAGCCAGGTAATTAGGTATCCGCTAATTGCACTGCCTACACCAGCTAACAGAAACACCCCTGCCAATTGTACTTTTGGTATTTTGAGCCAAAAATTATCTCGCGCTTCGTTTAAGGCTTTTATGCATGAGGTCACCGCCTCTGCGTTGTCCTTAAAATAAGCGGGCTTAGTTTGTTTGCAGGCCTCCCAGCCCTGGAACTCCCGGTTGTGTATCTCCAATCTGTAGCGTGCCGATTGATACTCCCCGGCCATTAACAGAATGCAAAAGGACGCCAGGATACCGCTTGCACATATCGCTAAAAAAAATGTAACGCCGCGCAGTTTACCTTGTAGATTCATAATGTTAACACCTCCACTATGCCCACTATGCCCACTATACCTACTATGCCCCAACTATTAAAATATAACTAATATTCTTCGAGTGGCAAAGTCCGGAAATGTCAGCGTTTTCTTAGGCGTGTTGGTTAATTGGTGAGTAGTTAAATGGTTAATCAGTATCTGTTGCGGAAAACAAAAATCGACGATGTCACCCCTGCCCCTGCTTCCGCAGGGGTAAACTTGTCCCCGTGAAAGCGGGGAGCAGTGGTCCAGAGCGAAAAAATGGATTCCCGCTGGAGTTTATCCCGCACACGATGCGGGGCGGGAATGACAAATACTGTTTCCGCAACAGGAACTAATTAGAACGCTATCGCTATTATGGTCTAAATAATCAATGTAATTGTGTTGCGAAAGAACGGTACGAGTACAGGATGCAGCAGATGATAGGTATAACCGTTTTAGCTGCGGCATTATTAGTAATGTTCTGCATAGGATATGCGGATGCAGGCTGGACCATGCTCGAAGCGCCTGGAGCAACATAGACAACGGCATCGGGCATCCACGGAGGCAACATTGTTGGTGTTTACTGGGACGTCTCGAATGTGCACCACGGTTTTCTCTATGTAGTTCCCGCCCCCGATGCTATTCTGCTTGGCAGCATCGGCGTAGCGCTTGTCGGCCGGCTGCGCAGACGCAGAACGCTTTAGTCGCGTCTGTTAATATATATTTCATAGGGGCTGCGAGGCCCAACTTAATCGGGACTTGCAGCCCACTTTTTTGGGGGTTTTCAGATCACCACATTTTGCTGCTCGGCCTGGGTGCGGTGACGGTAAAAAGGTGCTGCGGTGAAGGGCGAGTGAATAGAGATTGCCACCAGAAGATTTGACCAAGATATACTCGTCCGGCAAGATTCAGGTTAATGCCCTTAAGGATGTGAATCTAACTCTTGAAGAAGGGAAATTCTTAGGGGTAACAGGGCCTTCCGGGTCGGGCAAATCAACTCTTATGAATCTTTTAGGCGGTTTGGACAGGCCCTCTTCAGGGAGTATCAAGGTCCAGGGCAAATTTATCTCCGAATTGAACAAGGAAGAACTGGCCCTTTACCGGCGATACCAGGTCGGGATGATATTCCAGACATTCAATATTATATCCTCCTAACCCGGACGAGCCGGAACCAAACAGGTGACCGAAAGTCAGAAGTTGGACGATTTTAAAAACGCCGTAACTTATTGTAAATACAAAAGATATAGTCACCGTTAAAAATATTGTGCGCGCGGCGCGCTCAATTTTAGTCGTAAGAGAATAACTTTCTAGTTGACATACAGGAGGAAAAATGACGCATAGAGAAACTGAGGAACACAGGAAAAAACTGGCCGAAATAATAAATAGTCCATCGGAACCTGACGGAAACCCAGCAAAAGGTACAAAGCATGACTTACGAGAATTAGCAAGAAAAGTTGGAGCAAGTACACGAGCTATGTACGTTAATCCAGCATCGGCAAAACCTGTAGGCTACGACGCAAGTATATCAGACCTTATTGACAATATTCACCAAGCCCTTCAAACTGCAACAATGATTGATATGTGTAAGACTGCAAGCAGAAATTATGTCATAGCCTTAATAGCGACAATAATAGCACTTGGTAGTTCTGTGGCCCTCTGGATTGCTGTTTGTAAATAGGCCGAACCCAATAAGTCTAAATGGTGTGCGGTGCGCATACTACCAGTAATATTTCACGGAATTTTGCCGGGTTTTCCCTTGAAAAGGATGAAGGTGATGTTATAAAAACCCCCAAAAAGAGGTTCCTTGTAGAGACGTGAATCATTATCAGAGCACAATTTGGAGAAATCGAACCATGAATTACTGGAGACAGGACAGTAAGGGGCGCTGGCACCGTTGGATAACTCAGGAGTACGACTACTCCTGCGCAATGGCTTGCTGTGCGATGTTGGCCAGCGCGTATAAGGGCAGATACATCAGGGAGGCAACATTTATTCAGGGAAGACAGGGTATGTTGGGTTACAAACCAGGTGTCGGCACTTACGATGCGGCCAACATATCCAGCCTGCTGAAAGCGGAGGGCGTGAACAGCATTTACGATCGGCTCAGCGGCTCGACCGTCATCAGTCAACTGGAGCCTTATCTTTCGCCTTCGAGGCTCGCAATCGTGCAGGTTGAATGGAATAATGGCGGGCTTCACATGGTCGTCATAGGACGTGTATATCCAACGGACGGGCTAACAGTCTTAATTGACCCATGGTGGCAGATTGGACTGGTCGAACAGAACCGGAACGATTTCCCCAATTATTTCGACAACCTGGGCCAACTCACCGGTGCATATCTTCTTGCAGTGTGAACAGTGTCACATGTTAGATTTGTAGATTATTAGCTGACCTCACAAACACATTGCAATTCTGAGGTTTGGGACTATAATTTCCTCAATGTTTAAGAATATATCCATAATCGGCGATGGCGGGATGGGCACCGTTCTGGCTATGCTTCTTTGCGAAAAGGGCATAGCCACACGGATGTGGGGCTACGACCACCAGCAGTTAGAAGAAATAGAGCGAAATCGCGAGAATAAGAAATTTCTGCCCGGCTATAAACTGCCGAGAGAGCTTGTGTTTGAAGCCGATGATGAGCGTATATTGGCCGGGGCCGACCTGATTGTCTCCGCTGTGCCGTGCCAGTTTATGCGGGGGATTTGGGACCGACTTAAAGATTACGTTCCAGAAAGCATTCCTATTGTCTCGGTTGCCAAGGGTATTGAAAATGATACTTTGCTGCGGCCGACCCAGATACTTGCCGATGTCTTATGCCAAAAGCGAGCAACAAGATATGCTGTCCTCTCCGGTCCTACGATTGCCGATGAATTAGCTCGAAGACTTCCGGCGACGGCCTGTGCGGCAGCCGACGATGAGGAGCTGGCTAAAGAAATTCAACACACCTTCTCAGACGGGGTGCCCTGGCTGCGAGTCTATACAAATACCGATATTGTCGGTGTTGAGTTAGCGGGTGCTATGAAAAATATTATAGCCATAGCTGCGGGGATTATAGACGGCACGGGCGCCGGCGATAACGCCAAGGCGGCCCTATTGACCAGAGGGCTTGCCGAGATAACTCGTCTGGGGGTCACAATGGGCGCCAGAGAGCAGACCTTTGCTGGATTGACCGGCCTTGGTGATTTGGTTACGACCTGCATTTCGCCAAAGGGAAGGAACCGCTCATTCGGCGAAAGGGTCGGCAAAGGGCAAACCGCAGAGCAGGCCCAAAGGGCCACGGAATCGGTCGTTGAGGGCGTTGCCACCTGCAAATCGGTCGTTGCTCTTGGGGAGCGATATAATGTTGAGATGCCGATTACACAGGCTGTCTATGAGGTTCTGTTTGAGAACAAGCCGGTACATACGGCTATTGCAGATTTAATGAAACGTCAACTCAAGGCTGAGTGATTAGTCCTATAAACTTTGTTTTCTCCAGACCTGCTGCAAGAACTTCCATAATCATCTCATATTCATTTCGAGAGGACTTTTTGGTGTGCGAAAAATCTCTAATCTTTTGATAAATTTTTCTTTAGAGGAAGATTTCAAAATGGAACACTGGTTTTCTGAGGGGAAGCTGTCGCGATGGGTTTGGAACGATGATTTTATCAGAAGTGAGGGCGTCTTTTTGTAATACTCTGCAAAACGAGCTGTTGAAATTTTAGCAGTCGATTGGCTGGGCCGGATTTTGTTTTATATATTTTAGTTGGTATCACGGTTGTTAGAAGAATAGGGCTGAGTAATTTAATGCAGGTAACGACCGGGAATCCCGATAAATCAGGATAATTCAGCAGGAGACGTTTGTTTTATTGTAAGTATCGAAATGGAAACCCATGCCTGAGTTTTCGGCTAATGTGGAGTGGAAAAATAAAAATCCTTACAGGTGTTATAAGCGTTACGCCTGATAAAAAAAATACGCCTTTGCGGGTGAAATTCTTATGTTTAGACTCTTTAAAAACCGCGCATATTCGATTGGTGTGGATATTGGAGACGATTGTCTCAAGCTGGTCCAGCTTAGAGATAACGGAAAGGGTATAAGCTTAATTGCCGGCAGCACTGAAAATCTGCCGAAGGATGTGAAACCCGGCAGCAGCCAGTGGCAAAGATGGGCTATCGATGCTATGCGTCAACTGACATCGAACGGCGATTTTCAGGGCAAGGAGGTGATAGCGGCAATGCCGACGAGCGAGCTGTTTATTGACCATATAAGAATGCCGAAGGCAGATGACAGCAAGCTCAATGATGCTATCTTTTCGAGGATAAAACAGAAACTTCCGTTCGAACCGGTCCAAGAGAACACAATGATGAAGTACATCCCTATGGAGCAGGATAATGTTCTGGTAATAGCAACTGAGCGGAAGATTATCGATAGACATCTGGCGATATATGAAAAGGCAGGCCTGTCGATTAAGTCCATAGGTGTTTGGCCTGTCGCTCTGGCAAACTGCTATACCAAGTTTTTTGGTCGGCGTAAATCCGACCTTGAAGCGATCGTAATGATAGTTTGTATTGAGGCGAACTGTACTAATGTTGTTATTTGCCGTCATAAGAATTTGCTTTTTGCACGTTTGATATCGATAGGACTAAAGCAGCTCGGTAACAAGAAAGGGGTAAACAGATTGGTGCTGGAGCTGACCGCCTGCAGGCGGCAGTTTGCTTCAATGTACCCAAAAGCTCAAATTGAGCGTCTGATTTTCCTTTCAGGCCAGGCAGTAGAAAGAGACATATGTATGACTATAGCAAAGCAGCTGGAAATGCCGGCACAGCTGGGAGATTGTCTGGCTGCAGTGGAAATAACAGAGCCCTGTCGCCTAAGGAGTGACTCCAAAGGTGATAAAGGGTCTTCAGGGGCCCCGATAGATAGACGGAATTGTCAGGTTAACTGGGCTATTGCCTTTGGGCTTAGCCTGTCGTAAAGACACTGACGGACACTGACGAGAACACTGAAAGACACTGACAAGTCAGTGTTAATCCGTGTTCTATGAGGAGACAAACAAGAAAATGGTAAATATAAATTTTGTGCCCGATGATTACGTTCAAAACAACGAATCTCGCAGAACAAACTTGATGTATCTTGTGTTGTTTGTGGTGTTGATGATAGCGTTATGCGGTTCATTTATGACCATCAAAATACGTCAGCAGGCCTGTAGTGTTAAAGAAAAACTCGTGAATACAAAGATGGCTCAGATACAAAAGGCCATAAGACAGTTCGAAGAGCTTCAGGCCAAGCGTGGTGCAATGATGAGGACCGCTCTTACGACTGCGGAGCTGCTTGAGCCGGTGCCGAGAAGTGTTTTGTTAGCGTCATTGACGAACAACCTGCCTTCGGGTGTCTCGCTGATAAAACTGAACCTGCTTCAGAAAGAGCCCAGGCAAAGCAGCCAAGCTGCGCCAAGCAGTAAATACCAAGCCGCACAGGCTAAAAAGACAGCAGCAGAAAACAACGTCTCACCAGAGAAATTAATAGAGACCCATATAGATATCGAAGGCATGGCTCCGAGCGACCTTCAGGTTGCAGCTTATATCGAACGGCTGAGTAATTCGAATTTGCTGGACAACGTAGCGCTGGTGGAATCAAAAGAACATAAGATCGAGGAGAGCACGTTCAGGCGATTCAAACTGACGGCAATGCTCGGGAAAGACGTTCACCTTACCAAGGAAGACGTTAAGAAAATCAGAGACGGAGCTGAGAATACATTGTGGAATTTTTGACCACAGATTGCACTGACGATTTCGGATTTCACAGATTGCTCCGTGTTAATCAATTCGAATCTGTGTCATCTGTGGTCCCTAATAAGAAGAGGACATAATTATGACAAGCGGTTTTAGAAAAATAGTATTTTCCGTCTTATTGTTCGGTGTGACTATGGTCGGCTACCAATATATGATTAAGCCAGCCAACAGACATCTGGCCGATACAAAAGGGCGTCTTGAGACAAAACTGGTTCAATTAAGCAAATTTGGAGAAGCCGCTACAGCGGCAGAGGACCTTACAAAGCAGCTTGAGCAGTTGGAAGAGGCGATAAAGTTTTTTGAAAGCAAGCTGCCTCCGAAAAGTGAAATTGACAAGGTTCTTCACGATGTAACTGTAATTGTGCAAAAACATGGTCTAAAGCCTAAAACAATTCGAACGCTCAAGGAAAAAGATAATAGCGGCTATATAGAGCAGCCGTTAAAAATGGAACTGGTGGGCAATTTTAGCTCCTTTTACTCGTTCCTATTAGAGCTTGAGAATCTTCCGCGCATAATGAAAATTCGTGAACTTAAGCTGGATAAGAATAAAAGCGTCGAGGGCCAGATAGCTGCCGATTTTATAATAAGTATCTTTTTCCAGAATAAAATCGGATAACAAATATTCCATCTCAAACGAGATACAATTTAACGGAGCTTAATTATGTTATCTTTTTTACGCGACCAAAGCCTTGAAAATATACCGGCACAAAAAAAGACGAACAAAACCGCCGGCAAGGCACCTGGTGACGGCACCGACAAATCACAGGAATCTGAATACCTTACCGTAGCGACTCAGAAAAAACGAACTCGGAAAAGTACCAGGCTGCTTGCAGTTTTGTTTATTATAGGTCTGCTGTGCCTTTGGTTTATGATAAAAAAGAGCACCCCGAAAGCAGTATCAGCGGCGTCTGTTGAGACGGAAGACACGCTGATTGAGACGGCCATTGCCCGACTGACCGGCGTTAAGTCAAGAATCTTTAACAGGATGGATGAAATAGTCAAAAAATTCTATGAGTTTTCGAACGTACCACAGGTCAAGGTCAATGAACTATCAAAAAATCCTTTCGAGGTCGAAACGTTTTTAGCCAATCTAAGGAAGAAACCCGGTGCCGGGGAAATTGACGCACAAAAGCTATGGCAACAGCAGATAAGATATAAATCAGAGGGCATGCAGCTTTTGAGTATTATGCAATCGAACGGGAGAAATTGCTGCATGATAGATGATAAAATCCTCTATGAGGGCGATTCAATAGAAGGTTTTAAGGTGCTCCAAATTGGCGATAGTGACGTCAAGCTTGAATCGGATGGTGTACAAATAATATTGAAGTTATCGGGATGAAACTACCCTTCATATCTGAAAAAAGAAAGGATTCATTGAACCCGAAAAAGGATTTAGAACGGAGCTTAGACCCCGGTTCGACACCAAGTCCGGACTGCTCCGAGGACCAGTTGGTACGCGGTCTAAGTGAGCTTTATTCTCCGGAACAGGCGAGCGAATCACACATGTACGATATTGCTGACGTCCTGCTGGAGATGGGCAAGATTAATTCTAAGCAGCTCACAAGCCTGCGAAAACAGCAGCAGGCAAAACCAGCTTCCGATGTCACAGCCTTGCTGTTGAAGATGGAAAAGATTAGTGCTGATGATATTTTGACGGCCACGGCCAAACTATACGACCTCGAGTTCAGACATATAGGGCCGGATGACGTGCAGAAGGAAGCTCTTGAGAAACTTAACATTGATTTTATAAAGAGCAACTCCGTTTGTCCGATTGCGATAGAGCAAGGGACTTTGGTTGTTGCAACAAGTGAGCCGGCAAATGTCCTCGCGATAGAGGATGTGAAAAGACAAACCCAAATGGAGGTGAGGGTCGTAGTGTGCAGCACGAAAGACATTAAGGCCGTGTGCGATTCCTTCAAGGATGAAAGGCTTGATTATGACCTCGACAATATCATAAATGATATGGCGGATGTTGAGGTCGTCCAGGACCAGCAGGAAGATTCCGAAGACCTGGAACAAATGGCAGGCCAATCGCCTGTCATTAAGTTCGTCAATTATCTGATTAGCAACGCAGTGCGTG
>Ga0315537_1000900_pt1 | contig 23651 bp, 40 predicted proteins | sample SalMarSW160270MG_FD_203091 | JGI IMG/M metagenome (GOLD analysis project Ga0315537, IMG submission 203091) | Salt marsh sediment microbial communities from the Plum Island Ecosystem LTER, Massachusetts, United States - Salt Marsh Sediment SW1602-70 ...
CGATCATAAATTGGCTGATCAAGCAGTAAGGCAAATAGTAGATGCGGTGGAGCGTACTGGGGCCATCGTGGTGGGCCCGGTACCTTTGCCCACACGTATCGAAAAATTTTGTGTTATTCGAGGCCCTAATATAGATAAGGATTCCAGGGAACAGTTTGAAATCAGGACTCATAAGAGGGTAATTGATGTTTTGCAGCCGAGTTCTAAGACCATAGACGCCCTGAGTCAACTGGACTTGGCATCCGGAGTAGAGATAGATATCAAATTGTAGTTAGGACCATGTTTCCAGGCATTATCGGTAGGAAAATAGGCATGACGCAGCTGTTTCAGGAAAGCGGAGAGACAGTGGCAGTGACTGCTATTCAAGCCGGGCCTTCTGTGGTAACTCAGGTGAAGAGTCGAGACAGGGACGGTTATGATGCTATACAAGTGGGGTTTATTGAGAACAAGGTGAGGCAATCTCAGCTTACCTCTCCGGAGAAAGGACATCTTCGAGGCTTGGAGAATGTTCGCTATCTTCGGGAATTCAGGGCTGATAATATTAGCTCGATCAAGCGTGGTGACAGAGTGGATGTTGGATTTTTGAAGCAAGGTGACTTGGTAAATGTCATTGGCCTTTCCAAGGGTAGAGGCTTCGCTGGTGTGGTCAAGCGGTATCATTTTGCCGGTGGGCCAAAGACTCATGGCCAGACTGACCGCCATCGTGCTCCTGGTTCGATTGGGGCTACCACTTGGCCCGGGCGAGTTCTTAAAGGGAAACGCATGGCGGGGCATATGGGAAATAGGAGAGTAACAGCGCGTAACCTCGAGGTTGTTCAGGCTGACCCGGAGCGCAATTTGCTTTTGGTGAAGGGTGCAGTGCCTGGGGCCAATGGAGGGCTGTTAGTAATTGAGAAGGTAAGGTAGGAGGAAGTGAACGCGCCAGTTTATGATTTAAAAGGTGATGTCGTCGAGCAGATGGAGCTTAGTGAAGCCATTTTTGCTCTTCCTTTTAATGAGGCTGTAGTGCACCAGGCGATGGTGAGACAGTTGGCAAATGAGCGGCAGGGTACTGCGTCTACCAGGGATAGGGGGGAGGTCAGTGGGAGCACAAGAAAACTCTATGCGCAGAAGCATACAGGGAGAGCGCGCAGGGGGGATATAAAGTCGCCTCTTCTGAGGGGCGGTGGTGTGGTTTTTGGTCCTAAGCCACGCTCATACCGCCAATCGATGCCCAAGAAAATGAGAAGGTTGGCTCTGAAGTGTCTCCTCTCCGCCAAAATCAGAGAAGGAAATATGAAACTGGTGCAAGAGCTTGATTTCAAGGAACCAAAGACAAAAGACATGATGGGTGTTCTGTCTTCGCTCGGCATCGATTCTTCTGCTTTGATTGTTACTGCTCAGTCGGCACCCAATGTGACCAAATCAGCGGCTAATCTGACTGAGGTAAAGGTAGTGCCTTCGGCTCTGATTAATGTGCTGGATTTGCTTTCCTATGAAATGTTGGTAGCTACAGTGCCAGCGGTACGTAGCATTGAAGAGATCTGGGGCAAATAAATTGCATATTTATGAAGTTTTACGGCGTCCTTTGATTACGGAGAAGGCTACTTCTCTTAAAGAGAAATACAAATATGCCTTTGAGGTGAGGAACAAGGCTACGGGGTCTCAGATTAAGGAGGCGGTAGAAAGAGCTTTTAAGGTAAAGGTAAGCAAAGTAAATGTGATGACGGTTCCCGGTAAGACGAGAAGATTTGGCCGGAGACAAGTAACTGGTTCAGCCTGGAAAAAGGCAATAGTCACCTTGGAACCGGGGCACAAAATTACTTTCTTTGAGGGTGTCTAATGGGTTCAGTTACCAAGTGGAGAAGAAAGAAGATGTCGAAGCACCAGCATAAGAAGCTTCTTAAGAAGACTCGCTGGCAGAGGACTCACAAATAAGGAGTGTTTCGTGGGATTAAAGACTTATAAGCCAACTTCTCCAGGCCGGAGACTCATGTCTGGTGCTGCTTTTGAAGAGCTAACCGGAGTAGCCCCCGAGAAATCCTTGCTGGTGCCACTGAAAAAGAAGGCAGGGCGTAATAGCCGGGGGGTGGTGACTGTTCGTCATCGTGGTGGCGGCAGTAAACGCAAACTCCGACTCATCGATTTCAAGAGGGACAAGATTGCCGTTCCGGGAAGAATAGCTTCCATTGAATATGACCCTAATAGGGCAGCTCGGATCGCTTTAGTTCATTATGCTGATGGAGAGAAGCGTTATATACTCGCTCCTCTGGATATTAAGTTGGGTGACACTATACAGGCAGGCGCGGATGCTGACGTAAAACCCGGGAATGCTCTGCCATTGGAGGGCATTCCTGTGGGAACCCTGGTACATAATGTTGAGTTTGAGCCAGGCAAGGGGGGAAAGCTTGTGCATAGCGCAGGGAATTCTGCCCAAATCATAAGCAAGGAGGGTCAGTATGTAGTGCTTAAGCTCCCTTCAAGTGAACTGCGTAAGTTTCATCAGAAGTGCTGGGCTACGGTTGGTCAGATAGGGAACGTTGAGCACGAAAACATAATACTGGGCAAAGCTGGAAGGACAAGATGGTTAGGTTGGCGGCCTACGGTCAGAGGTTCTGCTATGACTCCCCGTGACCACCCGCATGGGGGTGGGGAGGGCAGAGCTAAACGAGGAATGCCTCCAAAGACTCCGTGGGGGAAGCCAGCTTTGGGAGCTAAGACACGTCGCCGTAAAACATCGGATAAGATGATCCTCAAACGGAGGAAACAGAATGTCAAGATCGCTTAAAAAAGGGCCTTTTTGCGACCCTAAATTGGTTAAGAGAATAGAGGCGCTCAATGACTCTGGCGAGAAAACAGTGCTAAAGACATGGTCTCGTGCCTCTACTATTTTGCCCCAGATGATAGGCCACACCATTGCAGTGCACAACGGGAAGAAACATGTGCCCATTTTCATCACTGAAAATATGGTGGGGCATAAACTGGGAGAGTTTGCGTCTACCAGGACATTCAGGGGCCATGTCAGCAAAGCTAAAGTAACTGAACAGGCGGTGAAACAGTAAAGTGCAATGAAGGTAAAAGCAGTGGCTAAGGACGTCGGCATTTCACCTCAGAAAGTTCGTTTAGTGGTGAATATGATTAGAGGCAAGAGAGTTGATGAGGCTTTGACTATCCTTAGATTTATGCCTACCCCTACAGCCAAGGCGGTCGCTAAGGTAATCAAATCAGCAGTAGCCAATGCTGAAAACAACTTTCAAATGTCGCCTGCTGAGCTTAGAATCACTGATATATTTGCTGATAAAGGGCATACTTTGAAAAGATTTCGCCCTCAGTCGAGGGGAAGGATTAGTCCTATCTTGAAACGGTCTAGCAATATTACAGTTCTCGTTACTGAAGAGGAGGAATAGTTTTGGGACAAAAAGTTCATCCTTACGGCTTCAGACTAGGTGTTAATCAAGATTGGCGAACCAGGTGGTATGCCGAGAAGAACTATACCCGGTTTTTGTTGGATGATTTAAAGCTACGCAGAGTCGTGGAACAGAGATGTGTGGGAGGCGCAGTGGCTCGAGTGGAAATTGAACGCCCGGGAGACGAAACACATTTGACTCTTTACTCGGCTCGTCCTGGCATCTTGATTGGTCGTGGGGGACAAAATGTGGAAATATTGAAGTCGGACCTGGAAAAGGTGAGTGGAGACAAGATTAGATTGACCGTTAGAGAAGTTGAGCATCCCGAGCTCGAAGCTAGTTTAGTGGCTCGGAGCATAGCTGAGCGGCTCGAAGAAAGAATTGCTTTCCGGCGGGCCATGAGACAAGCATCCTTCCGGACTCTGCAATCTGGTGCTAAGGGAATAAAGATAAAGTGCAGCGGAAGACTCGGTGGGCTTGAAATTGCCAGAAGCGAGACACTCCGTCAAGGTCAGATGCCGTTGCATAAGCTACGCGCCGACATCGATTACGGTTTTACGGAAGCTCATACTGTAATGGGGCGTATTGGGGTTAAAGTGTGGATTTATAAGGGCGATATCATTCCTGAAGTGAAGGAGGAGAGTGCTACAGCCGAAACGGGTGAAGTACCGCAAGGTACATAAAGGAAGACGAAAAGGCAGTGCTCAGAGCGGGGATACCATTGTTTTTGGTGACTTCGGCATGAGGGCTGAGGAATCTGCGTGGGTGACGGCGCGACAAATTGAGGCAAGCCGTCGCGTGTTTGTCCGTCACTTGCATCGCGGCGGTAAACTATGGATACGAATTTTCCCTGACAAGTCTGTGACAAAGAAACCGGCGGAGACAAGAATGGGTGGTGGGAAAGGCGCCCCGGATCATTGGGTAGCCGTAGTCAAAAGGGGCAGAATCTTGTTTGAATTGGCTGATGTAAAGGAAGATGTGGCTTCTGAGGCAACTCGCCTTGCTTCTCATAAGCTTCCCATAGCTACTAGTTTTGTCAGGAAGGAGAGGCAGAGAATTGAAAGCTAGTGAAATTCGCGCCCTTAGCAATGAAGAGTTATTGACGAAGCTCGAAGAAGCTCATGAGGAGCTGTTTAACCTCCGTTTTCGCTTGGCCACTAGACAATTGGGGAATCATCGAGAGATTCCTCGAGTGAAGAGAAGGATTGCCAGAATGAAGACTATTTTGACAGAAAGGGAACTTGGCACAGTAAGATGAGTGATCTCGAGAAACGAAAGGTTAGGGAAGGCTTGGTAGTAAGCAGCAAGATGGCCAAAACCGTTGTGGTAGCTGTGGAGACCAGGAAAGTCCATCCGCTTTATAAGAAGGCTATCAGGCTCACAAAAAAATACAAAGCTCACGATGAAAATAATGCCTGCAAAATTGGTGACAAAGTGAAGATTGTTGAAACGCGACCTTTGTCGAAAGAGAAAAGATGGCGGGTAGCAGAGATAATGTCTACTAGGGAAATAGTTGAAACCAAACCGAAGTGAGAGAAATGATTCAGACTTATACCAGACTGAAGATAGCAGACAATACCGGGGCTAAGCAGATTATGTGTATTAATGTCCCTGGTGGGGCAAGAAAATATGCTCATATAGGTGACATTATTGTAGCCACGGTGAAGCGAGCCATACCTCATGGAATGGTGAAAGAGGGTGAGGTGGTGAAGGCTGTGGTGGTGCGTGTGGTTAATCCCTATCGCCGCCCCGATGGCTCCTATATTAGATTTGATGAAGACGCCGCAGTCATTCTTGGTGACAAGAATAATCCTAGGGGCAGCCGTATTTTCGGTCCTGTAGCCCGGGAACTCAGAGACAAGAACTTTGCCAAGATAATATCCTTGGCTCCCGAGGTGTTGTGAAATGAAAATAAGAAAAGATGATACGGTTGTCATAATTACCGGTAAAGACAGAGGGAAAAAAGGGAAGGTTCGTCGCGCTCTCCCGAACGAAGATAGAGTGATAGTGGAAGGACTTAATATGATTAAGCGCCACTCTCGAGCTAGCAGAGCTACCCGCCAAGGTGGCATAATTGAGCTTGAAGCTCCAATTCGTGTATCCAACGTAATGTTGATGTGCAACAAATGTGGCAATCCCACGCGGGTTAATTTCCGCTTCCTGGACGATGGCAAGAAAGTGCGAGTTTGCAATTCATGTCGAGAGGTGATTGACTAAGGGAGTCGGTTATGAAATCTCGCTTGGAGGAAAAATATTTGACTGAAGTAGCTCCTCAGCTTAAAGCTAGACTTGGCTATGACAATGTGATGCAGTTGCCCGAATTGAAAAAGATTGTGCTTAGTATCGGTTTGGGCGAAGCAATACAGGACGCCAAGGCTCTTGAGGCAGCAGAGAAGGACCTAGCTACAATCTCAGGGCAACATCCAGTGACGACACGGGCGAAAAAGTCTATCTCCGCTTTCAAACTACGGGCAGGCGTGCCTATCGGGATGATGCTGACTTTGCGAGGTAAGCGGATGTACGATTTTTTTGACAAACTGGTTAATGTCGTTCTACCTAGGTTTCGCGATTTCCGGGGAGTATCACGGGATTCGTTTGACGGTCGCGGAAGCTACAGCCTGGGCATAAAAGAGCAGATAGTTTTTCCTGAGATTGACTACGACAAGGTGGACAAGATTCGCGGCTTGGAAGTCACCATTGTCACTACGGCAAGGAACGATGATGAGGCCAGGACCCTGTTGGAATTAATGGGCATGCCTTTTAGGAGAATCTAATATGGCGAAGTTATCTAAGATTATCAAATCAAAGCGCCCGCCCAAATATAAAGTGCAGCAGCATAATCGTTGTCAGTTATGTGGCAGGCCGCGTGCTTATATGCGCAAATTCGGATTGTGTCGTATTTGTTTCAGGGAACTTGCTTTAACCGGTGTAATTCCTGGGATAAGAAAGTCAAGCTGGTAAAGAAAGATGACAATTATCGACCCCATTGCTGATATGTTGACTAGGATACGCAATGCTATCATGGCAAATCACGCGAGCGTGCTTGTGCCCTCCTCTAATATTAAACTTGCTATCGTCAAAATACTTAAAGAGGAGGGTCTTATTGACCGTTACGAGGTGCTTAAAGGGAAACCGCAGCCGATGATAAAAATCCACCTCAAGTACACAGGTGAACAACCCGCAATCTTGGGTTTGGAAAGAGTTAGCAAGCCGGGTCTGAGGGTTTACGTGGAAAAGCAGGAAATCCCCCGGGTCTATGGGGGCTTGGGTATTGCCATTGTGTCCACATCAAAAGGCATCATGACCGGCCAGGAAGCACAGAAACGGCGTCTTGGTGGTGAGGTTCTGTGCTATGTATGGTAGATTAACTCAGGAGTTGTAGACTATGTCTCGTGTTGGCTTGCTTCCCATTGCTATCCCTCGGGGTACTGAGGTGAAGGTCAATGGAAGCGAAGTTGTGGCAAAAGGAAGCAAAGGTGAACTCAGTCGCCGATTTCACCCTGCTATTTCTATCGCCTTGAAGGACGGCTTCTTGATCGTGACGCGGCCTAGTGATAGCAAAGTACATCGTTCTTTACATGGGCTCACTCGCAGCCTTTTGGCAAACATGGTTACGGGTGTGAGCAAAGGTTTTGAGAAGATGCTGGAGATAAATGGCGTAGGCTATAGAGCGCAGAAAACTGGCGACAAGCTGTTGCTTCAAGTGGGATATGCCAACACTGTGGAGTTTTCTCCTCCTCCTGGTATTAGTATCAGTGTTGAAGGGGCAAATCGCATTCACGTCACTGGTATTGATAAAGAGCTAGTTGGAGAAACTGCTGCCAAAATTCGGGCGATACGCCCTCCTGACTCATATAAAGGAAAAGGCATCAAATACGAGGGCGAGAGACTACGTCTTAAACCTGGCAAATCGGGCAAGATAGGCAAGAAGTAGCGGCCATCATGAGTGCGAGAGATTCAAAGGCAATCGTAAGAATACGGCACAGGCGTGTCAGGCGAAAGGTGACGGGAACGATATCACGCCCTAGGCTATGTGTCTTTCGCAGCTTGAATCATATTCATGCTCAACTTATCGATGATTCTATGGGCCAGACTGTGGTCTCAATGAGCACTCTCGATTCTCAGGTGAGCGGCAAGACTGATGGAATGGGAAAAAGCAAACAAGCCGAAATAGTGGGGACTTTGCTTGCCGAGAGAGCATTAGATAAGGGAATCAAGAAGGTAGTTTTTGATCGCGGTGGCTACAAATATCATGGCAGAATTAAGGCTCTAGCTGAGGCTGCCAGGAAAGCTGGATTGGAATTTTGAGGATTAGCTTATGAAGGCAGTTACCAAATTAAGAGAGAAGAAGGACAGAATCGACAGCGCAGAATTGACTCTCGAAGAGAAGCTGTTGGGCATCGACCGTGTGACTAAGGTGGTCAAAGGTGGTAGACATCTTCGTTTCAGAGCCCTAGTCGTAGTTGGTGATGGCCAGGGGCATGTCGGATTCGGGTTAGCTAAAGCAACGGCGGTTCCGGAAGCAGTCCGCAAAGCGGGTGCTACGGCAAAGAAGGGGCTGATTGAGGTACCTATAAAAGACGGCACAATCCCTCATGAAATTCTAGCCAAGTTTGGTGCGTCCAAGATCTTGTTGAAGCCGGCGGCGCCGGGCACGGGTTTGATTGTCGGCAGTACTGCCCGAGCGGTACTTGAATTGGCGGGTGTAAAAGATGTTGTCGGCAAGTCACTAGGGGGATCAAGCAAGATCAACGTAGCCAAGGCAACGATGCTTGCCTTGGGTAACTTGAGAAAGAGTGAGGAAGCGGCGAATCAACCGTCGCCCACAGATGTGAATGCTGGTGAAGCTCAGAAAGAAAAGGTAGATGAAACAGAATGAACTGAAGCCTTCCGCAGGTGCTAAGCACAAGAGGAAGTTCGTAGGTCGGGGAAATGGCAGCGGGCATGGCACATATTCGGGCCGGGGTTGCAAAGGGCAAAAGGCTCGCTCGGGAGGTGGTGTGCGTCTTGGCTTTGAAGGCGGTCAGTTGGCTTTGATAAAACGCCTGCCGCGGAAGAGGGGATTCACCAACATCTTCAAAACTGAATACAATATTGTCAACGTGGGACAGTTGGCTATTTTCTCCCCGGGAAGTGAAGTGACCCCTAAAGAACTGCTCCGCGCCGGATTGATTAATACGACGGACCATCCCACCAAAATTCTTGGCGCTGGCGATATGAAGCATCCATTGCTGGTTAGTGCTGACAAATTCTCTTCGTCGGCAGAGAAAAAGATTGTGGCCGCTGGAGGGAGCACAAAGCAGGCTTAGAATGGAGCGGAAAACGACCCGACCGCGACTTGTCCAGGCAATGATGGATATATGGGCATTGCCTGATTTGCGGCGAAGAATTCTTTTCACTATCGGCATCCTTGTCGTTTTCCGTTTTATAACTCACGTTCCCTTGCCCGGGGTGGACGTCGCAAAGTTGCAGGAATACTTCGCGACAAGCCCCATCTTCGGCATGCTTGACCTTTTCACGGGCGGTGCCATGGAGAAATTCAGTATAGCTACGTTAGGCGTTTATCCGTACATCACCGCGTCCATAATTATGCAATTGCTGGTCCCGGTGATCCCCAGCCTTCAGGCTCTATCCCAAGAGGGAGAACTTGGTCAACACAGAATCAATCGCATTACTCACATAGCAACTATACCACTGGCTGCCCTACAAGGCTATGCCATAATTGCTTTACTACGTTCCCAGGGAGTCACTCAAGAGCTTGGATCGTTGACCATGGTCAACATACTAATAACAATGGTCGCCAGCACAATGTTCCTCGTGTGGCTGGGTGAATTGATTACTGAGCGCGGAGTTGGCAACGGGATATCGATAATAATCTTTGCTGGTATCGTGACTGACATGCCAGGGATAGTAGGTCGCGGCATTATTGCTGCTGTCGGCGGAAATCCTGGGGGACTTATCGCCTACGTTATTCTGGCCTTGGCTATGATAGTGCTTATAGTCATATTTGTTGAAGCTCACCGCCGTATTCCTGTGCAGTATGCTCGGAGCACTTTTCGCAGCGGCCGCATGTACCGGCAGTCGGGTTCTACCTATATCCCCCTGCGAGTCAACACTGCGGGAATGATACCCCTGATTTTCGCCATTGCCTTGATGCAACTTCCTGGTACGATAGCTACATATTTCATGAACCCAACCGGCCAGGACCCGAATTTCTGGAATACAATTTATAACATGTTTCAATCTGGTGCCGTACTCTACCAGCTCCTGTATTTTGCCTTAGTAATTGGTTTCACCTTGTTCTACACCATGGTCATATTTGAGCAGATGAACCTGCCTCAGACTCTGCAGCAGCAAGGGGGCTTCATCCCCGGAGTTCGACCCGGCAAGGCAACGGCTGACTATTTGAATGGGATCATAAGGCGTATTACCTTTGGTGGCGCTCTCTTTCTAGCCGTAGTGGCAATTCTGCCCTTTATTGCTCAGAAAATGACCGGTGTTGATTTGGTAATCCGAAGCACCGCTCTGCTTATAGCTGTCGGTGTGGCCCTAGATACGATGAAGCAACTGGAGGCTCAGCTAACCATGCGCCGCTACGAAGGTTTCCTAAAATAATGTACATCATCGTGCTAGGCGCTCCGGGGGCAGGGAAGGGAACTCAGGCGGATATCCTATCTCGGGAGATGAATTTACCTCACATAGCCTCCGGAGATTTGTTTCGACAGGCGTTGGAGAAAAGGGCGAATGTCGGCCTCTTGGCCAAGAGCTATATGGACAAAGGAGAACTAGTCCCTGATGAAATAACCATAAGAATGATTCTAGAGAGAATGGACCAGCCTGACTGTGCCCCTGGCTGCCTTTTCGATGGCTTTCCCCGGACTTTGCAGCAAGCCAAGGCCCTGGACGAAGCTCTTAGGGAGCGGGGAAGAACCATAGACAAGGCAATATACATTGAAGTGCCTGATGAGGAACTAGTGAAACGCGTGAGCGGAAGATGGCTTTGCCGGGCTTGTCAGACGCCGTACCATATAACGAATTCGCCGCCCAAGACGCCGGGTAGATGTGATAGATGCGGTGGTGAATTGTATCAACGTTCTGACGACAGAGAAGAAACAGTGAAGGAACGACTTAATGTTTTCCTTGCTCAGACTGTCCCCATACTTGATTATTACGAAAAACAAGGTAAACTAGTTAGGGTCAATGGTAACCTGGAAATGCAGGGGGTAGCTAGAGAAATAGTCTCTGCACTCGGAGCATCCATGTCACACTGAGCGAAGCGAAGGGTCTCTGAGATTCTGTGGTCGCTATGCTCCGTTATAATGACATCAGAGATGGGCAGGGATAAGATAAATGGTGATTGTAAAATCCGACGAGGAAACAGCTATTATGAGGAAGTGTGGCAAAATCCTCGCAGCTATTTTAGATAGACTGAGAGCAGAAGTAAGACCGGGGATTAAGACTGCCCAGCTGGACACGATCATGGCTGAGGAATCGAAAAAGAGGGGAGTTGCACCTTCTTTTAAGAACTATCGTGGCTTCCCTGCGAATTTATGTGTTTCCGTAAACGATGAAATAGTTCACGGTATCCCTGGTGAACGGATACTACAGGAAGGAGACATCGTTTCTTTAGATGTAGGAGCAAGGCTCAACGGATTTCATACCGATGCTGCCATAACCATTGGCACGGGACGGATAACTAGAGAGGCCGAAGACCTCATCGCGGTCACAGAAGGTAGTTTGAAATCGGGCATCGCTCAAGCGATAAGCGGAGCATGGGTGGGAGATATCTCATCTGCCATTCAACGTTATGTTGAATCAAAAGGATTTTCCGTGGTTAGAGAATATACCGGACATGGAGTAGGTCGGGACTTGCATGAGGAGCCACAGATACCTAATTTTGTATTTGGCAAAGGTTCCTTACTTCGTAAAGGTATGACTCTGGCTATTGAGCCTATGGTTAATGCTGGAGATTGGCACACTAGGGTGGGGGCTAATCAATGGACGGTGCTTACGGCCGATGGCAGCCTGTCAGCACACTTTGAACATACCATTGCCATAACTGACAACGAAGCTGAAATACTTGTTTAGACAATACGTAAGAAATGGCTAAGAGAGAGAGAATAGAGGTCGAAGGCAAGGTGATCACAGTCTTACCTAACACAATGTTTCGTGTGGAATTGGCCAATGGACATCAGGTATTGGCTCATATCTCGGGCAAAATGAGAAAGCACTACATCAAGATTCTGCCCGGGGATAGAGTTCTGGTGGAACTTTCCCCTTATGACTTGAGCCGCGGTAGGGTCACCTATCGGCTTAAGTAGTTTGACAGGTTAACTAAGAAAGTTTATTATAAAGGTTTGTTTGCATGGTGATTCCATAATGAAAGTAAGAGCTTCAGTCAAGCCGATATGCCGAAAATGCAAAGTTATCAGGCGGGAGGGTGTGGTTAGGGTTATTTGTGAGAATCCAAAGCATAAGCAGAGGCAGGGATAATAAGCAATGGCACGTATCGCTGGCGTAGACCTTCCCAAAGAGAAGCCAATTTGGGTAGCTTTGCAGAGCATTTATGGCATCGGTTCAACATCAAGCAAGCGCATTATGGCTGCCACGGGTATTGCTGCAGGCATCAGGGTCAAAGAGCTGAGCGAAGAGCAAGTTGGCCAGATTCGAGATGCTGTTGACAAACAGTACAAAGTGGAAGGTGATCTTAGAAGAGAGGTTCAATCTAATATAAAGCGGCTTATTGAGATTGGTTGCTACCGAGGCACGAGACACCGCATGAGATTGCCAGTCCACGGACAGAGAACCCGCACGAACGCCCGAACTAAGAAAGGGCCAAAGAAAACAGTGGCTGGTAGGGGTCAGAAGCGTGGTGTAGCTAAGAAGTAAGGAGATTGTTTTAACAAATGCCAAGGAAGAAAAAAGCCCATAAAAAGGTTAGCGAAGGCAAAGCTTACATCCAATCTAGCTTTAACAATACTACTGTAACTATTACCGATATGGAAGGTAATGTCATTGCCTGGGGGAGTTCTGGTACCGCCGGATTCAAGGGTTCTCGGAAAGGAACACCTTACGCTGCCCAAATAGCTGCCAGAGATGCAGCACACCGGGCGATGGGTGATGGCTTGCGCCGAGTTGAGGTGTATATTAAAGGCCCTGGTAGCGGACGAGAAGCAGCTATCCGCGCCTTACAGGCCGCCGGCATTACCGTTGCAGCTATCAGAGATGTGACTCCTATCCCCCACGACGGCTGTCGTCCGAAAGGGAGGCGAAGAGTATAGGATGGCTCGCTATACAGGACCAACCTGTCGCCTGTGTCGCCGTTTCGGGGAAAAACTGATGCTCAAAGGCGAGAAGTGCGCTACCCCTAAATGTCCCGTAGAGAGAAGGAATACTCCACCGGGCGGGCGTCCGGCGACTCGAAGGCGAGGGCGCGGCGGCACTTCTGACCGCGGACTTCAATTGCGCGAAAAGCAAAAGCTTCGTTTTAGCTACGGTGTTTTGGAACGACAATTTCGCAGGTTTTTTGAAGAGGCCAAGAAAAGGCCGGGGGTAACCGGAGAGACTCTTCTGACATTGCTGGAGAGGAGACTGGATAATGTGGTTTATCGCTTGGGTTTTGCTGATTCACATGCTCAAGCCAGGCAAATAGTTGGGCACGGCCACATAATGGTCAATGGGCGCAGGGCAGGTATTCCTTCCTTCTTGGTGAAATCGGGAGATCTAATAAAATGGTGCGAACCCAGTAAGAAAACGGAATACTACAAAAGACTGGCTGAAGAAATTGAAGGAAAATTCATCCCCAACTGGTTAAGCTTGGATAAAGAGAGCATGACAGGCAGGGTGTTAAATTTGCCTGGCAAGGATGATGTTGAAGCCAAGTTTAATGCGAAAGCTGTCGTTGAGTATTACTCGAGGTGAGTTATGCCCGAATTGTTTATCCCCACTGTAACTTGTGTTGAAAGCGGCGTTAATTACTCTCGTTTTCTGGCTGAACCTCTCGAGCCTGGTTTTGGCGTCACCCTAGGGAATGCCCTACGGCGTGTGCTTCTTAGTTCATTGCTTGGTGCGGCGGTAACATGGGTCAAGATCGAAGGAATTCAGCATGAGTTCTCTCCTATTCCTCATGTTAAGGAAGATGCTATGGAGTTCTTACTGAACGTAAGGCAACTGAGACTCTACCCTCTTGCTCGTCAGTCCGGCCAGTTGCTCTTGGAGGTAGAGGGAGAGGGCAAAGTCAGCGCGGCTGATATTAAACCGTCGGCTGATTTTCGCATTGCCAATCCTGAACTTCATTTGGCCTCTTTAGACTCCTCCAAAGCCAGGCTTTACGTCGAACTCAATGTGGAGCTAGGGAGAGGTTATTTGCCAGCTAAGTCAGCCGATGGGCTACCTGTGGGAGCGCTGCCGGTAGATGCCATATTCACCCCAGTGCGGAAGGTCAATTTCTCTGTTGAATCTATCAGGCCTGGCCAGGAGGGAAGTCCAGAGAAGCTCATCCTGGAGATTTGGACTGATTCTACGATTTTTCCCTGGGAGGCACTTACTCAAAGTGCCAGCATCTTAGTTAATCAGTTCTCTTCCTTCAGGGATTTTGAAGCTCCCGTGGCTAGAGCTCTGCCCATTTCACCCGAGCAATATGATACGCCCCTGGAGGAACTGAACTTATCAACTCGCTCTTATAACAGTTTGAAGAGAGCGGGTATTTTCACTATGGGACAACTGTTGGAGAAAGGCAAGGAAGGTTTGCCGCCATTGCCGGGTTTGGGGGCAAAATCTCGAGCCGAAGTAGAAGAGTTAATGACGAAGTTAGGCTCTCCTGTTCCTGAAAAGAAGGAAGAATGAGGCACAAGGTAGCAGGACGGAACTTGAGTAGGTCGACAGAGCACAGGTGGGCCCTGTATCGAAATCAAGTCACTGCCCTTCTGGATCACGAAAAGATCACCACCACTGAGGCCAAAGCTAGGGAAGTTCGCGCCTTGGCAGAGAAGATGATCACACTAGCTAAAGATGGCAGCCTTGCCTCAAGGAGAGAAGCCTTAGCTTTTGTTACTGACAAGAAAGTGGTTGACAAGCTATTTGCGGAAATAGGTCCGAGCTATGCTGACCGTAGCGGTGGTTATACAAGGTTGCTGAAGTTGGGACCTCGCCCTGGGGACAGCGCGCCGATGGTTAAAATTGAATTGGTCAAGTAAGTTCATTTTACTCATCGAATATGACGGTACCCAATACTATGGCTTTCAATGGCAACTTGGTCTGCCGACCATTCAAGGCGAGCTTGAGCGAGCTATAGGGCGATTGCGCGGGCAAAGCAGCCGGGTTACGGCAGCCAGTAGAACTGATACCGGTGTGCATGCCAAGGGACAAGTGGTAAGCTTTTGGGCAAAATCCACATTGGATACTATGACGTTAGTTAGGGCTTTGAACTATTATTTACCCGGCGATATCGCAGTCAAGGCGGCTTACAGGGCCAGCGATGATTTCAATGTCCGGCGCGATGCCCTGAGTCGGGAGTATCGTTATCACATTCTCAATAGCAATGTCCGCTCGCCGTTTAGTCGAAGGTTCGCTTTGTTTGTGCCCAAAATGCTGGACATACAGACGATGAATGAGGGTTGCCAACTTATTCAAGGTGAGCATGACTTCGCCTCCTTTGCCAGTTCTCTTGATGATAGCAAGAGCACACTGCGCAATGTGCATGAAGCGGGAATCGAGAAAAAAGGAGATTCTATTGTTTTCCGTGTCGTGGCTAACTCTTTTCTACCTCACCAGATACGAAGCACCGTAGGTCTTTTAATCAGGCTGGGTCTGGGTAAGATAGGCGTCGCAGATTTTCGTGATATAATGGAGGCTAGAAGCGTGGGTTTAGCCGGTCCCCTATCCCCCGCGTGTGGTTTATGCCTTATGAGGGTCAATTATCCTAAGCCTCTGGGGAGCTAGCCCAGTCCTGAATTTGTATAGGGAAATGAGAACTTACAGTACCAAAGCTAAAGATATCGAGCGACAGTGGTGGGTGATTGATGCCGCTGATGGAATTCTGGGAAAAGTAGCGACAGAGGCAGCCAATTTGCTCATGGGTAAACATAAGCCGCTTTATGCCCCTTATATTGATACCGGTGATTATGTCGTGGTAATTAATGCTGCCAAAGTAAAGGTGACTGGGAAAAAACCCGAACAAAAGATTTATTATAGATACTCGGGATACCCGGGCGGATTAAAGAGTCCTACCTTTAAGGAAGTATTCAATAAGGACCCAACCCGTGTCATTGAACTTGCGGTTAAAGGGATGTTGCCTCATAATCGGTTGGGCAGAGCTATGTTTAAAAAACTGAAGGTTTATCCCGGGGATGAGCATCCTCACCAGGCTCAGGCTCCGCTTAGTCACTCTGGCGAGGCGAAGAACGCAGAATGACCGAAGACAAAGAAGGCGAATTATTAAAGGAAAGGTGATGATCTATGAGCGAGGAAAGTTACGTTTGGGGAACAGGTAAACGCAAGTGTGCTATAGCCCAGGCCAGGCTTTTCCCCGGTAAGGGAGAGATAATAGTCAATGATAAGGCCTATCAAGAAGCTTTCCCTCGCATTGAGCATCGCCATATGATTGAACATCCTTTGCAGGCTACCAATACCATGGGCAAGTTTTCTATCGTGGTGAAGGTGAACGGTGGGGGGCTCAGTGGTCAGGCTGGAGCCATTCGCCATGGGATTGCTCGAGCCCTCGCTAAGGAAAACGAACTATTTAAGCCCATCTTACGTAAAGAAGGCTTGCTTACTCGGGATAGCAGAATTAAGGAACGTAAAAAATACGGACTCAAGCGAGCTCGCAAGGCACCACAATATACCAAACGATAATTGTCCTCCAGCACATTGATTGACGACGGGCCGCCGGTTTTTGGATTTTCTCTGAACCCCACTTTGCAGTCATCGTGCTATTGCTCCATATGAGAGTACCAGCTATAATATGAGCACGCTGGGGATTAGTCTAGCGGTAGGACGACTGACTCTGGATCAGTTAGGCCAGGTTCGAATCCTGGATCCCCAGCTCTGAGAAACACTAGAATCATGTAGATGACCACTGAGGAACCCTCTCCCGATTTCCCGGAATACGATAGTAAGACCGCCGAAGTCTGGGATCGTCTTGCTGACTGGTGGGACGATAGGATTGGCAATGGTAATGAGTTTCAAGACTATCTTATTGAACCTGCCACCGAGCATCTGCTGGCACTGAAACCCGGAGAACGGGTACTCGATATTGGCTGTGGTGCCGGGCGTTTCGCACGACGCATAGCCGCTCTGGGGGCAACTGTAATTGCCATCGACCATGCTGAAAGATTCCTCAACCGGGCACGGGAGCGCACTACAGAAAGTATTGAACGGATAGAATACCTTAAGCTCGATGCTAGCGACCCGCTGGCACTCATGTCATTGGGGGAAGAGTCCTTTGATGCTGCCGTCTGCACTATGGCTCTAATGGATATGTCCTCGATTACGCCTCTCATTTCTTCCCTTCCCAGGATACTCAAACCACAGGGACGGTTTGTATTCTCAGTCAGCCACCCGGTATTCAACTCCGGGACAGCGCGCCACGTAGCCGAGCAGTTCGAGCATGACGGCGAAGTAATTACCAGGTCAGGCATGACGGTCACGGAGTACACAGAGCCTTTCGCCTACAGGGGACTTGGCATTCCTGGTCAGCCTGAGCCGCAGCATTACTTCCACCGCTCTATCAGCCTCCTATTCAATACCTGTTTTAGGTATGGATTCGTCCTTGATGATATGGAGGAGCCGGTCTTCCCCCAAGGATTCCAGAATAGCTCTAATAGCCCATTCGCTTTCGGCCGAATGCCGCTAATACCGCCGATACTGGTGGCGCGGATGGTGCTTAGGCCAAGTCATTAATTGAAAGGCACTTGATTACTTACTCTAGGTGCGGTGAGCACGCCAGCTGGAGGACGTGAAGAAATCACCTCAAACGATCTTCTAATTGGCATAAAAAATAGAACTGAAAAGAGGCAAGATCATGAACTATGAATGGATGACGGCACCCTGCGGATTAGATTGTTTTAACTGTTTAATGTACCTGGCGAACGAGAATGAAGAACTGAGAGCCAAAATTTCCAAGAACATGGGTATCCCATTTCAACGGGCGATATGTAAAGGGTGTCGTGAAGAGGCAGGGAAACCAGATTTTCTTAACTGGACTGAACCCTGTAGTGTTTACAGGTGCATCACGAAAAGAAGGCTTGATTTTTGTTATCAGTGTTCTGACTTTCCATGTGACAACCTTCACCCGTATGCAAACAGAGCATCCGAAGTACCTCATAATACCAAGGTTTTTAATCTGTGTTTAATGAAGAAAATGGGCTTGGAGTCGTGGGCAAAAACAAAAGCCAGAGATGTGAAGCATACATATTTCAAGGAAAAGTTCAAGCTATAACAAAGTGCACGCGATTTCAATGATGAAGGCACACAGAAATTGTCCCGAAGAGTCCTCCTGAACAAAGCTGAACCCTGTAGTACCTGTCGTATTTCTGTTGTATAATAGTTATGGCTGTGGTGATAAGGAGATCAGCTTCCTGAGTAACCGGCGTAGTCTCGGAACTAAGTCGAATCTCAGGAGGTACGATATGTGTTCCGAGTGGTCAGCCAATGTGGCGCATTCGTCTAGAGGCCTAGGACACCTCCCTCTCAAGGAGGAGATCACCGGTTCAAATCCGGTATGCGCTACCAATTCTTGTTGCCACGTAGGATTTCCTCTGAGGAAGTTCTATCTTTATCCACGGGTAGTGACAAGGGGAGTACCAGAACACATTCGCTCTGATATGTATCTGAATTCACTGTGATATAGATTTGGGTATAATCAGGAATCGAAGAGGATATCATGCCGCTAAAGAAAGATATGTTCGAACATGAATACGCCGATGTCAACAACGTACGCCTCCACTATGCAACGGCGGGCAAAGGGAAATTGATAATGTTCCTCCACGGGTTTCCTGAGTTCTGGTACGAGTGGAAGAATCAGCTTGCTGAGTTCGGACGAGATTACGAGGCGGTGGCTCCGGATATGCGCGGCTATAATCTCTCATCAAAACCCGCCGATGTAGCACAATATCGAATTAAATATCTGATCGAAGACGTACGTGCTCTTGCTGAGCACCTTGGGCATAAGAAGTTCATTCTCGTGGCTCACGACTGGGGTGGTGGCGTGGCTTGGCCCTTTGCAATGCGCCATCCTGAATATATGGACAAGCTCATAATAATAAATGCGCCACATCCTGTTACCTTTGTACGCGAGCTACGTGATGACCCGGCGCAACAGAAAGCCAGCCAGTATATCCTGGTACACCGGAGGCCTGAGGCTGAGGATATACTGGCAAAAAACAACTATGGGGTGCTCGTCGGTAGCCTCTTGAAGGATGGTATAAAACAAGGCTATTTCACGGAGGGAGACAGGGAAGCATATATTGAAGCCTGGTCGCAGCCTGGAGCGCTTACCGGTGGCTTAAACTATTATCGAGCCGCCCATCTCGGCTCTTTTACAGGTGAAAGCGATGATAGCTTGTCTGCAGACCCTTCGTTGTTCACGGTCGTGGTGCCAACGCTGGTCATCTGGGGGGAGAAAGACAGGTGGCTGCTTACAGGGAATCTGGAAGGTCTGAAGAAGTACGTACCAAATCTGACCATCAAGCGCATTCCCGATGGCTCGCACTGGGTCATTCATGAAAAGCCGGGACTGGTTAATTCCTATATCAGAGAATTCATCGAAGGCTGAATTTCTACGCCATCTTACCGGGCGTGTGCCGGAAACCGAACCCGCATTGGTAATATAGCGGCGCCTTTTTACGCTTATTTTTGGATTTTAGCAGGAGATGACCGGTTCAAATCCGGCACGCGCTGCCGAATAGCCCCTTTTGCTGATATGCTATTCCGTGAATTTGACCATTACCTCTTTAACATCCCACAAAGTCTCGATCTTCTCTAGTACCTCGTCCTTTATGGTGTTAGCAAACTGGTGATCCTGAGGCAAATCGATAAGCACTGTGACAACTCCGTCCGTTACCTCAATATCTTGCACCAGGTTTGTGCGCACTACATTCAGCCCGGTCAGGGGGTTCACAACTTTCCTGAGACGTTGACGGACTATCTCTACCGTGGTGGGCACCTTTTCCTTGACCAGGCCGTGGCGCTCCTCATAGTTTTGTATGGCTGAGCGCAAGCCTTCTACAGCAAGTACCGAGCAGTGGGCCTTAATTTTGGGCAGGCCTCCCAGAGCATCTGAAGCTTCTTTCCAGGTAATGTTCTTTGCTTCATCCAATGTCTTTCCCTTAGCGAGCTCCGTAATTATAGAGCCGGTAGCTATATTGGAAGCACAGCCGTAGGACTCAAACTTGACATCCGCGATCGTATTCGTTTTGGGGTCGACCTTGATGTAGACAGACACCATGTCTCCACAGGCTGGACTGCCTTCGGTTGCCTTGCCGTCAGGATTCTCAATCTTACCCACGTTGCGCGGGTGGCGAAAGTGCTCCAGTACTATGTCGGTATATGGAAATTTCATGTCTAAACCTCCTCCTTTTCTTTATCTTTTCCCAGGGGACTGATCTTTCTCAGCTCTTTCACTATCTCGGCCAATGCCTGCACCGCAGTATCAACATCTTCCAGGGAGTTATAACGGCCGAACGTAAATCGTATTGACCCATGTGCCCTTTCGTGATCGCCGCCTATCCCTAAGATAACATGGCTGGCCTCCAGAGAGCGACTGAAACAGGCCGAGCCGGTGCTCACCGCAATACCATGCATGTCAAGATGCAGCGTAATCGACTCGCCCTCCACATAGTGGAAGGTGATATTGGCATTCTGTGGGAGCCTCTTCCAGCGATGACCATTCAGGATGCTGTGTGGTATCTCGGTAAGCATACGGTCGATAAGGTGATCGCGCATTTCTTGCAAGCGTTTTGTTTCTTCGAGGGTGACCAGTTCCACAGCTTTGGCAAATCCCACCACCGCGGGAATATTTTCTAATCCCGCCCGAAGATTGAATTCCTGAAATCCACCGTCCACCCACTTGGCTATCTGTGTTCCTTGACGGATGCACAGCCCTCCTATACCTTTGGGGCCATGGATGGTGTGTGCGGATACAGTGACCAGGTCCACGGCTATCGTCTTCATATCCAGGGGGACTCGCATAAATGCGTGAGTGGCATCAGCGTGGAAAAGAACCTCTTTTTCACGGCATATACGACCGATAGCTTCGATATCCTGTACGGTACCTATTTCCTGGTTGGCGTGCTGTATCGAAACTAGAATGGTCTCATTGGTTATGGAATCCCTGAGGCGATTGAGGTCTACGAAGCCCTCTGCATCGACATCCAGATAGGTCACCTGAAAGCCCTGTCTTTCCAGTGCTTGTGCGCTGTGAAGCACAGGGAAATCCTCGATCTTTGACACAATTATGTGTTTACCTTTCTTCTTGCCAAGGGCCAGTGCCACTCCTTTGAGGGCAATATTAGACGACTCGGTGCTTCCCGAGGTGAAAATAAACTCTTCGGGGGCAGCTCCTAAAGCGTTGGCCAGAACGCCTCTGGCTTCGTCCAACCGCTCTCGAGCTTCTATTCCTTGAGAATAGCCAAACTCTGAGGTGGCAACCGCATATGTATCGAAGAAATACGGTCTCATCGCCTCCAGCACTCGCTCATCCAAGCGGGTAGTCGCTGCGTTGTCCAGGTAAATAAATTTGTCCGCCATTTCGTCTCCCCCTTATATAAACAATGTTATCGTCGAATCCTTAGCCTCATCTATATAGGTACCAACTGCACAGTAGTCCGATATCAAATCATCGCGGAGGTCTTCTTTGTTTACGCCCATTATCTGCATTGTCATGTCGCAGGCCAGTATCTTTCCTCCGAGCTCATGAAAGTCCTGTAACAGCCTTTCCAGAGATGCGGCTCCGGCTTTCTTCATCCTTCGTTTGATCATCCATTTACCGAGGCCCAGCATGTTCATCTTAGATAGAGGCCCCTTTTCCAGTGCCCCTTTCTTGAGGCGCTGCAGACCCCAGAAGGTAAAGAACAGCGATGCTTCCATCCCCATAGCAAGGGCCCCGTTGGCTACAATAAAGGCGCTATACACCTTATCCATGTCGCCGCTGTGAACTATTACAGTAACTTTGCCAGCCATAGTCTCTTCCTCCTTCTACTTACGTATTCTTATTCTCCACACCCCGTCTTTCTCCTGTACATCAAGCAGCTCCAGTCCCAAAGACTTTACCACCATCGGTATCTCTTTCTTGGAAGCAGTATGCGTTCCAATAACCTCCACAATATCGCCCTCTTTTGCTTTCCTCAAAGCCTTGCGGGTCTCAACTAAAGGAATAGGGCAAGTCTCACCTGTACAATCCACCTTTATTTCAGCCATTTTGCATCACCTCCATACAAACCTACAGGTACCGCTCTACCATTTCAGCCCTTTCAGCGAAGAATAAATATTTACGGTTGTCCTGGCTTTCTCCAGCAAAAGCAGTCTGCAAATTATCTTTGGTATTACTCATAGCACACTCCCTCCCGCTCTGTTTAAGTTGATTCTAAATCGTGAAATGACTTTATGTATGTGACTTATGTCTCACAGGAGTGGTGAGAAAAGTACTCTAATTATCCCGAAAAGTCAACAAGCGCCTTCGGGTATTGGACACGGTCTGAGTTTGATGGCGGGCTTGTCGAAATAGGCCGAAACGAAAGTCTTCGCCAAAGCCCTGCCTGCTATTCAGTATTCGCTACCACCTATTTGCAGCCTGGCTAGGCTAGCTCGCTCAGGTAGCATTGTCGGCTACTTTCCCTCAGTCTTGTTACCTGTTTCTCCCATGTGCTAAACTTCGCCACACAAAATGAGAAAACGCGTTTTCTCTGGCGCACGCCCTACGGGCCGGCAGCATATTGGTAACTACGTGGGAGCGATACAGAATTACGTGGCCCTCCAGGATGAATATGACTGCGTCTATTGCATCGTGGATATTCATGCTCTCACCACTCTGGAAAACACAGAATCCCTTCGGGAAGATATTCATGAAATGGTGCTTGACTGGCTGGCGGCCGGCATTGACCCGCAAAAGAGTATCATCTTCGTTCAGTCTCATGTGCCTCAAGTGATGGAGCTCCACACTTTGTTCAGCATGGTGACTCCTTTGAGCTGGTTATTGCGCGTGCCCACATTTAAGGAGAAGGTTAAGATGCAGCCGGATAACGTCAATTATGGACTGGTGGGTTATCCCGTTCTTATGACTGCCGATATTGCCCTTTATAAGGGAGAGGTTGTCCCGGTGGGTGAGGACCAGCTTCCTCACCTGGAGCTGGCTCGGGAGATAGTGCGCCGGTTTAATTCCCTTTTTGGGGTTGTATTTCCTGAGCCGCAGGCGAAGCTTACCAATCTTCCCTTGGTTCTGGGCCTGGATGGGGTGCAGAAGATGAGCAAAAGCTATAATAACCAAATTGAGATATCTGCCTCCCCCGAGGAAATCTTGAAGCGAGTTATGGCAGCCGTTACAGACCCGGCGCGAAAGTACCGCTCCGACCCCGGGCACCCTGAGATATGTAATGTTTTCCGACTCCATAATTTTTTCACCCCGGCTCGCGTTGAGGAGATTGCCTCGGAGTGTCGTGGTGCTCGCATCGGCTGTGTGGACTGCAAGAAGATACTGGCCCAGAGTATTAGTTCGAATCTGGAGCCTTTCCGGGAAAGGCGGGGTGTTTTGGCCTCCAAGCCTCGTTATGTCAGTCAAGTTCTTGCCGATGGAGCCAATCGAGCTGAAGCCATAGCTGAAGAGACTATCAGAGAGGCTAAAAGAAAGATGAAGCTCCTTCAGCGTTCCGATCTGGAGTGACTTGCGCAACACCTTAACATCCCTTAGTAATCCTCCTTAAGTCCGCATGTCCAGCAGCTAACGGAGCTCTGGACATGGTTACGGTGGTGGGTATAATGATTGCTCCAGTCTACGGCGGCTGGATATTTGACACCGCTGAGAGTTATTCCTTGGCCTTTCTAATCGGCATTATAACAACTTCGCTGGCAGTTGTTCTTGTCTATCTGACACCAAGGCCGAACTCCTAGTAATGCCGTCGGCGAGGAAGGCTGAACACTGATTGTTTAGTCCAGGAACGGCAAAAACGGGGTTCTTGGCCTAGACTAGTAAAGGAGAGTGGCGGAGCGGCCGATAGAGCTTTTGGGGGCTCTGAAGTGCCTTTGGGGGCATTTTGGTGTGAAGCCAGAGTCTGA
>Ga0315537_1000902_pt1 | contig 23642 bp, 23 predicted proteins | sample SalMarSW160270MG_FD_203091 | JGI IMG/M metagenome (GOLD analysis project Ga0315537, IMG submission 203091) | Salt marsh sediment microbial communities from the Plum Island Ecosystem LTER, Massachusetts, United States - Salt Marsh Sediment SW1602-70 ...
ACCGCAGACATCCTGACCCGGCGCGAAGACGGCGAGCTGCTTCTCGACAAGATCTTGGATGCAGCCGGCCAGAAGGGCACCGGGCGCTGGGCCGCAATCTCCGCTCTGGACCTAGGCACTCCGGCCACGCTGGTCGCCGAGGCCGTCTTCGCCAGATCCCTGTCGGCGCTCAAGGAAGAGCGCACGAATGCCGCGGCCGTGCTGCCCGGGCCGGAGCCTTCGATCGTCAGAGACGGCGACGAGGTGGTCGAGGACCTGGAACACGCCCTGTACGCCTCGAAGGTCGTCTCCTACGCCCAGGGTTTCACCCTCATGCGACAGGCGGCGGTCGACCACAAATGGGATCTCGACTTCGTATCCATCGCGCTCCTGTGGCGGGGGGGATGCATCATCCGAGCCGCTTTCCTCGATGAGATCAAAGAGGCCTTCAGACGGAACGCGCAACTGCCCAGCCTGCTGCTGGATCCCTTCTTCACCCAGGCGGTCGGTGCCGCCCAGCCGGGCTGGCGGAGAACCGTGGCGCGCGCCGCCGAGGCGGGAGTGCCCATGCCCGCCCACGCCAGCGCCTTGGCCTTCTACGACGGGTACCGCAGCGAGCGCCTCCCCGCCAACCTGATTCAGGCGCAGCGCGACTACTTCGGAGCCCACACCTACGAGCGGGCCGACCGTCCCCGCGGCGAGTTCTTCCACACCGACTGGCCCGGCGAGAGCGACTCCGGATGAAGAGCAGGCCACTGGAGAGGCACCTGTTTGTCGTCTTCGGCGCCACCGGAGATCTCACCTCACGCAAGCTGCTCCCGGCGCTGTACCACCTGGTGCACGAATCGAGGGTGGTGCTGCTCGGCGTCGGGTCGTCAGACATGGATGACGCAAGTTTCCGTGCCCATGCAAGAGACGCTTTGTCCCGCGCCGGCTACGGCAACGCCGACGCCTGGTGTGATGAGAGAGTGCACTTCCACCGGCAGCCGCGGGAGGCCGCCTACGAAAAGCTGGCCGAGCGGATCGGCCAGGTGGAGAAGCAGCACGAACTCCCCGGGAACCGGGTCCTCTACCTCGCCCTCCCGCCTTCTACCTTCCCCAAGACCATAGAGGGCGTGGGGAAAGCTGGACTGCAGCACAGCCCCGGCTGGTCACGCCTCGTCGTAGAGAAGCCGTTCGGGCACGATGCCGAAAGCGCCCGTGTGCTCAACGACACGGTGCACCGGTACTTCGAAGAATCCCAGGTGTACCGCATCGACCACTACCTGGGCAAGGAGACGGTGCAGAACCTGCTCGTGTTCCGCTTCGCCAACCCCCTGTTCGAGGCCTCCTGGAATCGCGACCGCGTCGACCGGGTGGAGATCACCGTGGCCGAGGCCATCGACATCGGCCGGCGCGGCGGCTACTACGACGGAGCCGGAGCGGTCCGCGACATGATCCAGAGCCACCTGGCCCAGCTGCTCACCCTGGTAGCCATGGAGCCGCCCATCTCTATGAAGGCCCCCACAGTCCGCGACGAGAAGGTCAAGGTGCTGCGATCGATGCGTCCCGTCCGGCCGGAAGACACAGTGCTCGGTCAGTACACCACAGGTGCGGGCATCCCGGCCTACAGGTCTCTCGACGGCGTCGACGCCGACTCGACGACGCCGACGTACGCCGCCATGAAGCTCTTCGTGGACAACTGGCGCTGGCAGGGCGTGCCGTTCTACCTGCGCACCGGCAAGGCCATGGCGGAACGCACCACCCAGATTGCCGTTGCCTTCCGGCCGCCCCCGGTGTGCCTGTTCCACGGCATCGCCGAGGACTGCCCCGAGTACTCGGACGTCCTGTACCTGAACATCCAACCCGATGAAGGTTTCAGGCTGGAGATCGAGGTCAAAGAGCCCGGCGAGACTCCGCGGCTGCGCACGGTGCCGCTTCGTTTCGACTATGCCGAGGCGTTCGGGGAGGTTCCGGAGGCCTACGAGGCCCTACTGCGCGACATCATCGAAGGCGACCAGACCCATTTCGTTCGCAGCGACTGGGTCGAGGAGTCGTGGCGCATCTTCGCGCCGATCCTCGATGCCGAGCTGCCCGTTCACGAGTACCCGGCCGGATCCTGGGGTCCGACCGCGGCGCGGGATCTACTCGGCGACGCCCCAAACTGGGCCACGGGCTCCTAGAGCCTCGGCGTTGGGGCTGGCCGCCCGGCCCGCGGATCACCGGGCCGCAGGCGCCGACGACGGCACCACACCCGCCGCCCTAGCGCCACACCGCTCCCCCGTCGGCGGTAGATTGCGAAGGAACATGCTCATCAGGGTCCACCGCGAATCGCGCCCCGGCGAGCAGCGTGTCGCTTTTGTGCCCCGCAGCATCTCTTCGCTCATCAGCGACGGCCACTCGGTCATCGTGCCGTCCGGCGCCGGAGCCGGCGCCGGTTACACCGACGATGCCTTCGGCGCGGCCGGGGCCAAGATCACAGACGGCAAGCCGGTCCGAGCCGACCTCGTCGTTGCGGTGGGGCCGGTCACGATCGACGACGTGGCACCAACGGCGGCCGTGATCGCCTTTCTGAACCCACTCGGGAGCCCCGGCGAGATGCGGCGCTTCGCCGAAGCGGGGGTCACCGCCATCGCCATGGAGCTGGTGCCTCGGAGCACACAGGCCCAGGCCATGGACGCCCTCAGCAGCCAGGCCACCGCAGCCGGCTATGAGGCCGTCCTGTTGGCGGCCCGCCGTCTTCCCCGCTTCCTGCCCATGCTCATGACCGCCGCCGGCACGATCCCCCCGGCTCGGGTGCTGGTCATCGGCGCCGGCGTCGCCGGCCTCCAGGCCATCGCCACCGCCCGCCGCCTTGGGGCGGTCGTCGCCGGGTACGACATTCGGCCGGCCGCGGCCGAACAAGTGAGGAGCCTGGGCGCAACCTTCGTCGGAGGCCCTCTATCCGAAGAAGCCGAGACCATCAACGGCTACGCCGAAGAGGTCACCGAGCAGACGCGCGATCGCCAGCTGGCGGCACTCGCCGACCAGGTTGCCAACGCCGACATAGTCATCGCCACGGCCCAGGTGCCGGGGCGGGCCGCACCCGTGCTCATCACGCGGCAGATGATCCTGGCCATGCGTCCGGGCAGCGTCGTCGTCGACCTGGCGGCCTCCACGGGCGGCAACTGCGAGATCACCGTCGCCGGAGAAGAGATCGATGTGGGCGGCGTCAAGGTGCTCGGCCCCACCGACCTGCCCAGCCGCACTTCCGGCCACGCCTCCGACATGTACGCCCGCAACGTCACCGAGCTGATCCGGCACCTCACCTCCACCGGAAGCCTGGTCATCGACCCTGAGGACGAGATAGCCGCCGCCGTCTGCATCACCTCCGGTGGCCAGATCCGTTCCGACGAGGTGCGCCGGGCCCTCGAGGGGGCATCCTGATGCTCGACCCCGTCGTCGTCGGGATCATCACCTTCGTGCTCGCCGCCTTCGTCGGCTTCGAGGTCATCAGCAAGGTCCCACCCACCCTGCACACGCCGCTCATGTCGGGCTCCAACGCCATCTCGGGCATCACGATCGTCGGTGCGCTCATCGCCACGGGCGGCGGCTCCGACACCCTGGCCACCGTGCTCGCTTTTGTCGCAGTGGCCACCGCCACCATCAACGTGGTGGGCGGCTTCCTGGTGACCGACCGCATGTTGGCCATGTTCCACAGGCCTCGCCGCGCCAAGGAGAAACCGGAGGCATGAGCCCCAACGTGCGCGCCCTGCTCTACCTGGTGGCCGCGGTCCCTTTCATCATCGGCCTGAGACGGCTCTCGTCGCCTCGCACCGCCCGCTCGGGCAACACCATCGCCGCCGGCGGCATGCTCCTCGCCGTCGTCGTCACCCTCGTTGAACGCGACGTCTCGTGGAGTGTGATCGCCGCGGGCATCGCCGTGGGGTCCGCCATCGGCGTTGTGGCGGCGGTCAGGGTGAAGATGACGGCGATGCCGCAGCTGGTGGCGCTGTTCAACGGCTTCGGGGGCATCGCATCGGCTCTTGTCGCCGGTGCCGAGTTCATTCGGGCCGACGGACAGGCCGCCGGAACCGAGACCATGCTCACGATCATCCTCTCGGTCGCCATCGGCGCCGTCACCTTCACCGGAAGCCTGGTCGCCTACGCCAAGCTCCAGGGCATCGTGCGCGGCGCCCCGATCACCTATCCGGGACAGCGCCTAGTCAACCTCCTGCTCACCGGCGGGTTGATCGGCATCGGCGCCTGGGCCCAGGCCACCCATGAGATCGTTCCCTTCTGGGGAGGTGCCGGCCTCGCCCTGTTCTTGGGCATACTGCTGGTCATACCCATCGGCGGCGCCGACATGCCGGTGGTCATCGCGCTGCTCAACTCCATGTCCGGGCTCGCCGCCGCCTGCACCGGGTTCGTCATCAACAACTCGGCCCTCATCATCGGTGGCGCCCTGGTCGGAGCATCCGGCGTCTTCCTGACCACGCTGATGTGCCGAGCCATGAACCGGCCCCTCTCCAACGTGCTCTTCGGTGCTTTCGGCACCGAAGGCGCCGCCGCCGTCACCACCGGCGGCATCGTCCGCAGGACCACCGCCGACGACGTCGCGATCGCCCTCGCCTACGCCTCGCAGGTAGTGGTCGTCCCCGGCTACGGCCTCGCCGTGGCACAGGCCCAGCACGCCCTCCGCGACCTGGCCGCCGGCCTGGAACGGCGCGGGGTGAAGGTGGCATACGGCATCCATCCTGTGGCGGGCCGCATGCCCGGTCACATGAACGTGCTGCTGGCCGAAGCCGACGTGCCGTACGAGCAGCTTCTGGACCTCGATGCCACCAACTCGCTGCTCCCGCGCACCGATGTCGTGCTGGTTGTGGGCGCCAACGACGTGGTCAACCCGTCGGCCAGGGACGATCCGAGCAGCCCCATCTACGGCATGCCCATCGCCGAGGTCGACCGCGCTGCCACCGTGGTCGTCATCAAGCGCAGTCTTTCCCCTGGGTTTGCCGGCATCGACAACCCTCTCTTCTACCGAGACGGCACCCTGATGCTCTTCGCCGATGCCAAGGCGGCACTCACGGAGCTCGATGCCGCCCTGGCCTCCGTGTAGGACCGTGGAGACGGCGACGGGCCAGCCAGGCTCCACTTCGGAGATCCACCCGGAGTTTTGTGGACCGCCTGGCCGGTGCGACGGAGTCCCCCGCGCCACGGCTATCCTCGCCGCCGAACACACAGAGGCGGAGCAGGTGCAGACGCGGCTCCACAGCTACACATCCGAGTCCGTAGCCATGGGCCACCCGGACAAGGTCGCCGACCGTGTCTCCGACGCCGTGCTCGATTCCGTGCTCAAGGCCGACGCCAACGCCCGCGTCGCCTGTGAGACCCTCGTCACCGGGCGTCACATCGTTGTAGCCGGGGAGATCTCGGGCTCCTCCATCCCCGACGAGGCCGCCCTGGAACGAGTGGTGCGCAGCACGATTGCCGCCATCGGCTACGACTCTTGGGACAAGGGTTTCCACGCCGAAGAAGCTCTCTATGAGAGCCTGATCCAGCCTCAGTCTCTCGACATAGCCCGCGGCGTCGACGGCCGCGCCGACGGAGAGCTTGGAGCCGGCGACCAAGGACTGATGTTCGGCCACGCAACCAATCAGACCCCCGAGCTGATGCCGCTGCCCATCCTGCTGGCCCATCACATCGTGGCCCGCCAGGCCCAAGCCCGAACCGACGACCTCATTCCCGATCTCCGCCCCGACGCCAAGTCGCAGGTGACCATCCTCTACGAAGGCAGGAGGCCGGTGGCCGTCGATTCGGTCCTTCTGTCCACCCAGCACGCCCCCTCCTGGAGCAACCACACCGCCGAGCTGCAGAGCGCGGCGGTCGAACACATCCTCAAGCCGACTCTCGGCCAATGGTGGAACGACGACATCACCGTGCTGGTCAATCCAACCGGCCGTTTTGAACTGGGAGGACCCGGCGCCGACACCGGGCTCACCGGCCGCAAGATCATCGTCGACACCTACGGAGGCTGGGCCCGGCACGGGGGCGGCTCCTTCTCGGGGAAGGACGCCACGAAGGTCGACCGCTCCGCCTCATACATGGCCAGGTACATAGCCAAGAACGTCGTCGCCGCAGGTTTTGCCGAAGAGTGCGAGGTACGCCTCTCCTACGCCATCGGCATGCCCGAGCCCACTTCGGTGACGGTCGACTGCCACGGCACGCACAACATCGACGAAGCGACCATCGAGGGTGCCGTCAAAGACGTGTTCCCGCTCACGCCCTCGGGCATAATCGCCGACCTCGGCCTGCTCCGGCCCATCTACGAGCCGACTTCGTACCACGGCCACTTTGGCCGCACCCCGGGTGAAGCAGGCGAGGGCACCTTCTCCTGGGAGCGGACCGACCGGGTCGAGGCGCTCCGTTCGGCCGCGGGCGGCTCGTCGCACTCGACGTGACGAACGCGGCGCCGACTCCGCCGTGGGGCGGCCACCGCCACGAGCCTCGCCTTCCGGATCCCACATGAAGCCTCCGTCTCGAGCCGATGCCGAAAGCCTGGACCGGGCCGACGCCCTCGCTCCCTTTCGCGACAGGTTCCTGCTCGCCGACCAGGGACCCATCTACATGGACGGCAATTCGCTGGGCCGCTTGCCGAAGGAGACGGTCGAGAAGCTGCTCCTCACCCTCGTCAGCGAGTGGGGCTGCGGCCTGGTCGAATCCTGGGAGCGCTGGATCGATCTCCCGCAGCGTGTCGGCGCCAAGCTGGCCGGCCTCATAGGCGCCGAACCGGACGAGGTGACCCTCTCCGACTCGACCTCCGTCAACCTCTACAAGCTGGCCGTTGCCACTCTCGACGCCATGCCCGGAAGGACTGCCGTCGCCACGGACGCCGGCAACTTCCCCACCGATCGCTACCTGCTCGAGGGCATCGCCGCGGCGAGGGGCATGGAGCTGAGACTCATCGACTCCGATCCCGTGGCGGGCCCAACTGCATCCGACGTGGCCGCGGCGCTCGACGAAGAAGTGGCGCTGGTGAGCTTCTCCCACGTCGCCTACCGGTCGGGAGCCCTTGCCGACATGGCCGCCATCAACCAGGAGACGCGGCGCGTCGGAGCGCTCTCCTTGTGGGATCTCAGCCATTCGGTGGGAGCGGTCCCCATCGACTTGCACAGCGCCGGCTCCGACCTCGCCGTCGGCTGTACCTACAAGTACTTGAACGCAGGACCGGGCGCTCCTGCGTTCCTGTTCGTCCGACGGGAACTCCAGGAGATGCTTCGCCAGCCCATCTGGGGCTGGTTCGGCCACGGCGACCAATTCGCCTTCGAGCCCGAGTACCGTCCGGCCGCGGGAATCGAGCGTTTCCTCGTCGGTTCGCCGCCCATCCTGGCGGTGTCGGCCGCCGCCATCGGCATCGATATGACGGCTGAGGCGGGAATCGAGAGAATCAGGCGCAAGAGCCTCGCCGCCACCGAAATGATGCTCCAGCTCTACGATGCCTGGCTTGCCCCCCTTGGGGTCGGACTCGGGACTCCTCGCGAGCCGGAGCGGCGCGGGTCGCACCTCTCTTTCGTGCATCCCGAAGGGCTCTCACTGAGCCGCTGGCTGCGAGCCGAGGGCGGGGTGGTGGCGGATTTCCGTCCTCCAAACGTCATCCGCATGGCGCTGGCTCCCCTTTACACCTCCTTCGCCGAGGCATGGGACGCCCTCGATGCCCTCCGAGAGGCGCTGGAAAGCGGCGCCCATCGGAACTTCGGCCACGGAGACGGCCGGGTCACCTGAACCTCCGGCGGCCGTCCGCGGGCGTATGCCGACCCCGACGGCGGCCGCGGCGCTCCGGCGTCCGGCGCCACCGTGCGAGCGGCTCCGGGCTGCGTACCATCGGGCCATGACGTTGATCGACGCGGTGGAGATCCGGCAGGTCGTGGTCCCCTTGCATAATCCCTTCCGGTCGGCCGCCACAGAGATAAGAGAGCGACGGCTCGCGCTTGTGCGCCTGGGCGCCGGCGGTGCCGAAGGATGGGGCGAGTGCGGGCCCATCCCCGGCTACGGCGCCGACACCTACGCTGCCGCCGGCGGCTCCCTTGCCGAGGCGGCCGATCAGATTCTCGGCCTCTCCGTGCCTGACGATCACCGGCTCGACTCGGTTCTCGACGGTATCCCGTCGCCATCGGCTCGATTCGCCGTGGAGTGTGCGTATCTCGATCTGGCCGGGCACATCGCCGGCCTCCAGGTGTGGAAGCGCCTCGGTGGGCGGGACCCCAGGATTCCCATCGGTGCGGTGGTTCCCTTCGGATCCACCGACGAGGTGCTTGCGGCCGCCGTCGACGCGGCTGCCGCCGGGTATCGCCGGGTGAAACTCAAGGTGACTTCGCCGACCCACCTGGACCTGGTGCGGGCCGTCGCCGCCGAGATCGCAGGCGCCGATCTCGCCATCGACGCCAACGGCGCTTTCTCCAGCGCCGATATCCCCGCCCTGGAAAGAATCGATGACCTGGGCCTGTGTTTCATCGAGCAGCCGTTTGATCCCGACAACACCGAGACCAGTGCAGAGCTTGCCGCGCGTATCGAGACGCCGATCTGCCTCGACGAGTCGATCATCAGCCCCCAAGCGGCGCAAAGGGCCCTGGAAGCAGGCGCATGCTCAATGGTCGCGGTGAAACCGGCGCGGCTCGGCGGGTTTCGGGCCAGCCGCCAAGTGCTGGAGATCGCCGCGGCGGCAGGTGCCGGCGCCTGGGTCGGCGGCATGCTGGAGAGCGGCATCGGACGCGCCGGGGCCCTGGCGGCGGCGACGCTGCCCGGGACCACCGCCCCAGCCGACCTGGCACCGCCCCGCCGGTTCTTTACCACCGACCTGCTCCGCGATCCATGGACCGTTGAGGAAGGCGCCATCGAGCTGTCGGATCGCCCCGGTCTCGGCTTCGAGGTCGACGCCGATGCCGTCGAGCGCTTCTCCACACGGGTCGACCGGTGGCGCGAATCGTTTTGACCCGGCGCCCGGTGACGGCATCATCGTGTTGATGGCGGCCTGTACCCAGCTCGGGAGGATCACCCTGTGAGACGCCTCGTACTTCTGCTCGCCCTCTTCGCCGTGCTCCAGCCGGCCTCTGCTCTGGCACAGCAAGACGAGCCGGCAGACTGCCCCGTCTACCAAGGCGTTGTGTGCGACGGCTGGGTCACCGACGCCGCCGGTGTCATCCGGGACGACGCCTACCTCGAGGAGGTCGCCGGAAGGGTCATCGCCAAACATGGGAATGAGATCGCAGTCGTGATCGTCTCCAGCTCCGGAGACCTGACCCCGCAGCAGTTCGCCGTCGGCCTTGGGAACACCTGGCGCGTAGGGAGCGCCGCCGCCGATGACGGCATCGTCGTGCTCGTCGCTCTCGAGGAGCGACGGACGGCAATAGTCACCGGAGACGGCCTCTCGGATTTGAGCGCGCAACTGACTGCTGTAGCGACCTCCGGCGACGAGTTCTTCGGTGCAGGAGACTTCGATGGAGGCATCGTCGCCATCCTCGGCAGCCTCGATTCCATCCTCGGCGGCGAGTCTCTGGCACCCGCGTCCGGCGACGATGGCGGCCACGCCGGCCTCATCATCGCCATCGTCCTCGGCGGGTTGGTTGCGGCGGGCGGAGCCGGGGCGGTCGCCGCCTCCCGCAAGGCCGCCACACAACGCCTGAAGGACGAACGATCCCTGCGCATCGACGCCGAGCTGGCCGCTCTCGAGGCCAGCGGCCAGGAGATGCCTCTCATCGAGGAGTACTCGATCAAGGCCAAGCGAGCCAGCCTCGCAGTTCCCACCGACGATGCCATCGCCGTGCTCAACAACCTGATAGAGCGCCACAGCGGCGGCGACGAGAAGACACTGCGCGCCCTCTGGTACGGCGGCGCCGTGGCCGTGCTCGAACGCGATCGTCTCATCGACGAAACGCGGGTGTCCCTGGAGCTGCGCGCCTCCGATGAACGGCGTCTCCTCGAAGACGCGGTCCAGGCGGCGGCGAGAGAAGCCCTCGACGTTCCCCGTCGCGCCGAAGATCGTTTCGACCTTGCCCTGGTCGAGCTGCGCCGCCTCGTCGAGGCGCTGCGGCCCCACCGGGTGGCCTCGGCGCGCCAGCGCACGGCCGACGCCATATCCGACGCCCTCACCGACACCGAGATCGGCCCCACCTACGTCACCGACCTAGGCGAGCGGCTTCATCGTGCCGCCGCCGCTCTCGACGGTTCCGCTGTCCCAGTCGCTCAACGAGCTGGATGCCGCCTACACGACGGCCCAGGAGAAGACCGACAGGCTGAGTCGCCTCTACGAAGGCCTCCCCGAGTCGGTCACCCGCCCCGCGGTGGCCGCCGCTCTGGCCGACCTGGACGACGACACCGATGCCGCCCTCGCATCCTACGAGAAGCTTCGCCAGCGCCTGGAGGGTGAGGGAAAGGCCTTGGAGAGCGACGGCCTGCAGATCCCCGCCATTGCCGCCCTGCTGCTCATGAACCACGACGAGGGGAACGTCGACGACTTCCTCGCCGCCTACGGCGAGCGCCGCGCCGCCAACAGCCCGCCTGCAGAGGCGGTGGAATACGCCCTTGCCGGCCTGCGTGACCCCGACGAGATCGAAAGGGTGCGCCAGGCCTCACGCCAGATGCATCTGCCCGTCTCGATCACGGCGGCCCTGCTACGCCGCCGTGACGATGGCATCGAGGTCTACGAAGGGCTGCGGCGCGAGCTGACCGCACAAGGCCTCGAGCGCGACACCCGCCGCGCCGTGGCCGGCATCCTCGCCGTCTCCCTGGAGCCGGCACAGGCGATCCGCCGCTGGCTCGAAGCGCGCTCCGCCCTGGCCAAGCTAGGCCTTCAGGGCTCCTACGCCGACATCGCCGCGGCCTTTGGCGCCTCCGACAGGCGCGGCCCCCGTGCCTTCGCTCTCGCCTACGCCGCCCAGCGACAGGCCCTGGCCCGCTCCGAGATCGACGACGCCGACCGGTTCGCCCCCGAGCTGGCCCACGAGGGAACAAGCCGGCAAACCGACTCTTGGACCGGCAAGCCCATCCCAGCCACCTACGGGGACTTCGATCCATTCACCTTCTTCTACTACCACTGGACGGTCACCAAGGGGACCAAGGGCTCCTACGGCTGGGAGCCGGTATACAAGGACAAGTCCTGGAGCGGCGACGGCAAGTCGTGGTGGGGCGGCTTCGGAGGGGGCGGCGGGTTCGGCAGCAGCGGATCATCCTGGGGCGGCAGCTCGTGGGGATCCTCGGGAGGTGGCACGTCCTTCGGCGGCTTCGGGGGCGGAGGAGGTTTTGGAGGCGGCTCTAGCGGCGGAAGCAGCTGGTGAGCGCCGACCCGATAACCAGTCCGTCGAACCCGCGAATCAAGCAGCTCGTGCGTCTGCGCACCCGCCGCTACCGCGACCGCAGCGGCCTCTTCCTCATCGAGGGAGACCGCGAGCTTCGCCGTGCCGCCGACGGGGCAACCGAAGTCCTCGAGATCTTCACCTGCCCTCAGCTGTACTTGGGTCACAACGAGGAGGCGCTCGTCGGGCGGCTGGCGGCCGGCGGCGCCGAAATCGTCGAGGTCGGCGAGGTGCCGTTCCACAAGGCCTCGTACCGGGACAAGCCCGGGGGCCTGATCGCCGTGGCTCGGCAGTTCCCCACCGGCCTCGACCGCATCTATTTGGGCGAAGACGCCCTGGTGCTGGTCGTCGAATCCATCGAGAAGCCGGGCAACCTGGGCACCATGCTCCGCACTGCGGAGGCGGCGGGCGTAGCCGCCATCATCGTCTGCGACCCCACCACCGACCCGTTCAACCCCAACGTCGTGCGAGCTTCGCTGGGAACCCTCTTCTGCATACCTCTGGCCGTCACATCCACCGCCGATGCCATCGCCTGGCTCCGCCGACGCGGCGTTCGCACCGTAGCCACCACTCCCGGGGCCACACGCCCTCACTGGGAGACCGACCTCACCGGCTCCGTGGCCATCGTCGTCGGCAGCGAGCAGCACGGGCTCTCCAGCGCCTGGATGGAGGCCGCCGATCTCCAGGCGCTCATTCCAATGCCCGGCTCCGTGGACAGCCTCAACTCCGCCATGGCGGCCGGCATCGTGCTGTTCGAAGCGGCGCGGCAGCGGCAAGTGGGCTAGGAGCCGGCAGCGGCCGGCGGCGCGGACCGGTGCCCGTCGGCATGACGAGCAGGACCCGGCCTCGCAGGACAAGGAGTTGCGTGACGGGCCGAAAAAGCCCGCGCTCCCACAAACAAGCCAGCGAATTCACCCGTAGACTGCAAAGAAGGGCTCGCGCTCTGCAACTAATGCCGGAATTGCCGGAGGAGGCGGCCATGGGTTTGCTCACCCTCGATCCCCTCGTCTTCGGGCGCAGGCTGCGCCACTACCGAAAGACCAGGGGTCTCACCCTCAAGCAGCTCGGCGCCAGGGTCGACAAACAGGCCCCGTACCTTTCCATGCTCGAGAGCGGCAAACGGCGGCCTCGTGCCGAGCTCATCGACCTCCTCGCGCAGGCCCTCGACGTCGGAACCGCCGACCTGTTGCGCGCCGAGCTGCCCGATCGCAGATCTCGCCTCGAGGTTGGTTTGGAGCGCGCCCAGCAGGAGCCTCTCTACCGCCAACTTCGCCTCCCCTACGTCAAGGCGACTGCTGCAGTCGACGACCAGATGCTCGAGCATCTGCTCACGCTCTACGAAGAGCTGAAGCGGGTCCACATGCCGGCGACACCGGCGGTTGCCGATGCTCGCGCCGCCAACATCGCACTTCGGCGCGAGATGCGCGAGCACGACTTCTACCTGGGGCCCATCGAGAAGCTGGCCGCCGAGGCGCTGGCGGCAGTGGGCTACGCCGGGACCGGTGCCCTTCCCCAGCGCGTGCTCAACGATCTGGCCTCCCACTTCGGCTTTACCATCCAGCAGGTGCAAGACGTGCCCGCCTCGGCGAGGTCGGTCACGGATCTTCGCCGCCGCCGCATCTTTATTCCCCAGCGTGACGCGCTGAGAACCCGATCGGCGCGCGCCGTCATCCTGCAGACACTCGGCCATTTCGCCCTCGATCACGAGGAGCCTTCGTCGTTCTTCGAGCACCTGCGGCAACGGATCGAGTGCAACTACTTCGCCGCCGCCGTGCTGGTGCCACAAAGCGGCGCGGTCCCCTTCCTGGGAAGCGCCCGCTCCGAGAGCGATCTGTCGGTAGGCGACGTCAAGGAGCTCTTCTACGTGACGTACGAGACCGCCGCCCATCGTTTCGTCAACCTCGCCACCCGGTTCCTGGGCATTCGAACCCATCTCGTGCGTTCGGATGCTCAGGGAGTCATCTGGAAGGCGATGGAGAACGACGGGGTGCCATTCCCCACCGCCATCGACGGCGGTGTCGAGGGCGAGCGCCTTTGTCGCCAATGGGGCACACGGCAGGTGTTCCACAGCGCCGACAAGTTCGCCGTGCACCACCAGTACACCGACACCCCCAAGGGCACGTTCTGGTGCATAACACACCTGGAAGCCGACAGCGACAGCCACCACGCCATCACGGTCGGCACTACAGCCGAGGACGCCGACGCCTTCCGTGGCTCCGACACCACACGGCACGCCGTCTCCCGTTGCCCCGACGGCCCCTGCTGCAGAAAGCCGAGCATCGCGTCGGCGGCCCGCTGGCAGGGCCAGGTGTGGGCTTCGCCCAGCGCTCACAGCCATGTTCCTGCCGCCATGCCCACAGGCGCCTTCCCCAGTGCCGACATCACCGCGGTCTACGACTTCCTGGACCGGAACTCCACCACCCCGTAGTACCCCGGCGCCGGCCCGGCCCCAGAATCCGGACCCGACATCGGCCCTGCAGAGCCGGCTTCGTTGACATCGAACGCATGTTCGGTCTAGCGTCTTCTCATGACCCTCGCCCTGCAGCGCTGCTTCGAAGACATGGGGGCGCCGCTGTTCGAGGTGCCCTTCTGCGTGCTCGACATCGAGACCACCGGCGGATCTCCGACCGACTGTGGAATCACCGAGATCGGCGCCGTGCGCTACCGGGGAGGAACCCTCGAGTCCAGTTTCCACACCATGGTGAACCCGGGACATGAGATCCCCCCGTTCATCAGCGTGCTGACCGGCATCACCCACGCCATGGTCGTGGAGGCTCCCCCGATCGAACAGGCGTTTCCCTCCCTGCTCGAGTTCGTCGGCGACGCGATCGTGGTGGGGCACAACGTCCGCTTCGACCTCTCGTTCCTCAACGCAGCAGCCGAGCGGCTCGGCTACGGCCGAATGGCCAATCGATCCATCGACACGGTCGCTCTGGCCCGCCGCCTGTTGCGCTCCGAAGTCCGCAATCTGAAGCTGTCCACGCTTGCCGGCTACTTCCGATCGCCGGTGCAGCCCAGCCATCGCGCTCTCGACGACGCCAAGGCCACAGCCCACGTCCTCTGGGGCCTCCTGGAACGTGCCGGAACCCTCGGCGTCACCCACCTCGAGGACCTCCTTGCGCTCCCGACGGCGCGGGGCACGCCCCACTACGGGAAGATCCGGCTTGCCGACAAGCTTCCCCGCCGACCCGGCGTCTACCTCTTCCGTGACCGCAACGGCGAGGTCTTCTACGTGGGGAAGGCCAAGAGCCTCCGCAGCCGGGTCCGCTCCTACTTCTACGGCGACACCCGCCGCACCGTGGCCCAGATGCTTCGGGAACTCGACACCATCGAACACCGCGTCTGTGAGACCGAGCTGGAGGCCGCCGTCACCGAGATCCGCCTCATCAACGCCCATCGTCCCAGGCACAATCGGCGCTCCAAGCCGTCCCGCTCCCCGCACTGGGTCCGGCTGACCAAAGAGCCCTTCCCCCGGCTCGCCCTGGCTCGCTCGCCGCGGCCCGAGGCCCTTCTGTACCTTGGTCCGTTCCGCGGCCGACATGGCGCCCGGCTGGTGGTCGAGGCGATCTGGGATGCCCTGCCGCTGCGCCGTTGCACGGGCGCACCGGGATCTCGCGACGCTCGATGCACCTTCGCCCAGCTCGGCGTGGCTCTGTGTCCCTGCGACGGCACCCTCTCCGAGCCTCAGTACCGGAAGGTCGTGGATCGGCTGATCGCCGGTGTCGAGCGGGACCCCTCCATCCTCCTCGATCGCCTCGTCGTCAGGATCGAGCAGCTGGCCGCAGAGTGTCGGTTCGAGGAGGCGGCCTGGGTACGCGATCGCCACGCGGCACTTGGACGCGCCTTGGAGCATCGCCGCACCTGGCGCGCCCTCAACGAAGCGGGCACCATCCGAGCGGAGAACCAGGACGGCGGCGCCATCGTGGAGGCCGGCCGGCTCGCCGGCGCCTGGAGACCGGGCTCGTCCCCGCCTCTCGTCATTGCATCCTCAGGAAGCGACGAGGCGCTCCCCGAGGTCCCTGCCTCAATGGCGGATGCCGAGGAAGCACACCTTGTCTGGCAGTGGCTGATGACCGGCTCGGTTCGCCCACTCGACGTGACCGGCCGGCTCGCGCTTCCCGTGCTCCCGGTGCCGGTGCTGGAACACATCGAGCTGCCCTCGCTCCGGACCGCTTCCGCCCACTAGACCACGCCCCGCCGGGTCTCGCTCTCTTGCGGCCGGGGCCGAAAGCCTCCTCGACCGATCTCACCGGCATGCTGCTCCGGGCTCCGCGTCTGTGCCGCTATCGCCCCTGAGCGGCGGCGACCGCCTCCTCAAGTGAGAAACGCCCTTCGAGCAGTGCCCTTCCCACCACGACGGCCTCGCAGCCGGTGCGGGCGAGTGTGACCACGTCGGCCAGGCTGCCGACGCCACCCGAGGCGATCACTGGAACCCCTCGGGCCACGGCCATGACCGATTCGAGCAGTCCGACATCAGGGCCGTCGAGGGTCCCGTCCCGTTGTACCGAAGTTGCCATGATCCTGCCCGCCCCGGCATCAATCGCCCGCCCGACGACCTCTTCGGCCGGGCGTCCCTCGTCGGTCCATCCGGCCCCGCGCGCTCGCCCTGAACGCACGTCGACGGCGGCCACCAGACGCCCGCCCCCGATGGCATCGGCCATCTCGGCCAGCCGCTCCGGCTCCCATACCGCCGTCGTGCCGGCCACTACGCGCGCCGCCCCTGCGGCGATCGCGTCCTCGGCATCACGGGCAGTCCGTATGCCTCCCCCCGCCTGGTAGGCCACCCCGGCCTCCCCGAGCCGCCGCCAGAGCTGCGAGGCGCCCCGGCCTCGCCGCGCCGCCTCCAAGTCGACCACGTGCACGAGGCCGGCCCCACCCAACATGTACTCCTGGGCCACCGCCACGGGATCGTCGGCGAATCTGGTCACCGCGCCGTACTCACCCCGGCGAAGCCGCACCACGGCTCCGCCCAGCACATCGACCGCCGGAATCACCTGCACGGTGCCTCCTGAATTGCCTCTTTCAAAACACGCTGTATCATGTCTGAATGTTGTAGCACGCTAGCACGATACAACAGTTTGGAGGTCGCCGCATGACGACTCAAGAGGACTGGACGAGCCGAGACACCACCGCGCTGTTCGAGGCCATCCTCACGCTCGACTCGGTACCCGAGGCCGAGCGTTTCTTCCGCGACCTGTGCACGCTGCGCGAGCTGGAGGAGATGGCACGCCGCTGGCTCGTAGTTCGCCTGCTGGAGCAGGGCGAGCACTACCGCCCCATCGCCGAGGAGACCGGCGTCTCCACGGCAACGGTGACCCGCATAAACCAGTGGCTCCAGCACGGCAGGGGCGGCTATCGCCTCGCTCTCAATCGGCTCGGACTCGCCGGAGAGGGCGAATGAGACGCCTTCAGCTCGCCGTGCCCAACAAGGGCCGCCTCATGCAGCCGAGCGTCGATCTGTTGCACGACGCCGGTCTCATCTTCGAGATCACAGAGCGCACCCTGACGGCTCCGGCCCTGAACGTCCCCGTTGATCTGCTGCTCGTCCGCACCGAAGACATCGTCGAAATGGTTGCCGACGGTGTCGCCGGCGCCGGCATCGTCGGGCTCGACTTGCTGAAAGAGGCGGGGGCCGATCTCGAGATCGTCGCCGAACTCGGCTTCGGCCGGTGCCGGCTGGCGGCCGCCGTGCCCAAAGACTCCGAAGCCGAGAAGCTCGAGGACCTCGATGGCTCTCGCGTCGCTACCGCCCACCCCCTGCTCACAAGCCGGCTGCTCGAAGAACGCGGGCTCAGCGTGACGATCGTGCCGCTGCGCGGGAGCGTTGAGGTCGCGCCCAAGCTGGGACTCGCCGAGGCCGTCGTCGACCTCGTCTCCTCGGGCAGCACCCTGCTGGTGAACGGCCTTCGACCACTGGCCACACTGCTCGAATCGCAGGCGGTGCTCATTGGTCCCCCGGGAGGCAACGGCGCCGTCGGCCAGGTGGCCACCATGTTGCGTGCAGTCGTTGCCGGCCGGGCCAAGCGCTACCTGCTGATGAACGCCCCGGCCGAAGCCGTCCCGACGATCAAGACACTCATCCCGGGGCTCGCCTCACCAAGCATCATGCCGCTGGCCGACGACACGCGGGTTGCCATTCACTCCGTCATCAACGCCGACGAACTCTGGCACGTCCTACCCGAACTCGAGGATGCCGGAGCCACCGGCATCCTCGTCCTCCCCATCGAACAACTGATCGTATGATCCGCCGACTCGATCTCGCCTCCTTGAGCGCTGCAGAGCGACGCGCCCTGCTCAGCCGATCCGCCGTCCCCAACAACGACGTTCTGGGCCACGCCGCAGCCATCGTCGAAGACGTCCGCCGCCGCGGCGACATCGCCCTGGCCGAGGCCGGCCGCAACTACGGGGGCGGACGAAACGGAACCGCACGCCTCCCCACGGCAGAGATCGCCGCGTGCGCCGACCGTGTCGACTCCGCGCTGGTCGCCGCCCTGCGCGACGCCGCGTACAACGTGGCCGCAGTGTGCCGAGACCAGCGCCCCAACGACTGCACGGTTGAGGTTCGGCCCGGGGTTCGAGTGTCCAGGTGCTGGACTCCGCTGCGCCGGGTGGGCTGCTACGTGCCCGGAGGGACGGCGCCGCTGCCGTCGACGCTGATCATGACCGTTGTCCCGGCCCAAGTCGCCGGCGTCCGCTCCATTGCCGTTGCCACACCGGCGCGTCCGAACGGCGCGGTTGCCGACGTGACGCTTGCAGCCGCCGCGCTGCTCGGCATCAAAGAGGTCTATGCCATGGGAGGTGCCCAGGCCATCGGCGCCCTCGCCTACGGCACCGAGACCGTTGAGCCGGTCGACAAGATCGTCGGGCCGGGCAACGCCTGGGTCACCGCTGCCAAGCTGGCCGTCGCCGGGAGCTGCGCCATTGACATGCCGGCCGGGCCCAGCGAGGCCCTGGTGCTCGCCGATGCATCCGCCGATCCCGTCTTCGTCGCCGCCGATCTGCTCGCCCAGGCGGAGCATGGGCCCGACTCTCAGGTGCTTCTCGTCACCGCCGATTCCGCCGTCGCCGACCGGGTGGTGGCCGAGGCCATGCGCCAGCTGCAGCAACTGAGCCGCAGAGAGGTCGTGGAGCAAGCCCTAGCCGGGCATGGCCTGGTTGCGGTCGCCCACGATCTGGAGGAAGCCCTCGCTTTCGCCGATGCCTACGCACCCGAGCACCTGACCATCCACCTCGCCGACCCCGAGGCCGCAGTGGAGCGGGTCACCTCGGCAGGTTCGGTCTTCGTCGGAGCCTGGGCGCCCGAGCCCGTGGGCGACTACGCCAGTGGGGCTAACCACGTGCTCCCCACCGGCGGTCTTGCCTGCTCGACGGGGCCTCTATCGGTCGAGGACTTCGGCTCCTGGCGCCAAGTGCAGCGCCTGACCCGTGAAGGGCTCGCCGCCCTGCGCCCCGTGGTGCAACAGATCGCCACCGCGGAGGGCCTCGACGCCCACCTGGCGGCGGTCGAAGTGCGTTTTGATGGTGAAGGAGCAGGGGAATGACGGCGCCACCTCGCTACCGATGGCAGCCGACGACGGCGGCCGTCGCGGCGCGCGCCGGACTGGATCCTCGCTTGGTCATCCGCTTCGACCAGAACACCTCTCCGTTCTTGCCCTCGTGGGTCAGGGCCGAGGCGGCGCGAGCCGCCACCGAGCTCAACGAGTACCCCGAGGTCGACTATGCCGAGCTGCGCCGCACTCTGGGCATGATCCACGGGGTGGCTCCTGAATCCGTCGTCGTGGCCGCCGGAGGCGACGAGCTCATCCGTCTCTGCGCCCACGCCTTCCTCGGACCCGGCAAGATCGCCGTCTGCGACTCCCCCAGCTATGGCCTCCACCGCATCGCCTCGCTCCAGCACCACGCAGAGCTCATCGAGATCCCTCGAGAGGAGCGAGGCCCGGTGCTTCCCGTCGGCGGCTTCCCCACCGGGCCGTTCCTCGACGCCTGTGCCGGCGCCGCCCTCACCTGGCTGTGCGAGCCCCACAACCCGACGGGTGATCGGCTCGGGCCGGAAATCGTCCACGCCATCCTCGGCGCGGCCGGCGGCGTCGCAGTAGTCGACGCCGCCTACGCAGAGTTCGCCGGCGAGAGCCGCGGCGAGTTGATGAGAAATCGCGACAACGTCATCGTCCTGGGCACTCTGTCCAAGGCCTACGGGCTGGCCGGCATCCGGGTCGGCTACGCCCTGGCCCCCCCGCAGCTTGCCGACATCCTCGAGACCCTGCGGCCGCCGGCCAGCGTGTCCACGATCTCGGCCGCTTTGGCGCTGCGCGCCCTCCGCGACCCCGAGTGGATGGAGGACAATGTGGCCCGTATCGTGGCAGGACGAGATCGGCTCGCTGCCGGCCTCAACGCCGTCGGCCTCACCCCGTACCCATCGGCCACCAACTTCGTGCTCTGCCGGGTGGGCCCTCAGGCCCCCGACATCGCCGTCCGGCTCGCCGCCGCAGGGATCGTGGTCCGTCCCTTCCCTTCCGACGGCCCCCTGGCCGACCACCTGCGTTTCACCGTACGCACACCCGAAGAGCAAGAGCGGCTCTTCGCCGCCCTGGAGGTGAATCTGCCATGACCCGATCGGCGCGCCTGCAGAGGACCACAGCCGAGACCGAAGTCAGCGTTACCCTGAACCTCGACGGTTCGGGAGAAGCCAAGGTCGACACCGGAGTCGGCTTCTTCGATCACCTGCTCACCACGTTCGCCTGCCACTCCCTCATCGACATGGAGGTGCGCACGCGCGGCGATCTCGACGTCGACGACCACCACACCGTGGAAGACACCTCTCTCGTCCTGGGCGGTGCCATCGCCGAGGCCCTAGGGGACCGCGCCGGTATCACGCGCTTCGGAGACGCCTCGGTCCCCATGGACGACGCTTTGGCCACCGCCGCGATCGACGCCGGGGGTAGGCCGTACGCCGCAGTCGACATCACTTTCCGCGGCGAGCGTCTGGGGGCGCTCTCGACCCAGAACGTGTCCCACGCGGTCGAATCACTGGCCCGCACCGCCGGCTTCACCGTGCACCTGTCCGCATCGGGGGCCAACGACCATCACACCGCCGAAGCAGCCTTCAAGGCCCTAGGCCGCGCCGTTCGCGCCGCAGTGGCACCGGATGAGCGCCGTCTCGGCATCCCATCGACGAAGGACGCCACGTGACCCGTATCGCCGTCGTCGACCACGGGGCCGGCAACCTGGTCTCGATAGCCGAAGGGCTGCAACGAGCGGGGGCCGAAGCGGTCGTGATCGAGACCCCCGGCGCCTTGGCCGGGGCCGACGGCATCGTGCTGCCCGGTGTCGGCAGCGCCGCAGCCGCTTTCGAACGTCTCACCGACGCGGGCTTCGGGGAGCCACTCGGCGCGGCACAAGTGCCGCTTCTGGGCATCTGTGTAGGTCTGCAGCTCCTCTTCGACGGCAGCGACGAGAACTCTGCACCCGGTCTGGGGCTGATCGCAGGCCGGGTGCAACGGCTCACGGGCGCGCCGAGCCTGCCCCACATCGGCTGGAACGACATCGTCGTACTGCGCCCCGACCCTCTCTTCCAGGGCATACCCAGCGGTGAGGTCTTCTACTTCGTTCACTCGTACGCACCGGTTCCGAGCTCGACCGAAACCGTTGTGGCGGTCTGCGACCACGGGCGTCCCTTCGTGGCGGCGGCCCGCTCCGGACGTCGGGTCGGAGTGCAGTTCCACCCCGAGCGCAGCGGCACTGCCGGCCTGCGACTCCTGGCCAACTTCGTCGCCGAGTGTGAGGAGGCGGCGCGTGCTGCGTAAACGCGTCATTCCCTGCCTCGACGTCACAAACGGCCGTGTCGTCAAAGGTGTCAACTTCGTCGGCCTCACCGATGAAGGCGACCCGGTGGAGCTGGCCGCCCGCTACTCGGCCGAGGGAGCAGACGAGATCGTCTTCCTCGACATCACCGCCACATCCGACGGTCGGGCCACCATGCTCGACGTGGTGCGACGAACCGCCTCGGAGGTGTTCATCCCGCTCACCGTCGGCGGTGGCATCCGCTCCGTCGACGACATGCGCGCCGCCTTGCGCGCCGGCGCCGACAAGGTTTCCGTGAACAGTGCCGCGGTGCGAGACCCCGGCCTGATCAGCCGCTGTGCCGAAGCATTCGGGAGCCAGTGCGTTGTGCTCGCCGTCGACGCCAGACGGGTTGCAGAAGGGTCGTGGCAAGTCGTCATCGACGGCGGCCGCACTCCGACCGGAGTCGACGCACTCGAATGGATCCGGCGTGGGGTCGATCTCGGAGCCGGTGAGATCCTGCTCACCTCCATGGACGGAGACGGCACCCAGGCCGGCTACGACCTAGATCTCCTGCGTGCCGTCGGCGATGCCGTCGAGGTTCCGGTCATCGCCTCGGGAGGAGCGGGGAACGCCACGCACTGTGCGGAAGCCGCCATCGTCGGCGGCGCCGAGGCCGTGCTCGCCGCGTCGATCTTCCACCGGCGCCAGGTGGAGATCTCCGAGGTGAAACGCGTCATGGCCGCGTCCGGGATTCCGGTCCGGGGACCGTGATGCGCCCTCCCGAACCCGTCTTCGACGCCGTAGGCCTGGTGCCCGGCATCGTGCAGGACGTGACCACAGGCCGTGTGCTGATGGTCGCCTACGTGAACCGGGAGGCCCTGGAGGCCATGCGGCGCACCGGCCAAGCTCACTTCTGGAGCCGATCCCGCAACGAGCTCTGGCGCAAGGGTGAGACGAGCGGCAGCACGATGGCAGTTCGCCGCATCCGTACCGACTGCGACGGCGACGCCCTTCTCATCGAGGTCGAGCCGGCCGGGCCCGCCTGCCACACCGGCGCCGCCACCTGCTTCTCCGACCCCGACGAAACCGAGCCTTTCGGCTTCGCCGGCCTGGAGAGCCTGGCCGGCGTCATCGCCGAGCGGGCCGAAACTCGCCCCGCGGGCTCATACACCGCGCGCCTGCTGGAGAGCGGCGTCGACGCCGTCGCCCGCAAGGTGATCGAAGAGGCCGTCGAGACCGCACTCGCCGCCAAGGATCACGCCCACGGTCGGGCAGACGATCTTCGCCTGGCTGAAGAGGCGGCGGATCTGCTCTACCACCTGCTCGTGCTTCTCGCCGAAAGAGGAGTGGGGCCAAACCGGGTCCTCGATGTACTGAGCGCGCGTGCCCAACCCAAGTAGCCGGTGCTCCCAGAACGCAGAATGCAGATAGCCCAATACCGACTCTGAACTCTGAACTCCGGGCTCTCTGTCCCCGCCCTCCGCATCCGCGAACCACCGCCTCCCCCGGCCCCCTGCGCCGAAGCAAGCGCCCGACCCCGCCGCAGACTCACCGTCCGTGTCGGCACTCGTCAAACTCAAGAGGATCGGTGCGCGCATCGGTGACACCCTGATCTTGCGCGATCTCGATCTGACGGTCGCCAACGGGGAGTCGGTCGGCCTCGTCGGCGCCAACGGATCAGGCAAGACGACGCTGCTGCGTCTCTTCGCCACCCTGCTCACCCCCAGCTCGGGCAAAGGTCGTGTGATCGGCGCCTCGTTGACCTCACCGGAACCGGTGGGCGTTCGCTCCCGCATCGGCCTCATAGGTCACACCCCCGGCCTTTTTCCGCGCCTCAGCCTCGAGGAGAACACCGCCTTCGTGGCCCGGCTGGTCGGCGCACCGGCGCAGCTCTTCTAGGAGGGTATCGGCGTCGTGCTCGAGGGAGTCCGGGACGGGGAATGCCTCCACTCCGACACCATGATCGTCAAGCACGACGAGCAGTACCGCACCGAACACGGCAGGCTCTACGTGCCCGGTGAGAACCCCACGGAGGGCTCTCGCTAGCAGGCAGCTCGGCCACGAGCTCACCGGCGGCGCACAGGTGCCAGCCGCAGGGTCAAGGTGAGCGGTCCAGCTCGAATGCCTGGCCGCGTCGCCCCGGAGACACGAGGGCCGCTGCCCTCAATAGGAAAAATCGAAGAAGACCGACTGTCCTATCTCGACGGCTCCTTCGAACCTGGGCTGCTCGACTCCGTCGAGATGCACGACGATCTCGAACGAAACCGTGCCGCCCCCCTCACATGTGGAGTAGAACATCGCCCCGGCCCGGTAAGACCCACGCGGAGCCTCACCCGGCGGCCAGAAGACGTTCTCCACCGGGTTCGAGCTTCCCTCGCAGTTCCCGTGCATGTCCACGTCCAGCTCGCCGCCGCTCGAAGAGAGCGCTTCACCAAACCACACCTCCTCCCCGAAGGGATCGATGACGTGGAGATCGAGGTCGGCCACCGAATCCCAAAGCAGGGTGACCTGCACATCCCCGGTTCCGAGGTTCCCCGGAATTGTGGATCCGGTCTGCGCTCCCCCACCCTCTAC
>Ga0315537_1000903_pt1 | contig 23586 bp, 23 predicted proteins | sample SalMarSW160270MG_FD_203091 | JGI IMG/M metagenome (GOLD analysis project Ga0315537, IMG submission 203091) | Salt marsh sediment microbial communities from the Plum Island Ecosystem LTER, Massachusetts, United States - Salt Marsh Sediment SW1602-70 ...
CCTGAAAAACTACTTTAAGCCTTTTGGCCAAATCCCCTCTCAATACCATCTTCCGATATTTGGGAATCCATACCAAATGATACTTGAGATCATAGACCGCATGACTCGTTCGCTTTATCGGGCTCATGCCCGACTTATACCACGCTTTATCGCCTTCGGCGACCCTGTTTTCATCCGCCCAGCAGAGCTAGGCGGTATTCAACAAGGGTTTTTTATAAAAAGTCGCATGGATGATAATTGCCCATTTTTTTAATGCACTGTACGAAAAAAAGTCATTTGAGTTACTTAAACACATCGTCGCAAATGATTTATTTTTTTAAATTCAACGAGTTATCGATATCGTGATTTTGGTATAAAAATTGCATAATAAAAGTCATGAAAGTCAACTTGACAGAACTCGAAAATATTGAAGGCGTAACAGAGTCTTTCATTTTTAAGAAAGGCGGGGATTTGTTATTACCTCGACTACCATACACGGATGCACGGATAGAACATCTGGGAAGAGAAGTAGCTTTGTGCTCCGCCCTCTTGGAAAAGATAAAGCGAGAGGTCGACCTTTTCGAATTAATATATGAAGATAAACACGTTATCGTTCGGATATCGAATAATTTTTTTACCCTGGTTGTTTGTGAACATACCACCGACACTACCTTAATTAGGCTTAAATTGAACGTGATACATGAAGAGGCAAAGGGTGACAACGATTTACAGAAATCTCTCCGAAAATCGCAAGGGAAGGGGGATCTATTGGCCAAGGCCCAAGAGGACTCGGAGTTGGCGGAGTTGTTTAAAAGGATAAAAATTGCAGCTTAACAAACAAAAAGGAGGGGAGTTGAGATGCCAGAGGCATTCTCAGGCAATATTGCACAGTTTAAAGTTATCGATATTTTGAGGCTGCTGACGTCCGAAGGGAAATCAGGGGGATTACAGCTTCAGAGGGCAAAGGAGAAAGGTGAGATCTACGTGGACAAGGGCGTCCTGTACCATGCTATCTGCAAAGATGGAGTAGGTGAAGAAGCGATCTTTGCCATCCTTACGTGGACAGACGGCAATTTCAACTTTACCCCCAATGTTAAGAGCGATGAAAGGACTATTGAAAAGGATACCTCTTCACTCCTCGAAGAGGCGATGAAGCAACTGAGTGAATGGCAACTTATCCAAGAGATCATTCCCTCTCAAGACTTGGTATTTAAACTATCTTCAAAACGTGCCCCTGATGAGATAAGACTCAAACATGATGCGTGGTCGGTTTTATCACAGATCGACGGCAAAAAGACGGTTGGGAATATATCAGATGAATTAAAAATGGGGGAGCATGATACTGCTCGGATCCTCTATAAACTCTTTTCCTCAGGGCTCATCGAAGTGGGTATGGAGCCACAACGCAAAGAAAAAAAGATTGCCAATACGGGATTTTTCACTTTTGTAGAGGAAAAACTGACTGGGATCATCGGGCCAGTGGCCTCCGTTATATTAGATGAAGAAATCATAGATATGAGGGAAGAAAAAGGTAGTTTCCCCGTAGAAAAGGTGTCTATTTTGGTGGAAAAACTCAGTAAGGATATCGCTGACGATACGCAACGAATCGCTTTTCAAAAAACGGTCCTTGATGCCTTGAAGGGATCTTAAACACGAGAGAACATATTATCTTACGAATATCAGTGGCAAAGGAGGAAAGAAAAGACAACACCCAAGTAATGTTTTGTAGCACAGATGGGATTATTGCTCTCCAAGGACATTGACAGTTGCGGGTAGATAGATATATGCTGTAAGGTTGATAAGAACGGCAATCGCTAAAAAAATTGATTATCGCAAAGTAAGAAATGGCATACAAGGCAAAAAATAAAGTTCTGATAGTGGATGATGAAGAAACCCTCACATGGAGTATGACAAAAACCCTTGCTAAGGATGAAGGGAAGTATGAGCTTGTCATTGCCAATACAGGATCAGAAGCCCTCACTGTCTTAAAACAAGATCCCATTGATGTAGTAGTAACAGATATTAAGATGCCGGATATCAATGGGCTCGAGCTCCTGTCGATGATACGAAAACAGTATCCTTCAACCAAGGTGATTATCATGACCGCCTATGGGTCTCCTGAGGTGCATAAGGAGGCAACCAGAAGGGGTTCTTATTTTTATTTAGAGAAACCGTTTGAGATATCTGAGCTCAGAACTCTTATTCTTAAGGCCCTAGAAGAAAAGAGAGGCGGCTTTGTAGGGCAAGTCGTTGATCTTCAACTCGTGGATATCGTCCAAATGGGGTGTCTCGGTAGATTTACTATGTCTCTTGCTGTCTCAAAAAACAATGAAGAGGGCTTAATTTATTTTAAAAACGGAGAAATCGCTCATGCAGAATTAGGCGACCTGGAAGGGAAAGAGGCGTTGTTTGCCATGTTGGAATGGGACGAGGGCAGGTTTGACTCTCAGATGGGGATATCACCGCCCAAAGAGACTATTACGGATCGCTGGGAACACCTTTTGCTTGAGGGAACGAGAAGACTCGATGAAGCAGCCGCAACAGAAGCAAGAGATAGCACGGTCTTATTACAGGAAGTGGAGAAAGCCTTTGAGGATTTAGACAAGGAAGCTACTCGAAAAGAATTGTTAGAGCGTCTGTTGAAACTATTATCCAGCATTGATGGCTTTCAAAAAGGAATCTGGGTTGATGCAAAAGGGAACGTAATTACCACTAATGATCAAGCCTTTACTGAAACGGAAACCTCACTTCCTATGCTGATGTTTACCATGGCTTCAAGGCTGAGCAAAAGTTTAGAGAACACTGAACCATTGAGGGTAACGCTTGGTCACAAAAATAGTACAATAGCCTTAATGAAGTACAATCATCTTTTTCTTATGATCTTTTTACAGGGAAAGACTACTGCTGATGAGTTTTTTTTAGCAACACGCAATATCTTAGAAAGAAGATTGTCGAAGGGCTCTATTGATTAATTATTGATTAATTAAAGGGGGTTTTAGAGATGATTTTGCCAAAAGGACCGATTGTGCATGAGAATTTGAGGACTGTTTTTATCGATCTAAATAATTTTCTTCAAACATTGAAAGAGGATAATTTTACCGGCTATGTGCAAGTCTCATTTTGGGATTATGAGGGGATTCTTTTTTTGGAAGCGGGTGAAATCGTCAATGCCATCGAGGAATCAGAAAGTACGAGAAGAGGGGGGGAAGAGGCGGTTGAAAATATCATCATTAAATCCAAGCAACAAGATGGAAGAATCAATGTGTATAGGCTGGCCCCAGAGATGGTGACAATTTTAGCGAGCACCTCTATGGAAGAAGCAACGTATAAGGAATTGTCTACAGAGTTTACCAGTTTGGATAAATTAATAGAGAAGTTGAGTAAAGAGAACCATTCAGGGTACATCGATATCGTGTTAAACGACAATAAAGGAGGAGGCATTATTTTTTTTCAAGACGGCAAGATTGCAGAAGCGGTGATGTCAGATGAGAAATTTAGTGGCGCTGAAAAGCATGGTAAGGATATGTTAAATGAAATAATAGAAGACGTTCAAAAAACAGGCGCAACGTTCAATGTCTATCGTGCTGGGTTGGAAGGTGGATCAGAGCGAACAGGAATCGCACAAGCCCTAGAATTTCAAGGGGTCATAGAGGTTATGCAAGAAGTGATAAGGACTATAGAATCCTTGGTCGATGGGTTGAGCAACCACCAAGGGGCATTCCGGGATAGTTTCAAAAAAGCCCGTGTGGAAAAATCAGAGGAATATCCTTTTCTCGATCCCTTTGCAGCCGAATTTGAATATAGCAATGGCGAGATAAAATTTGGGGGAAAGGTTTCCGCAGAAGTATTTGTTCGGGGTCTTAAAGATTGCTTTGATGTAACGCTGGATACGATTACTGTATCAAAAAACAAAGATGAACTGTACGAGAAAATAAGATCTGCTCTTAAACCCATCAGCTCGAGGTTTGAAGAAAAAATAGATGCCTTTGGTTTAAAATCGATCATGCCTGAATTCCTCCGTTCCTAATTACCGACCACTGGTTTATTTTTGAACATTATCACTTTACATATTATCTGGAACATGCTATATGTACAAAAAAAGTGGATATAAATAAATGATACATTTTACTAAAATGAACAAACAGGTGCAACGATGAATATAATTCTTTCCGACCAAGATATCGTACGTATTGAACAATCTCTGGACAAGATGTTAAGCAGCTCAGGGGCCCATTGTGCCTTGCTTATCGATAGATCAGGACAACTCATCTCCTCCAGCGGCGATCCCTCAACCTTGGATGTTATTGCCCTCTCCGCACTTACCGCTGCAAACTTTGGTGCCACCTCAGAGATAGCAAGACTCTTGGGAGAAGATGAATTTGCCCTCCTCTTTCATAAAGGCAAAAACGAGAACGTTCATTTTTCCAAGATCGGTAATGAATTTATAATGGTGACCTTATTTGATGATCGAACCACCTTAGGACTGGTGAGATTAAGGACTGAGAAAGTGGTGCACGAATTACGTGGAATTTTCATGGAAATTGTGGAGAGAAACAAGGGAGAGTAACTCACTGTCCTATGGCCTTCATAAATTTTAGTTCTGGAGAAATCCAATGCAAGATCATCTTTTACGGCCCCGGTTTGGGGGGAAAGACTACAAATTTGCGGTATATCTATGATTGCACCAACGATAATATAAGAGGGCAGTTGGTATCTATCGATACGAAGGGGGACAGAACACTGTTTTTTGATTTCTTATCACTTGATTTAGGAAAAATCAGGGACTACAAGATCAGGGTACAACTGTATACGGTACCAGGGCAAGTACACTATGACGCTACGCGAAAACTGGTTTTGAGGGGAGCCGATGGAGTCGTTTTTGTGGCCGATTCTATGCGCGTGCAAAGGGAAAAGAACATAGAGAGTTTGGAAAACATGGCGATTAATCTTAAAGAAAAGGGAATTGATGTTACCAAAATTCCCTTGATCTTGCAGTACAACAAGAGGGACTTGGAAGGGAGTAATATACCTGTATTATCAATAGAAGAAATGGAACGGGACTTGAATGCTCATCTCAAAGTACCCTTCTTTACAGCCAGTGCACTGAAAGGGGAAGGAGTCTTTGAGACCTTGCGGGAGATAAGCAAATTGACGGTGAGGGATGTAAGTAAGAAAGTCTTGGCAAAAGAGTAAGGGTTATGAACGGAAAAGATGGTGGTTGGGATCTATCGGATCTCGAAAAGGAAATCGATTCCGCCGTAGAAACCCTCCTCGTGAAAAAAGGGGAGAAGTCTGATCCGGTCACCCAACCCCAAAAGACTCGCCCACCGGTTGAAGAAGCTGGTATAGCAGAGCAACCTTCACTTCCTGCTCCTGCTGCTCCTCCTCCTCCAGCTCCTTTCCCTTCCCCTTCTTCTCCTTCCCCCACTCCACCCCCTTCAAGACCACCGGTTTCGCAGAATCTTCAGGAGAAACTTGAAGCAGTCGAAGCACAACTATTGACCTTAGAGTGGGATATCAGCTCCAAACATCTCAACAATGCCATCACTCACCTTCAAGATTTGAGAAAACTTTCTCTTGTCGGCGATGAACTAGAAAAGGTTATTATCCTCATCCAAAAAGTCCTCTATCAACTTAACCTTGACGAAAGTAAACTTACTCCCGCTGCTTTAAAGTTCTTGCAAAAGTCTTGGAAGGCCGTTAAAGGGATGACCGACGAACGATTCTCTTTTGAAATCGACAAAAAGACTCTCGTACGGGAGTTAATAGCGGAGTTTCAGAACCTGAGGCTGGAAGAGACGCCCCAAAAGACTGTAGAGAGAATAGAAGCTCGACCCCCTCAAGAAGAACGTTTTGAGCTCGCTGATGAGAGCGTGGCAAAAGAACCCCCTGTTGAAAAACGCGTCCCTTTTGCAGAGCTCGACAAATTTATGTATAAAATAGAGCAACTGTTACAAGTAGTGAGTGAGGAAAGAAAAAGATTGGAAGGCATACATCAGGAAATAATCAATTTTAAGGACGATCTCCAAAACTCATTGCATTCTGCTGGGAGAGACCAGCAGAGGGCACCGCGACAGGATGAGATAGCAGAGCTTGAAGAGCGCTTAGCGAAAAAAGCATATCGCCCGTCGGATCTTGAGTTGCCACAAACTGTGAGCGCACCTACTTTGTCAGTTTCCCTGTTTAAGGTCTCCGGGGTTATCTTTGGAATTCCTGAGCAACAGATCATTAGAAGTTTCCCGATCAAAAAATGGGTATCGGAATTCTTCATCGAGAAAGGCAAAGTGAAATTAAAAAACAGAGAAATTCCCCTTTTTAATATTCTTCAGGTATTTAAACTAAAACCTACGACAGAAGAAAATCCCTTCGTTCTTTTAATTAAAGGGAGAGAAGATCGACCTGCAGCAGTTATCATAGATCAAGCCATCCCCCGAGAGAAAATCGAATATAAACCCATTGAGGGGAGACCCTATATTTTGGGTCAAGGGACAGCGAGAAGTGGTAAGGTCTGGATTCTCGATGCTGAACAAATATCTCCTTAGTGAGAGAAGAAGTTCATCCCAAAAGCTTAGTTATGAAAGATCATCAAGAAACCACCAGCAGTGAGAAACCTAACCCCGTCGTGAAGGAGATCTTAGATGGGATTGAAATAGGTGTTGTTTTGCTCAATCGAGAAGGGAAAATTATCTTCGCCAACCGGGCATCGGAAGAAATTTTGGAGCATAAGAGGGATGTTCTTTTGGGCAGACGACTACTCAGCCTCTTTCCCCAAGGATCAAAGGAGCTCGGTATGCGAAAAGGGGATGGACAAGTATTTTTTCACAAAAAAAAAGGTGGAGTTCCTTTTAAATTACTCATCGTCCCTTATCACGATTCTCAAGGAAAAGAGAGGGGCCGAGTGGCAAATTTGCAGGATATGACGCAGATATATAAAATGCAGGAAGAAATACTGAGGATAGATCGGTTGGCATACCTGGGAGAATTCTCCTCCACCCTCGCCCACGAGATACGGAATCCTCTCGCTGGAATCAAAACGACAGCTCAAGCCTTAAGTGAAGAGTTGGGACAGGATGCTTCGAAGAGGGAATATATTGATCGCATCATAAAAGAGATTGACAGACTTAATGATTTGCTGCGTACCTTTTTTTCCTTTGCTAAACCCCAACGCCTTGATCTCATCCCGTGTCACATTGAAGAAATTATCAAAGAAGTAAAGGTACTTTTAGTTAAGGAAGCAGAGAAGGCGAGTGTTACCATTAAGGAGATCTATAACGACAATCTTCCTCCTCTCCCCTTAGATACCAATCAGATGCAACAGGTATTCATGAATCTCTTTCTCAATGCCCTCGAGGCTATGCCGATTGGGGGAGAATTAACGGTCGAGATAAACCGACAGAATTCACATGAGGGATGGATACAGGTCAAGGTAAAAGATACCGGAAATGGAATTGCCCCCGAACACCTGACAAAAATTTTTGATCCATTTTTCACTACCAAAAGTAAAGGGTCGGGATTAGGTCTGGCAATAACCCACAAAATAGTGGAAGGTCATGGTGGCACTATTGGGGTAGAAAGCGCTCCTGGAAAGGGTTCAACGTTTATACTGAGTCTTCCTGTAGTGACTGATGATGGAAATTAAGCCCAACATACTCATTGTCGACGACGACGAGGTGATGTGTCGCACCCTCTCAGACATCTTTGGAAAGATGTCCTATGAGGTGACCACTGTTCAAAGGGGTGAGGACGCAATGTCCCCTCTCCAACAAGGGTTTTTTGATCTCATCTTGCTGGATATCAGACTTCCAGATATGGATGGATTGGATATTTTGAAAAAAATAAGAGAGATAGATCGTGATCCCTGTGTCATCATGATGACCGCCTATGCCGATGTGCAAACAGCGGTAACAGCTATGAAGGCAGGGGCATATGATTATATCAACAAACCATTTGAGATTGAAGAATTGCGGTTGATCATCAAAAAGGCACTGGAGACCAAGGAACTTAAGGGAGAGGTCCTCAGACTGCGCACTCAACATAAGGATGAAGAAAGAAATGGGGACATTTGTGGGATTAGTCCCCAAATGGATGTGGTACGGGAGCTTATTTCTTTGGTCAGTCAAACTCCACGAACCCCGGTTTTAATTCAAGGAGAGAGCGGTACGGGCAAAGAATTAGTGGCCAATGCCATTCACTACCAAAGTCAAAGACAACAGAAACCGCTCATCAAGATAAATTGCAGCGCCATTCCTGAGACACTGCTGGAATCGGAGTTTTTCGGTCATCAGCAAGGAGCCTTTACCGGGGCACAAGAGAGTAAACCGGGACTGATAGAGTTGGCTCATGGGGGAACAGTCTTTTTAGATGAGATTTCAGAGATGAACCCTGTTCTTCAGCCAAAATTATTGCGGTTTTTAGAAACATATACCCTCAGGCGCGTAGGGGGGAAAAGAGATATTATAGTAGATGTAAGAGTAATTGCTTCAACAAATAAAAGTCTTTCTCAATTAGTAGAGCAAGGAAAATTTCGCAAAGATCTCTATTACCGCATCAAGGTAATGGTGATCGAATTACCCCCTTTACGCGACAGGAAAGAGGATATCCCCATTCTTACCGAGTATTTTATCAAAAGATTGAGAAGAGAGATAGGAAAAGAAATAAAGGGCATAACACCTCAAGTCCTCAACCTCTTATTGGCCTATGTTTGGCCGGGAAATGTGCGAGAGTTGAAAAATGTCTTGGAAAGAGCGACGATCTTAGCTAAAGGAGGTTTCATTGTCCCAGAAGACCTCCCCTTAGAATTGAGGAATAATTCATTGGATAGAGATATTGCTGCATTCGGTCAGAAGAAGGCTGACAACAATGGCCTTCTTCCTTTAGCCGATATAGAACGTAGCTATATTCTTAGGGTGTTGCAGGCAAGGGGGGGTAACAAGTCAGCAACGGCCAGGATTTTGGGTATCTCCCGCTCAACCTTGAGGGAAAAATTAAACCGATACAGAATAAGCTCCTAAAAAGGCAAAATATTTGAAAAAAATGTCAAAAATCTATATAGTCTATTGCTTGACATTGATAAAAAAGTTTGATATTTTAAACTAAAAGTTTTGAGGATACTGGAATGGCGGTATTTGGTGGGAAAAAGAACATGGTGCTCGGATTGGATATCGGTACCAGTGCTGTCAAGTTTATGGAGCTCAAGGACACAGGGAAAGGCTACCAGGTAGAAAATATGGGCCTCACCTCTCTTCCGCCCGAGACCATTGTGGATGGAAGCCTCATGGATGCTACAACGATAGTGGAAGCAATTGGGGAATTAATCTCGCACTATAAGATAAAAAAACATGAGGTCGCCATTGCAGTTTCCGGCCATTCGGTAATTGTCAAGAAGATTACCCTGCCCAAGATGACTGAGTCGGAATTAGAAGAAAATATTATGGTAGAAGCGGAACGTTACATCTCTTTTGATATCAACGACGTAAACATAGACTTTCAGATAATGACGGCTCCGGAGAAGGACATGGGAGAACATATGGAGGTTCTCCTCGTCGCAGCCAAGAAGGATTTGGTTGATGATTACATTGCCATTGTAAGAGAAACCGGATTGAGCCCTATGATCATCGACATAGATTCTTTTGCTTTAGAAAATGTATATGAGTTGAATTATCCCTTAGAAATTGGTGATTTAGTTGCCTTATGTGACATCGGAGCAAGCATAATGAACTTAAATATCGTCCGGGGGGGGAAATCCCTTTTTACACGTGATATATCAATCGGGGGCAATCTTTACACCGAAGAAATCCAAAAAGAATTGAGCGTTAATTTTGAGGAAGGAGAGGATCTGAAATTGGGCGGATCCTCCGATAAGGGATCCCCGCACATCATTGATAAGGTTTTTGACAAGGTCTCTGCCAACATTGCCTTGGAGATCGCTAAATCTTTGGATTTCTTTACCGCTACGTATCCTGATGAAAAGGTTGCGCGACTGTACCTCAGTGGGGGATGTGCAAAGACCCCTCGTCTCAACGAGATTGTCCACGAAAGGGTGAACATTCCTGTTGCGATGCTTAACCCCTTTGCAAATATAGCAGTCAACCCACGAGTTGTTGATCCGGAATATCTTAAAGATATTACCTCCTTAATGGCCGTGAGTGTCGGATTGGCTTCGCGAAGGGTATAATAGTATGATAGAAATAAATTTATTACCGGTAAGGGCTGCGCGAAGGAGGGAATCCATTCGTTTGCAGCTTTCCATTACCGGTCTTACCATTTTTCTCGTTATTGTATGCATAATCCTTTTATCAGCAAATCTTAACAAACGTGAAGAGGCGGTCGATAAACAGACAGCTTTAGTGAAAGAAGAAATTGCCAAATTAGAAAAGATAGTTGGGGAGATAGAGAAGTTAAAACAAGAAAGGGCTAAACTTGAACAGAAACATGCCGTCATCAGAGATTTGGATAGGGGGAGGATGCGGGCGGCCTATATACTGGATGGATTAAGTCAGAACACACCGGAGAAAATATGGATTGAATCCCTGGATAAGCGCGGAAAGAGTTTGAAAATTACAGGAGTAGCATTGGACAACGATACCATCGCAAATTTTATGATGGTATTAGAGCGATCAAAATATTTCGGTGGAGTTGAACTGGGGGCATCAGAGCAAATTAACCGGGGTGGGATGAAGTTAAAAAAATTCAATCTGCACTGTTCGACTGCTCTGTAAGGAAAATTAATGGCGTTATCCTACGATTCCATTATCAAGTTACCCACATCACAGAAGTTAGGAATACTCGCGCTGGTTGCAGCATTGATATTGGTAATCTATTGGCAAATTTCATACAAGCCACAGATGAGAAGGATTGCCGCCAAGGAATCAAAGCTAGCTGAGCTTACCCGTGATATGAAAAACAAGCAAAGAATTGCTGAAGACTATGAAAAATTTAAAGAAGAAACAGCAAAAATACAGGAAGACCTCCAACGTTACGTAGCGAAGCTACCTGACAAAAAGGAAATCCCTAATTTGTTGAAAAGTATCTCTAATATGAGCCAAGAGGCCGGGCTTGAGGTTTTGTTGTTCAAACCTAAAGAGGAACAACCTGCGGAATATTATTCTCGCGTCCCCGTAGAGCTAAAATTTGTAGGGTCGTATCATCAGGTAGGGAGGTTCTTCTATTATGTGGGCACCCTTTCAAGAATTGTAAATATCGAGAACTTCAGCATTCAGAATGCCCAAAAAACGAACAAAGATGGATTCCTGTTAAGTACCTCATGTGTGGCAACGACGTATAGGTATAGAGAGGCACCACCCCCAAAAAAGGGCAAGGAAGCGAAAAAATAGTTAGTTTAGTAAGTAAGGTAAGAATATGGGTTGCGAAGGGTGGGGAAAGAAATTTTTAATCTATATTTTCGTCTTAAACATTGCTTTGGGTATCTGGGGGTGTGATCAATTGCCTTTTTTGGGTGGCAAAAAGAAAGAAGACCAAAAACCAGTGCCAAAGCCCCCTCCGAAAGCCGCCCCTCCCCAGGAAACCTCTTCCCCAGCACCAAAAATCGAGGAAGAGCGCAATTATGTCTATGATCCAACCGATAAAAGGGATCCTTTTCAGCCATTCATCGCTACGCAAACCCCTGTCACGCCCACTGACGAGGAAATACCTATCACTCCTTTGCAGCAATATGATCTTAGCCAATTGAAACTAGTAGCCATTATGGTAGGAACAGGGGAGGGGAAAGCGATGGTAGAAGATGCTGAAGGGAAAGGCTACATCGTCGAGAAGGGGATATATGTAGGGAGAAATTTCGGCAAAGTCAAGGCAGTCATGAAAGACCGAGTAGTCATTGAGGAACGATATAAAGATTATATGGGCCAAGTAAAAACAAAAGAGATCGTTTTGGAATTGCACCCCCCCGGGGAGGAAAAACAACAATGAAGAGTCCAAAAAGAAAGCAGGTCTTGTACGGAATACTCATCATGTTGGTTATTCCCGGCATCCTCATGATGACGGGTTGCGCCTCGCGGGAAAAGGTAGAACCCTTGTCAACAGTTGTTCCTCAAAATCTTATAAAAAGGGTAGCAATCGAAGATAGCGATGAAGGTAAGAGAATAATCATTGAGGCAGAAACCCCTTTGGCCTATACGTTCTTTCGAATCATTCCCCAGCCGTTGAAGCTGGTGGTTGATATCCCACAAACAGAATTAGCCCCTGGGGTTACGACAACCCTACCGATCGACGACGAAGTGATTAAAGAGATCGTTGCTATCCAGCAAGATAACGATGTAGAAGTCTCAATTCACTTGAACAAGCTGGTCAAATATAGATTCCAAAAAGAAGGGGATTTCCTTTATGTCGATATGGGAAAACAAAGTCCGCTTCTTGCTAAGGAAGCAGAAGAGTTAGAAATCGTCAAGGAAATCCCCCCGGCGGTACAAGAAGAAGATATCGCTAAACCATTGGCTCCTGCTCAAAATTTGGTCGATGTTGCTGTGGACACTTCACAAAAAGATAGAGTGATCCTCAGTTTAAAAGCCGATGGAGCATTGGGAGATTACAATACCTTTGACTTGCGGAAGCCTACCCGGTTAGTGATCGATTTATGGAAGGTCAAGAGGAAGTTTCGCACCAAAACCGTCTCGGTTAACTCTCCTTATTTAGAAAGAGTACGCTTAGGGGATCATCCCCAAAAGGTCAGAGTTGTACTTGACTGCCCGACTCAAGTACTCCCCAGTCATAGGATCGAACGTATTGGTGATGAGGTAAGAATCGTACTTGGCAAGGAAATAAAGGACGAGGACTTTCTCCCAGCTCCAAAGGAGGAAATAGCCAAGGAAGAAAAAGATGTTACTCCGACCGCTATCACCGGCGAGATCACGGGCATAGATTTTAAGCAGCTTGAAGACAAATCCAGGATTATCATATCCACCTCAGCAAAGGCTCTGTATGAGGTCGAAAAAGGTCCAGCGAATACCGTACAGTTAGAAATAAAGGGCATGGAATTGCCGCCAAAGCTGATCAGGCCCTTGGACACGCATGAGTTCGCCAGTCCCGTTTCTATGATCACCCCTCTCAATGTTGCGGTCGGTGATCAAAATAACACTCAAATCCTCGTAAAGCTGCGGCAGATGGTAGCTTTCGACGTCACACAAGAGAATGATAGGATCTATCTCGATTTTGAGAGGCCTGAGGAATTCAGGGTTGAACAACCCAAACCACTTGAGGTGGTCACTGTCGAAAAACCCCCTGCAGAAAAAGAGGTGGCAAGAGCGGAAATAGAAACGCCAGAGGTTGCTCCACCAACTCCGGCACCCCAGGTTACACCAGCCGTTCCTGTAGAAGGAGCTAAGGAAAAGGTCTATACAGGGAAAAAAATAACCCTGGATTTTAAAGATGCAGATATTGATAACATCATCCGGCTTTTTGCAGAGGTTAGTGATTTAAATATTATAATGACCGAGGATGTAACGGGAACAGTCACGGTCAGACTTGTTGATGTCCCCTGGGATCAAGCCTTTGACATTATTCTCCAATCAAAAAATCTTGGAGTTGAACGAATAGGAAACGTTATGCGGATTGCTCCTTTGGAGCGAATGAGAGCGGAAAGAAAGCTCAGGGCAGAGGCAACCCTGGCAACAGAAGAAGTAGAACCCCTTGTCACTGAAGTGATTCCGATAAGCTACGGCGTGGCTAATGAGATTGGCTCGAAGGGCGTAAAACCACTTTTGAGCAGCAGGGGAAGTGTGGTCGTAGATGAGCGTACCAATACCTTGATTGTAACGGACATCACTGCCAATGTGGACAAGGCGAAACAATTAGTACGGACACTTGATGCACAGACCCCGCAGGTCTTGATCCAGGCCAAGATCATCGAGGCCAACCTCAACTTTGGCAGGGAACTTGGGATACAATGGGGAGGGAGTTTTCAACAGAGTGGAGATCCTACATCAACCATTGCCGGAGACAGTCCAGCAGGGGGTGACTGGGCAATCAACCTCCCTGCTTCGGTCGGTTCTGGGGCAGGTGGCGCCATAGAATTCGCAATAGCGAATCTAACAAATACCAGATATTTGCAGGCAAGAATCTCTGCCCTTGAGACAAAAGGGCAGGGGAGAGTAATCTCCAGTCCTCGAATAACTACCTTGGACCATACCGAGGCATATATAGAACAGGGTCTGCGTGTACCATATATTAAGCTCACTGATCAGGGCGACGCCACTACTGATTTTATCGATGCCAACTTGAAATTAACGGTCACCCCCCACGTGACTGCTGACGGGCATATAAAGATGGAAGTCCTCATATCGAAGGATGCCCCCGATTATACGAATACCGACATATATGGAACACCGGCTATTGACAAAAAGGAGGCCAAGACAGAGGTCTTGGTCAAAGACGGTGAGGTGGTGGTAATCGGGGGAATCTATGAATATGAAAATACTGGGACTGTAGATGCCGTTCCCCTCTTTTACAAGGTCCCATTGTTGGGTTGGTTGTTTCAAAAGAGGACCAAGGGTCGCGACAAGAAAGAACTCCTGATCTTTATCGCCCCCCGCATTGTGCAGCCGAGGAGGACTACAACTTCCTAACAACTGTTTTCTTCTGAACTCATTTCGTGATTAATCCTCTTAAAGAAAATAAGCTGGATCTACTGGGGAATGTTAAGAAAAATTATTGAATCTTTTTTTCTTGTTTATGTGTTATTGACGTTAGCCCCGCATCTCTTTGTTTGTCTGGCAGATCATGCACAGGCGTCTCAAAAAAATCTGCCTGAAAATTCTCAGCAAGCTCTCGTTCAGGGGATCAGACATTGGTCCGGTTCCGAGCGTACCCGCATAGTGATCGATCTCGATCAAGCAGTAATCTATAAGGAACATCTTCTCAAAGAAGACACAGTTCTTAAAAAACCGCCACGTCTTTATATAGATCTCACAGGGGCCAAACTCAGCCCACATCTCAAGGAAGCTATCCCTATTGAAGCAGGTATTCTCAAGAGAGTCCGCGCTGGACAGTATGCCCCTGATACGGTGCGCGTCGTGCTTGACCTGGAGAGCGTTGCCGAGTACACGGTTTTTCCTCTCAGTGATCCCTTTCGTGTTGTTATTGATGTCCTGGGAACTACACGCGTGGTCCCGCACGAGGAACCGTCCAATGTGTCGAAGAAACCGACTCAACAGCAACCTCGGTCTTTCAAAATGGTGATCGATGCTGGCCATGGGGGTGAAGACCCAGGAGCAATAGGGCCAACAGGGCTCAAGGAGAAAGATGTCGTCTTGAAACTTGCCAAGAAGGTGAGGGATAAGGTCAGGAAAACGTTGGGGTGGGAGATTGTTATGACCCGGGAAGATGACCGTTTCATCCCGCTGGATGAGAGGACAGGCATCGCCAATTCAGAAAATGCATCCCTTTTTCTTTCTATTCATGCCAATGCCTGTACGGACAGAAAAGTTTCTGGAATACAGAGCTTTGTCCTTGGCACTACCACTGATAAGGATGCCTTGCGATTGGCAGCGAAAGAGAATAACATCTCGCCCAAGCAGGTAAGCGATCTGCAGGTTATCCTCGCAGACCTCAAGCTTAATGATCCTCACAAGGTAATTCCCTCAAGTATTCTGGCCGATAGTGTTCAAAAGACTTTGGTGACAAGCCTGCTCAAGCACTATAAACAGGTAAGAGATCTCGGAGTCAAACAGGCGCCCTTTGTCGTGCTCATTGGGGCTGAAATGCCTTCAATTTTAGTCGAGGTTTCTTTTATCAGTAACCCCGTCGAGGAAAAGCGGTTGCGGGACCCCCGCTACCTTGAGGCATTAGCAGACGCCATCGTAGCTGGACTGAAAAAATATGCTCAAAATACCTCGGTGTTAAACAATCAACTTTCAGTACCTGTTTCCAAGGCCTTTAACTCCAATTGAAGTTTCTGTACCCCCTGCCACTCATTTATCCTCGGATGAAAGGCTATGGTTACTTTGGAGGTGAGCTGTTGACTTTGATCCCCCATGCCAAAGCCGATAGCTTCATAGGTCCTTGTGTTCTCTCTAATCATGAACTTTAACGTGTTCCTTCCCATGGTCCTAATATCTTGGATCGGAAGCTTCTCTCTCGTAGAAAAAATGGGCTTTGGATTTGAGGGACCATAGGGAGGAAACCGGGAGAGATAGTTTAAGAGTTCAGGAGTTATCTCTACCAAATCGACTTCTGCATCGACAAGAATAGTCGGAGTAAAATCTTCATCTCCCATTTGTTTTGCAACAACCTCTTCGAATGCATTGCGAAAAGCATTGATCATATCGCGGCTGATCGTCAAGCCGGCAGCGTATTTGTGACCGCCAAAACCCACGAGGTGATTTTCACATGCTTGAAGACCTTCGTATATATGGAATCCTGCGATGCTTCGCGCCGATCCCTTGCCTTCATCGCCATCCAAAGCGATCAAGATCGTCGGACGCCAAAACTCCTCAGCAATTCTGGAGGCAACGATCCCGATAACACCAGGGTGCCATTCGTCTGAACTCAATATAATGCTGTGCCGATCTAAAAGGCCATCGCGACCCATAATCTCTTTCGCTTCTTGATATATTCTCTCTTCAATGCCTTGACGTTCCCGGTTGGCCTGATCAAGCTCTGCGGCAATACGGTAAGCTCGTTCGCTATCTTGTGTAAGGAGAAGCTCAACGCCCATTTGGGCGCTGGCAATACGACCTCCTGCATTGAGGCGGGGTGCCAGACGAAAGCCCACATGTCCTGTAGAAATCTCTTCTTTTCCTATGCCGCTCACCTCTTTGAGTGCCACAATGCCCGGACGAATACTGTCCTCCAATTCCTTGAGTCCATGCTTCACGAACACTCTGTTCACATCTATCAGGGGGACGATATCCGCTATCGTTCCTAAAGCGACCAGATCCAGATAGCGATGGAGGTTCGGTTCTGTGTTGTTGTGCCAGAAACCGGCATCTCTGAGCCTCCTGCGCAACGCTATTACGAGATGGAAGGCCACACCCACCCCAGCCAGTCCCTTGAAAGGAAAATGGCAATCCGGTTGAAGGGGATCGAGTACGGCATAGGCAGGAGAGGTTAGGGGAGGTGGCTCATGATGATCTACAACGATGGTATCAATTCCCAATTGCTGCGCTAGTTCTATCTCCTCTCGGTCGCTCACGCCACAGTCTACCGTGATTAAGAGGCTTGTTCCTTGGGCGGCTATTTTCTTCAGCGCGTCCGCGTTGAGACCATAGCCTTCTTTCAATCGGTGGGGTATGTAATAAGAAGTTTGAGCACCTAAGGAGCATAGAAAATCCATCAAAAGGGTACAGGCAGTGATACCATCGACATCATAGTCTCCGTAGATCGTGATTTTATCCCTATTTTTCAAGGCTTGTACTACCCTGTCAACTGCCTTGTCCATATCTTTCATAAGGAATGGATCATGAAGATGCTGAAGCAAGGGGGAAAGAAACCTCTCACCTTCCTGACTATCTGTAATCCCTCGTTTGATAAGGAGTTGGGCAACTAAAGGTGGGATATCAAGTTTTTTGCTCAGCTCGTCTCTCAATTCAGGGGGACAGCGGAATATATCCCACCGTGCAGTCACTGCTTGAGACTCCCGATTACTTCATTAATATTATTAATACCTCTCTGGTTAAGAAAAGACTCCAATCCTTCAATGATCTCCAGCATAGTTCTCGGATTAGAGAAATTGGCAGTCCCTACCTGAACGGCCGTGGCCCCAACAACCAAAAATTCCAAGGCATCCCGGTAATTCATGATTCCTCCAACCCCCATGATAGGAACCTTCACTGTTGAAGCCGCCTCCCAAACTGCCTTGAGAGCAATGGGCTTAATGGCTGGCCCGGAGAGCCCTCCGGTAATCCCCCCTAAGATTGGCTTCATAAGGTCCAGGTCTACGGCCATAGCTGGGACTGTATTGATCAGTGTAATTGCGTGTGCCCCTTCTCCTTCCGCAGCTATGACGATTTCTTTGATATTTGATACTTGAGAAGATAGTTTAATAATTAATGGCAAATGAGTTGATTTTTTTAATACTTTTGTTATGTTAGCCACTGACTGAGCATTGCTGCCAAAATGGATTCCGCCCTTCTTGATATTTGGACATGAGAGGTTCGCCTCGAGAGCAGCTACCCCTTCAAGAGCGCTCAGCTTTTGAGCAACCTCGACGTATTCATGACTGGTATGACCGAAAAAATTTACTATGATTGGCGTTCCACATTGGCGTAAAAATGGCAATTTCTCTTGTGCGAATATCTCGAACCCTACATTGTGCAGCCCGATGGAGTTCAACATTCCTCCCTGCGTTTCCCAAATCCGGGGAGGAGGGTTACCATGTTGGGGTGCGAGAGAAATCCCTTTTGTTACGATGGCCCCCAATTGGCTGAGATCAATGAGAGGGGCGTATTCCTCACCATAACCGAACGTACCGGCGGCAGGCATCACCGGGTTTTGTAGTTCCAATGCTCCTATGGTAACCTTAAGAACCGACATCGTTTCTCCACGTGATATCGGTGGCATCAAAAATCGGCCCATCACAACACACTCGTTTATATCCAGCCGTGGTATGCACGACGCAACTCAGACAGGCTCCCACTCCACATGCCATCCATCGTTCAATCGATATCCAACAGCGTATATTTCGCTCACCGGCGTAGTCAGATACGCTTTGTAACATTGGCTCTGGACCGCACGCGTAGATTGCCGTCTTGGCCTCTCCTTTCTCTTCTTCATGCTTTAAAAGTTGCGTCACAAATCCCTTTTCCCCTTCTCCGGTCCCATCCTCCGTGGTTATGTTAATCCCTATATCTCCCACATCGCGCAGTGCAGGTAAGCAGACGAGGTCATCATGGGACTTCGCGCCATAGAGAACGGAGAGGGACGCATGAGCTGCTTGCAGGCTCACGATCAAGGGGAACAGAGGGGCAATACCCATCCCACCAGCGATAATAATAGCCTGATACCCCGATGGTAGGTCCGGAAAACCCTTACCCATGGGGGCCAATATCCTTATTGGTGAACCAATTGATAGATTGGCTAACTGCGCTGTTCCTCTTCCCACAATTTTAAAAAGAAAATCCAACCATGAACCCCTTTCTCCTTGCTCAAAGTTGTGTATGGAGAAGGGACGAGGCAATATCATTCCGCCGCCATGTGCTATGCTCAGCATGGCAAATTGTCCAGGTGTAATAGGGCCAATAGGTTGTGGAAGGGCAATTCTGAGACGATGATACAGAAATCCCATTCTTTTGTTGGCTATTATTTCACCCTTAAGGTAGGCGGGATTGCTCATCGCCCTTTTTTTCATATGCTCGATCTCCGTAGAAAAGCCTCATGATGAGAGCATCTTCACCGGTGTCGGCATAATAGTTACGTCGTACTCGCCATGAGGCAAACCCAACCTTCTGGTAGAGGTCGATAGCAGCCTGATTACCCCTTCTGACCTCCAAAAGATATACTATACCACCTTTTTTATAAGCAACATCCAATGAAAAGTGGAGGAGGGAATGGGCAATGCCGAGCCTGCGGTAAGCGGGGTGGGTAGCTAAATTTAAGATGTGAACTTCCTCTAAAAGGAGCCAAAAGATAATATAGCATATGACCAACTCACCCCTTGTTTCCGATGTGGTTACAACAAAAGGGTATGAAAGGGGAGCGTTCATCTTGTCAAAAAACATACGTTTGGTCCACGGAGTGAGAAATGACGCCCTTTCGATCTCTAAGACTTGTTCTATATGCTCCTTTGTCATTTCTTGTATCTTCCATCGCACTGTCAGGCACCTTCCCGATTGGCCTCTTTTATGTCCTTTAAAAGAGATTTTACTCTTTCTTTAAATATTTCATCGTCAGAGATTTCTATGGCTTTTCTATAAGCCTCTTTCGCTTTCTTGTCATCATGTAAGAGGTGGTTGATATTTCCGATTTCGAAATAGGCCAGAGCAGTAAATGCATCCTTTGCGTTTGACTGTTCAGCAATGACTTTTTGATACGCTTCCCACGCCTTATGATACTCTTTACGATTGAAATATATCTCTCCTTGCAAGCACAGGGCGTTTTTAGCGACGGTGCTATCTAATGAGCGTGCGGCGATTTTGAGGTAATTGAGAGCTGACTCATATTTTTTCTCCGCTGCTTTGCGGACACCTAGTGTAAGGGCTATTTCTTGGAATAACGCATGATACGAGTACTTTTTATCCAGCATTTCAAAGTATCTCTCAGCTCCTCTCATATCCTCTTTGTTAAACAAGAAGGCTATCATCCTGTATATGGACCACGGATACCACGTTGATCTTTTATGCTCTTTGATGATTGTTTGGTAGGCCCTGCGTGCTTCTGATATATTGCCCAATGCACGATATGATTCTCCTTGAACCCACAGGGCTTCGTCCATGGTGTGAAAATTTGGAAATTCCAACTGTAAGAGATCTATGTTGACGAGACTTTGCTTAAACTTTTCTTCAAGAAAGGAACACATGGCTATGGTAAAAAGGGCCTCTTGCCGATACGGAGCAGTATTGAGAAGATTAAACCAGTACGGCATGCCCTCTTGGCAATTTTCCTCGTTGGTATTGAGCTCAGCAATCGTATACTGTGCTAATTCTTTATTGCGTCCTCCATAGGATAGTTCGATTATTTCATACGTTATCTCCTTAACCCGCTCAAAATCTCCTCGATTAAGGTAAGACCACGCCATGTTCAAAAGGATTTGTACCCTCATGGTATCCTGGGGAAAACGGCTGAGAAATTCTTTGAAAACCTCTATGGCCTCTTGATATCTATCAAGGTCAATATATATTTGTCCGGTTAACGATAAGATGTGCGGGAGCAACGTGGTATGAGAAAAACCTTTTTTCAATACCAATAACCCTTTCAATGCCTCTTCTTTTCTTCCCATCATGTACAGGCATAGGCTCTCTCCATAAAGCGCATTGTGGGTAAAAGAGGACTGCGGGAAAAGGTCAAGAAGAGAGCGAAAAACTGCTGCGCCCTTCCTATATTTTTTCAACTTGAGATGAGTTTCTCCCAGCCAATACAGGACCTCTTCGAGAAGACCTTCGTTATCGTCGCTATCTACTACCTCCTCAAAAAAATCCTCGCTTTCCTTATATCTGTGCTGTTCGAAAAGGGTAAGGCCTAACCAAAACTGGGTGTTACATAACAGGGTAGGGCTTATGTTCTGGTCCTGGAGGGCCTTCCTGAGGTACAGCTCCGCCCTTCTGTATTGCCCCTCGTGAAACGAAATCTTTCCGAGCAAAAAGAGAGAAAAATGATACCAGTAACTTTGGGGATACTGTGTGACAATAGTTAAGAGGCTGCTTTGCGCACTCGTTGCATCATCTAAGTGCTCGCAGGAACGTCCCAGCCAGAAATACGCTGCATCCCGTGCTGGAAAGTCCGGGTACACCGTGAGCAACGTGATGAATGTTTCTTTTGCTTCAGCAAACTTTTCCTGTTCATACAGCGCCTTTGCCAACAGATACGTAACTTGTGAGTAGTTGGGATCTTGGGGATATGCCTTCAAAAACTCACGCAACTGGGCCTCAGCAACCTGATAAAAGCCATCGTTAAAGGCCCCGGTTCCCACCAGTATAAGCTCTTGAGGAGATGATCCAGAAGAGGGGAGGGGGGTAAGGAGAACAAAGCAGAGTATTATTAATACTATATGCTTCAGATGGCCTCTTGCTTTTCCGCCCATGGAACACCTTTCAATATCTTTTGTATCTTGAAAAGGTCTTTTTTGGTATTGACATTCGTAAAAGAGATAAGCGTTGGGTCGATCTTTTTGATCTCTTCTTCTCCGCAATAGTGAACCTGCACCTCAGGGAGTAACTTTAAAATCTGAAACTCACCTCTCTCTAAAAGCATTTTAATGGGTTCAATACACCGTTTTGAGTAGATTGCATGAAGTGGCTCGAATCCCGCTCTGGTCTTGGGAATGACGACATCGTTATGAAGCCTCTTTTCGATGAGATAGGCGATAAGCTCTGGTTTAAGGAATGGCATGTCGCAGGCAACGCAAAAGCTGTAATCATTGCTCGCTCGCTTGAGTCCCGTATAGAGGCCGCCTAAGGAACCAGCTCCGGGTATCTCATCTCCAACAACAGGTGTTTGGTAGTCGATGAATTGCTGCGGTTGGTTGGTTACAATGATAATTTCTTTGAACAGTTCCTGACACTTACCGTATACATAGTCGAGAAGGCGGATGCCTTCAATCTGTATGAGGGCCTTATCCTGGCCCATGCGGCGGCTTGCACCCCCTGCAAGGATAATACACGTAACATCACTTCGCATAGTATTTAAATACCACGATTTTTCAGTCTAATCAAGAAGGTACTGCGAGTTGACAACCGTGATCAGTTACCCTAAAATTCAGCTCAAACAGATATATATCAAAAAATGTTTTAAACTTAATGAGTTTTGTATATTATCACTCTAATAGGCTATAATTATTAATAAAATGAAGCTTGGAATCATTTCTGATACACATCTTGCAACCCTTACCGGGGATTTTATCGCCTTAGCCAAAGATCGTTTCGCAGAGTGCGACATGGTAGTCCATGCAGGGGATTTTACCAGTCCTGATGTATATCGGTATCTTAATGAGCTTACATCGGGTAACCTGATAGCTGTGTGTGGAAATATGGACCCTCCGGAACTGCGAAAGTTGCTACCCGAAAGGCGAATTTTTGAACAATCAGGCATCAAGTTTGGTCTGATTCACGGATGGGGCGGGCCTCATGACTTAGAGCAGAGGATCGCAATGCGTTTCTCTGGCGAAGGGGTAAGCTGTATCATTTACGGTCATAGCCATAACGGCGCAAATCACAAATACAATGATATTCTCTTCTTTAATCCCGGCTCTCCGACCGATAGATACCACGCCAAGATGAACAGCATTGGGTATGTGACCATTGAAAATGGAGAACTTGTAGGAGAGATAGTTCCTGTTTAAGGTATTGACGGCAAAACCACAACACTGGACAGAGATCAATTAAATGTTAGGATTGAAGACATTCAATCAAGGTCAGAAGCGCTATCACGATATGGTCTTGTCCCAAAATTCAAAGGCGAGGAAATTTTGCGTCAACTTAGTTCAGCGGCGACAGATGAGAGCGCCTCATTGATGGCCAACGTACTTACCCCTTATATAGAGAGTTTGGAGAGGCGACTGGATGCGCTCAACCACACATACGAAATAGTTAACAATCTAGTAGGTATTGTCAACGGCTTTTTGTCGCACAAAAAAATCATCTTTCATGTGCATGAAGGGATCAACATTATCACTGACAAAGGTACCCGACTCTCTCCGTACAACCTATCGTCAGGCGAACGTCACCTGCTTTTAATATTCTGCAATGCAACAACTGCAATGGAGCACCCAAGCATATTTATAGTGGACGAGCCGGAGATATCTTTAAATATTAAATGGCAGAGGTCTCTGATTTCTTCACTGTGCAAAACCATTGGAACAAATCCCGTGCAGTACATCTTCGCTACACACAGTCTCGAAATCATTTCCAAATATAGAGATAGGGTTCTCAAACTCACCCCTCTGGAAGAATGAGGCTAAAAACATCGTGACAGCGATAGAACTTAGACAGGTTGATGAAGTACTTA
>Ga0315537_1000906_pt1 | contig 23570 bp, 14 predicted proteins | sample SalMarSW160270MG_FD_203091 | JGI IMG/M metagenome (GOLD analysis project Ga0315537, IMG submission 203091) | Salt marsh sediment microbial communities from the Plum Island Ecosystem LTER, Massachusetts, United States - Salt Marsh Sediment SW1602-70 ...
ATAATTTATGATTTATATCATTAGATAGCTTATAAGCTTATGTGTCATCGTTAATAAAATACTTTAAGTGACTAATTAATGCTTGATTATCGCTTGATTATCGATATAATCACTACAATTAAACCTTTTAAGGTCGTCCTGTGAGGCGACCAAAGGGATAAAATGAGGCTGGCTCTTAAATTTATCTTACGAAATATATACAATATTGAATTTGATTAAAATTACTCAACTTTGGGTGCGCCCTGTAAATTTAGCGAACAACCACATAAGGAGGCCATTTGCCACGTTATAAATCCGAGATCATATTGAACCAGAAAGGAATGATTCGGGCCATAATCCGGATTGCCCATGAAATTCTGGAGCGTAATAACGGTGCGGAGACATTAGCCATTGTCGGGATATTCACCCGTGGTGCGACACTGGCCAAAAGGATTGCCGAAAAAATTAATCAAATCGAGGGAGTCAATATCCCGGTTGGCTTTCTCGATATAAATCTTTATCGGGACGATGTCCACTCTAAACTCGACCAGCCGATTATCCAAAGGACCGAAATTCTGTTTGATATCGTTGATCGAAATATCATCCTGGTTGATGATGTCCTTTTTACCGGTCGGACGATCCGGTCGGCTCTGGATGCGCTTATCGATTTCGGCCGGCCGCGGTCGATCCAGCTGGCCGTTTTGGTGGATCGCGGGCATCGCGAATTACCCATCAGGCCGGATTATGTCGGCAAAAATATCCCGACTTCAAAGGATGACAAAGTGCAGGTTCAGCTTGAAGAGATAGATAAAGAGGATGTGGTTATATTTGAAAAATACGGGCTCAGGAAAGAACCTGCGAAAAAGCATGGCCGCAAAAAGAATAAAACCGGTCGGGGAGGTGCAAAATGAAATTAAAGTCAAGGCATCTTCTGGGCCTGGAGGGCCTGGCGGCCGAGGAAATTACCTTGATTCTGGATACAGCCGAATCCTTTCGGGAAATTATCGAGCGGCCGATTAAAAAAGTCCCGACGCTGCGCGGTGTGACAATATTGAATCTGTTTTATGAACCGTCGACGCGGACCCGAATTTCATTCGAGCTGGCCGAGAAAAGATTGTCAGCCGATACTATAAGCTTTTCTAAATCGATGTCATCCGTGAAAAAAGGCGAATCGCTCAAAGATACGGTGCGCAATATCGAAGCGCTTAAGATAAATATGATTGTCATAAGGCATTCTTCATCCGGCGCACCTTATTTATTAACCCGGTGTACCGATTCGAATATTATCAACGCCGGTGACGGTCGCCACGAACATCCGACTCAAGCCCTGCTGGATTTGTTCACTATCCGCCGAAAATACAAGAAGCTGAAAGGCCTGCGGGTCGTTTTGGTCGGTGATGTTAAACATTCCCGGGTGGTGCGCTCGAATATCTGGGGACTCAAGGCGATGGGCGCATCGGTAGCACTCTGCGCACCTTCAACATTGCTTCCGTACGAAGTCGATAAATTCGGAGTCGATGTCTACACCAATGTCGAGGAGGCCATCGACGGGGCCGACGTTGTCAACATCATGCGCATACAATTGGAGCGTCAGCAGGCCGGGCTGTTTCCCTCACAGCGGGAATATACCAACCTGTTCGGGATAACGAAGGAACGATTGAAACTTCTCAATAAAAATTTTACGATTATGCATCCGGGGCCGATGAATCGCGGTATCGAGATTACTTCGGAGGTAGCCGACGGTAAGTCATCGGTCATACTGGAGCAGGTCACGAACGGACAGGCGATAAGGATGGCGGTGTTGTACTTACTTTCCGGCAAGAAGGAGGAGACTGAATAAATGGCTAAAGCGAAATATGATCTGGTCATAAAGGGCGGTCGAGTCGTCGATCCGGAACTTGGTTTCGGCAGTGAAGCCTATATTTTTATTGCCGACGGAAAAATCTCCGAAATATCGAAAGAGACGGCGGCAATCAGAAAAAAAGTCGCGGCTCTTCCTGCAGAAAAGGTTATTGATGCCACCGGCAAGCTGGTCACACCGGGATTGATTGATATGCATGTTCATCTTCGCGAACCGGGTCGGGAGGACAAAGAGACGGTCACGACCGGATGCCAGGCGGCGGCGGCCGGGGGTTTTACCTCGGTGTGTTGCATGCCGAACACTTCGCCCGCGATCGACAATCAGGAGGCGGTGAAATTCGTTCTGTCACGCGCCGAATACGCCGACGCTCGTGTCTATGTTATCGGTGCTATTACCAAAGGTCTGAAAGGGGAGGAGCTGGCGGAAATCGGCGATCTGGTCAAAACCGGGGCGGTGGCAATATCCGATGACGGCAACTATGTCCAAAATCCGGAAATCATGAGACGTGCGCTGGAATACGCGGGGATGTTTAAGATTCCGATTATCACTCATGCTGAGGATCAATATCTGTGCGCCGACGGGGTCATGAATGAATCGTACGAAGGTTCGCGGCTGGGACTGAAAGGCCGACCGGCGGTCGGCGAGGTAATCGCCGTTCTGCGCGATATAAAACTCTGTCAGTTTGTCGGGGGCCGGCTGCATGTGGCTCATGTCTCGACGGCCGGCGCGGTCGCGGCGATCAGAGAAGCGAAAAAAGAAGGAATTAAAGTGACGGCCGAAGTGGCGCCACATCATTTTTCGCTGACTGACGAGGAAATCGGCAAAGAGTTTAATACCAACCTGAGAGTCAATCCTCCGCTTCGAACTCAAAAAGATGTCGAGGCTGTGGTCGAGGCTTTGGTTGATGGGACCATCGATTGTATTGCGTCCGATCATGCGCCGCACTCGGAAGAAGAAAAGGACGTCGAGTTCGACATGGCGCCGCCGGGGATGATAGGTCTGGAGACGACCCTGGGTCTGGTAAAAACCAGATTAATCGATAAGGGATATTTGTCGTGGGGCGATGCGGTCAGGAAAATGACCTACAATCCGGCGCGGATTCTTGGATTGCCTGGAGGTAAGCTGGAAGTGGGCGCGGCGGCCGATATCACGGTTATCGATCCGGACAAAAAGTGGACGGTTAGGAAAGAAAAATTCCGCTCCAAGTCGAAAAACTCACCCTTTATCGGTTGGAAATTATCGGCAAAAGTGGCCTATACGATCTTGGGCGGTAGAGTAGTATATAAGGGATAGAATTTCAGCCGTTGCACGAAAATGTGCGCTCTCAACTGATTTTATCCGCCTATAAGCCCAGCTCCGAGATTTCGAATTCGAATTTGGACGGTTTCAAACGAACCAGCCAGCCCTCCTTGAATGGGTCTTCATACAACAAACGGGCGTCGTTAACGAGTTTACTGTTAACATCGACAACCGTTCCTGATAATGGTGAGAGGACGGTATGTGATTGCATATCGGCCGTAAAGACGCGAAAATAGACCGATCCCTGGCGCAGCTCATCCCCTGGCGACGGCAAAAATATATTCTGGATTTTTCCGACTTTTTCAAGGAATGATTTTTCCACACCCATGATAACATTACCGCTTTCCTCGAGCATTAGCCAGCCATGCTCACCGACATGTTTCGGGGCGGACGCAGGCGATGGAGAAACATCTGATTGGGGCAACTCACCATTATCGTCGATTTGTGATTCAAATGTCTCGACCAGATTGGCGGCGCGATGCACTACCGAAATCAATTCGGCTTTTGTAAACGGTTTGGCGATATAATCGAAGGCGCCCAGTTGCGTCGCCTGCAGAGCAGTGTCGATGGTGGCATAGCCGGTAACCATGATTATCGGCGTATGCGGCTGCTTCGCCTTCGCAATCTTCATAAATTCCAGGCCGTCTATTTCCGGCATCATCAGGTCGGTCAAAATTATATCAATCGGTTCGATTTCTAAAAGTTCCAACCCTTCCGGGGCGGAAGATATAAGATGAAGCACATAATTCTCTGTGCGGAGATGTCGATTGATACTGTCCAGGACAACCTGTTCATCATCAACGACCAGTATACTTAATTTACGTCCCATGATTTCTCCCTAAATATCTATACGTAAATACTTAAGTCTTTTTATCCTCAATTAATGCCGGCAGGCAAATGCGAAAGACGGCACCGCCATTATCGGCCTTTTCGACTTCGATAACGCCGCGGTGTCTTTGAACAATCCCCTGGCTGACCGCTAATCCCAGACCATTAGTTCCTTTTGTGGAAAAGAAGGGATCAAAGATTTTGTTGATAATATTATTCGGAATGCCGGGGCCATTGTCTTCAACCGCAATAACGCATCTTCCATATCGGCGTTCAAACAAAGAATGAATAATAATCGTTCCGACTCCCTCCATAGCATCGGAGGCGTTTAACATCAGATTCAGGATGACCTGTTGCAGCTGACGCCGGTCACATTCGATATCTGGCAGGTTTTTCGCGAGATTTATTTGAATCGTAATATTTCGAAATTGCGGCAGTTTTTGTACCATCAGGAGTGAGCGCTCGACGACCTGATTGGGGTCTTTTTTTTCCAGTCGTAGTTTTTCCGCCCGCGAAAAATCAAGAAGACTGCGGACAATCTCGCGGCAACGTAAAGTCTCCCGGATGATGACGTTCAGATCCTTGTAATGAGGATCATCTTCTTTATATTCGGTAATCATATCTTCGGCAAAAGCGAGGACACCGGTTAAAGGATTATTTATCTCATGTGCAACTTCGGCCGCAATACCGCCCACGGCCGCCAATTTAGCGGTCTGGATCAATTGATCGTGAAGTTCTTTTTCGGCTGTCACATCGCGCGCAATGGTACACACACCGATAACGCTGCCGTCGTTGTCGGTCAGCGGAAAACGTACGGTCTGGTAATGGCGGTCCCGTCCATCGATTTCATATATTTCATCGTACGTCTTATGGCAACTGCAATCGATAACTTCCTCGTCGTGGTCGCGAATAATTCTAGAAATTTCGGGCGGCAGTAATTCTTCCGGCCTTTTGCCGACGAATTCTTCCGGATTACGATTAAACGAATGGGCGCAGACCGGATTGACAATGACATAACGCCCATTCAGGTCCTTTATGGATATCCAGTCGTCGGCTGAATCAATAAAACTTTTAAAACGCTGCTCGGCCCGCTCGACTTCGCGATGTAAAAGTATTCTTTCGGTTATTCTGTGCCAGGTTCCGACGATTGATTCCAGTTCCCGTTTGCTGCCGAGAATCGGCGTATGAGTAACCTCCCAGTATGCTTCCTCCGGAAAAGATGTCTGGCAAATCAATTCGCGCTGGCGGTTATTTTTAAGGACATCATTGAGTATATCTTCCACTTGCGGAAGATAAATTTCCAATTCGGTATTAGTAAGCAAGTCTTTATAACTCTTACCGACAATCTGCTCCGGGGAAAGACTTGAAAGCTGAGCGAAACCGGCATTGATTTTTGTGATACATTTGTCTTTGCCGAGCACGACGGTCGGTTCCGGGATGGTATCAAAAAGGCTCTGAAGGAAAAACCGCTCTTTTTCCAATTTCTGTTCCAGACGAGTCATCCTTTCCAACTGAAAATCACGCTCCTGGCGGGCGTTGGCGATATCCCAGAATATTCGTGCGACCGTATGATCTATCAATTTCATTCCTGTGGGAAGTATTTTGTAAATATTCAACAAGACCTCATCGTCGCCGGTGAGTTCGATAACCAGCTCAATATCCGGCAAAGACAATGCTTCGGTGATATTCGTTGTGGTTTGAATGCCCAATTCTTTTGCTCGACGCATCCCCGGGGCCCCGGAATCCGTATCAACGATACACTGAATGTCGAGTATTAACTCTTTAAGAAACGAACTTAAGGCGAGGTCAATAATCGCCAGGCATCCACGGCCGCCGCCGACTATTACGGTTTTCATCGCTTCTCGTTCTCCCCGGTAGATTTATTCGACTTAATATCATGGTTCTTTTTTGCGATGGAGCCGGAAGCAAAGTGAATTTCCAGCATTTCATAATACTCATCAAGTAATTGCTGCATGGTGGCATACCTTTTATGCGGTTTCATGGCGAAGTGCATGAGAATATCATTGAGCCTGCGGGGAATATACGGAAATAATTTTATCAGATTGATAATGCGATATTCATAAAAGGCGGAACCATCTTCGGAAGTCAGACTTTGTTTGACCTTATCGGAGAAATACTTGCTTTTCAAAACCAGATGAAAAGAATTGATGCCCTTACCGACCGTATAGTTGATTACATTTCCGATACTCCAGACATCAAAATCCTTTACATGCTGATTGAGGTCGAAATCGATCCATGAATAGTTACCGGTTTCAGAATCAATCAGAATATGATCATTACGAATATCGCCATGACAGGTTCCTTGTTCATGTAAAAATTTAATCGCTTCCATGCAATCGCTCAATTTCCAGAGTATCGCCGGCAAGTCTTCATGGAAATATCGTTCATGATTTTTATCAATTCCATAAACATATTGGAAAATCGACGCCCCTTCGATACGATCAATAATCCTGACGTTGTTGCCCATCGTATCCAACTGCGTATATCCCTGCATAAAACGCCGATCGCCCCGGACTAAATCCAGGACTTTCGCCTCCTTTTCCGGACTGCGGTAGCAATGAATTTTAAAGATACCGATATGCACATTAAAATCCTCATGAAATACCGTTTTCAGAATCTTTTTTTTGCCGGTCTCAAGTTCGAGAGCTCCGAAAACCCAATATTTCGGCTGGTCGCTGATGCCGAAACGGCTTTCATACCGATTACCTTCAATTATAAAATCCTGCCCGTTCAGACGAACGACATGCCCTCGTTGGATACGCATGCAGTCGGACGTGTCGGTGATAATCTTCGGGTTCTTGACAAATTGCCAGCCGGTTAACTCTTCAATGCGTTTTTTTATTCGGTCACGTTCATCCATAATGCTTTATCAATATTATCGGAATGACAATTGTCTTTCCGAGCAGGCCGGATTATTATTGAACCGTCCCCGAAATCAGTATAAAAGTTGTAGATCTGCCTGTAAAGCTAAATTTATATTCCCGTAAGCGGCGGTTGTGGAAGCTTTGATCATTTCGGATTTACGATGGCACCCATAAAAAGAATTGTACTACTATCATTATCGCTGATAGCGTAAAAAAACGGTCGATCAACAACCATCTCGAACGGCTTGGTCGGCATTTCAACGGAAGTCGTTAGCATTTTCATAATTACTGACGTGACGGCGGCCGCCTCGGTGCCTTCCTCATTTACTTCGATAAAGGCCTTTTGCCTGACCTCGCTGATATACACATTATCTTCTCCTGTTTTATTATACAATTTTGAAAAATCTGCCTTACCGCAGTCAAAAGCAATGCCCATCCCCAGTTGGGAAAGGACATTATTAAGCTTAATATCGTACTCAGCTTTAAACCTGGGCAGATTTATCCGGCCCTGCCGCGAACTCAATTGACGTATCCAATTTGACCAATTTTCCGCATTTAGGTCGTTCTGAAAATCTTTCAGGCTCGACTCCCTGGCAGGAAGGAAAACGTACATACTCAATTTTCTATTGCCATAAGGCAGGCTGATAGCCTGAAATTTATCCGTTTCAAAATAACCGAACTTTCCAGATTGAGTCATCAGAGGATGGATTGTTTTGCTTCCATCAAGTAATTCAAAATCGCGTTCTTGCGTATTAGATGAATCGAATTTGGATGCCCACCCACCCTTAAAATATATTGCATTGAGAAGAACCATCACATCATTCTTGTCCACCTTGTCAATTATTTTCTGAATCTTATCTTTTGTCTTTTCTTTGACCCAATTATTAATCGGGTTTTCATCTGTCAGCAGTCCTATTTCGGGTTTGTAGTATTTACTTACCGTATCGATAAATGGCTGTTTCGTTCTCAAGGATCCATTTACCCAGATTGAATTGGCGATATTTAGTTCGACTTCGGGATCAATCGTTTTTAGATAATCATTAAGGGACATAAGATATTCATTAAACTGGCTAACCTCGGCACTTTTCCATCTCAATGCCTGTTCCATCGCGTCTTTTGTCGCGCCGTCAGCGCCATTATAAACCATAGCCAGTGCCATCGTGGCACTCAGCGGAGAAACAAAAATATTTTGGCCAAAATTTTCACGGTTAACTTCGGCGAAAAAATCGAATGCAAATTTGTTCATCGCCGATGAAAAAGCGGTCTTTTCCCCACTCAAAGCAGACGCCGAATGGATGGTAAACATCAATGTGAAAATTAGAGATGTTCTAATGAGTCTTCTATACATCTTGTACCTCCTTAATGATCTTTATAATAAATACAAGAGCCCGTCATTAATCTTCCCGAACATTTAACAAAATACGCGAAAAGTAAGCATTTGTGCAACCGGTATAATGATGATTCGGCGGCAGGGCGAGCATATCTTATTGCCATTCAGCAGATTCGCATTCTAATTCAAATTGGCCGAGTATTTGCTAAAAGTATCATTGTAGAAAGGCGGAAATATTGTTTATAGAGGATATGAACAGATTAAAATACCGGGACACCGTCTGAAAACGCCTTCGATTTAATTATCAAAAAGCAGTCGTTTGTCCCGGATAAAAATGTGACATCGACACGATAAACCGTCGACTCATTAATCCCTTGCCTTACATCCCGGTCCAGGGTCGGCGGTTTTCCTTTTTATTCTATTCCTTATCTTACCTCAGAATTTTTTCTTGAATAAAAACCGCGTAGAAGTAGAATATTCAAGTGGTTACGAAATCTGTTGTTGTTGACATTTTCTGCATGAAAACATAACCTGAATATATGCCGACGATAAAGCTCGATTCCAATGTTCAATATTTAAAAGGTGTCGGCCCCCGGAGAGCGGCCGCCCTCGAAAGTGTCGGCATAAAGACTGTTTTTGATTTGCTTCATTATCTTCCCCGACGATACCTGGATCGTTCGATGATTGTCCCGATCGGCTCCCTTAAGGCCAATATGGACGTGACTATCATAGGGAAAGTCCTCGGCAAGGGGATCTTAAAAGGGCGCCGCCAGCGTCTGGAAGTGATTCTCGGCGATGACAGCGGCCATATTGCACTTATCTGGTTTTCCGGAATACGCTATCTTGAAAAGATGTTCAACAAGGGGGACGTTTTTTCGGTAACAGGTTCTGTCACATTTTTTATGCAGCGCCAGATTGTGCATCCGGAAGTCGAACGTATCGGGAGTGAAGTGGTGACACTGCTTCATACCGGTCGTATTGTTCCGGTTTATCCTTCGACCGCTGACCTGAAACAAGCGGGGATTACCGGGCGGACTTTTCGCCAGATGATAAACCTGGCTCTGGAAACAACCAAGAGTGAGATTAGAGATTATTTGCCGGCGCGATACCTGTCAGAATTTCAGCTTAAACCGCTCCGACAGGCAATGTTCTCGGTTCATTATCCCGCCGAAATGGAGGATGCCGAAGCGGCCCGTCGAAGGTTGGCCTTCGATGAGTTTGTCGAATTACAGTATCTTATTTTGCAGTCTCGCAGAGAAGACAATCTGATTAAGAAAAAGCATCACTATCGAAAACCGGGCGCAGTTTTGCGTGGATTTCTGGAGAATCTTCCTTTTCGCCTGACAAACGATCAACAGGAGACAATCGATAAAATCTTCGGTGACCTGCAGGCCGAGCGCCCGATGCATCGTTTGGTACAGGGGGATGTCGGGTGCGGCAAGACCGTGGTGGCCCTGTCTGCAGCCGTTTTCGCATCCGAAAATAAACTTCAAACGGCGTTTATGGCCCCGACCGAACTGCTGGCCGAACAGCATTATCAGACATGGAGTAAGGCATTGGAGCAAGTGGGTATCCGGTCGGCATTGATAACCGGCTCGATTTCGATAAAGGACCGTCGCCAAATTGAATCATCGGTACTGGATGGTAGTATTGATATCGTTTTCGGAACCCATGCCGTGATTTCCGCGCCCCTTAAATTCGACCGGTTGGGTCTGGTAATAATCGACGAGCAGCACCGTTTTGGTGTCAGGCAACGAAGCGAGCTTATCGCCAAGGGCGCGCGACCGGATATTTTGGTTATGAGCGCGACGCCGATTCCGCGGACTCTGGCGATGACGTTGTACGGCGATCTGGATATTTCCTCGATAAAGAGCATGCCACCCGGAAGACAGCCGTCAAAAACGGTCTGGCGGACGGCCAATTCACGCCCGGAGATTCATGACTATCTTAAGAAAAAATTGGAAAAGGGAAACCAGATGTTCATTATCTATCCGCTGGTTGAAAAATCGGAAAAAATCGATTTGCAGGCGGCGGAAGATGAGTACAAAGTGTTAAAAAAGGATGTTTTTCGCGAATACAGAATCGGTCTGGTTCACGGGCGAATGAAAAAGGATAAAAGGGAAAAAACTGTCTATGCGTTTCGGAATAAGGAACTGGACATCCTTGTTGCCACCACTGTAATCGAGGTCGGCCTCGATATCCCAACAGCCTCGATTATGGTAATAGAACATGCCGAACGGTTTGGACTGTCGCAATTACATCAATTACGCGGACGGGTGGGGCGAGGAAATATGCGCGGTTTGACGATTGCCGTGGCCACGCCGCCGATTAGTGATCTGGCGCGAAAGCGACTCGAATTGTTTCAGGAAACGTCCGATGGATTCAAAATCGCCGAGGCCGATTTGAATCTGCGCGGTCCCGGTGAATTTTTCGGTGCCAGGCAGCATGGTCTGCCGGAATTGAAGGTGGCCAGCCTGACGGGTGATATCGAACTCCTGCCGATGGCAAGGAAACTGGTTGTGAAGCTGTTATCCGGGAGCAAAGCGCTTGACAACGAGCATCGGCGATTATTACAATATCTCGAAAAGAGAGTGGCCGATCGGAAGAACTTGGGAAGAACCGGGTGAATACATTTTATGTTCCGGGAGGCCTTGTAATTGGCTGAATTTTATAGCAAAATAATACAAATTCGGAGGAATAATGGAAGATATCAATAAGTCACTGGATGCTAATTTTTTTCAGCTGGTTCTCTCTCTTCAAATGGCGACCATGCAACAAATGGGGAAGATTGCCTCGCCGATATCCGGCAAAGTGGAAAGGAATCTGATGCAAGCTCAGGCCAGCATCGATATGCTGAGCATGCTTTCGGAAAAGACAAAAAATAACTTAACCGAAGATGAAAAAGAGTTGCTGGATCGCGTGCTCTTCGAGCTCCGAATGAATTTTGTCGACGAATCCAAAAAGCCCGATGAAAAACCGGCCGAATCCGCAAAAACAGAAAAAACTAAAGCTCCTTCGTCGGAAACCGATGAGAAAAAGGACGATGAAGATAAAAGCGAATCAAAAGGGAACAGCGAGGTAGCGGATAAGGAGGAATAGTAATCCAAAAGCAAGGCGCTCGGAAGTCCCTTTCTATATAGTCTCCAAGCGGCTTTTATCTTGATAATTCACATATTTTTTGTTATATTTTAATGGTGGCGGAAGAAGTAAAAAACTGGAATTTTAAAAACTCTGTTTCGGAATTAAAAAAGGAGTTCGGAGACAAAATATTGGTAGATCAGCCATTGATGAAACTGACTACTTTTGGAACTGGCGGAAATGCCCGTCTTTTGATGGAAGTGAAATCTGCCGAAGACTTATCGATGATTGTGAAAGTCGCTCGGCGGCTGGGTATTCCCGTATTTATGCTCGGCGGAGGCTCAAATGTCCTGATAGCCGACTCCGGTTACGATGGTCTGATATTGAAGAATTCGATTATGGGTATGGAATGTGATGGCGAAGAAATTCGATGCGGGGCGGGGGAGGAGTTGCAGAAATTGGTAGATTTTGCTGCCGATACCGGTCTTACCGGCCTTGAATTTGCTACTGGTATATGGGGAACTGTCGGTGGTGCCATTTTCGGAAATGCCGGCGCTTATGGTTCCGAAACCGGGGCTGTCGTTAAATCGGCCGAACTGGTTGACAAACAAGGAAATATAAGAATGGTTACGGCAAACTACCTCGAATTTTCTTATCGATCATCGAAATTGAAGAAAAGCGGGGAGTTTGTCACACGGGCAGTTTTTGCACTGAAAACAGGCAAAAGGGAAACGATCAGGCAAAAAATCGCCGAGATTATGGCTAAAAGAAGCGTAAAGTTCCCGATTGAAAAAAACTCAGCCGGTTGTTTCTTCAAGAATATTCCCGATAAAAATAGTAAATTCGGGAAACTTTCAACCGGCAAGCTTTTAGAAGATGCAGGAGCCAAAGATATGCATTTCGGTGGTGCTCAGGTTTTTAGAAACCACGCCAACATTATCATAAACGACGGAACAGCCAGATCATCCGACATTAAAAAACTGGCCGATTTATTGAAATCGAAGGTTGAAAACAAGTTCGGTATCAAACTTCAGGAGGAAGTCATCCTTCTGGGGAATTTTGAGGAGGAAAACGTATAGGATATTTTTAAAGATGTAAAACTAACTGACTGATTATTGGTCAGCGCTACGAAAAGAAGTCTTACATATCTGCTTTTTATTGCCGCTTTGATGGCGGTATCAGCGAATCTGCTGGCGGGCGAGCCGCAGTTCGATTTTGAACTGAAATCGCCGCCCGGATATATTGCACAATATCCGGAGCGGTTTTCGTATCCCGTAATTTCCATAACCTATCAGAAAATACCGGAATTAGATATGATTTATTCTTCACCACCGCGGGTGACGAGTTCTAATTTCGAGGAAAACACTCTGACCATTACCGGGGCGTATTACAAAAAGGGAAAGTACCTGTACGAATATACGCCGCGGTCGGTTGATGCCGAGGCTTTTTCGGAATATCGCCGAAGGCAGGCACTTGCCAGAAGTATGAGGGAATTTCATTCCCAGGCCCTGGCCAAAGAACAAAAGGAAAAGAAAGGCGGTTTGCTTTCGGTTAATATCCCGATCCGGTCCAAGGCGGTCGAGTCGATTTTTGGCGAGGGTGGCGCGGGATTAAATGTATCCGGTTATCATCAGATTGTTTTTTCGGGTCGTTCCCAGTGGGATGACCGAAGTGTTACATCGACCTATCGGCAAAGCAAGTTCCCGTCTTTGAATATGGAGCAGATTTCCCGATTCGATATCAAGGGGACAATCGGTTCGAAGGTTTCGGTTTCCGTCAGTCAGGACTCCAAAACCGATATACCGCTGGCTAATCGGATTATTATTCGTTACAAGGGTGACGAGGATGATATCATCAAAAGTATCGAGGCCGGGAATACGACGCTAAGTCTTCCGAGAACGCAACTGGTCGGATACTCCAGCCGGATTCAGGGATTGTTCGGGATAAAAACCGAGGCGCAGATCGGCGGTCTATCATTGACGGCCATCGCCAGCCAGGAGAAGGGCTCCACCGAACGAACAACGATCAATGCCGGAGCAAGTGCCAGCAAGATTTATATCAGGGATTGGGATTATTACGACGGAAAGATCTCCGACCTCGGCATTGAGGGTGTTGACTTTCAGGCCGGTGATGTCATAACTCAAATCAATGTATATTCTAGCCGAAAAACCGAAGAAGCCACTGCCGATTCGGCCATAATGTACGTTGACCCCAATAATCCGAGTAATCCTGACTATCTTAATGAAAACTCCGATGTTATTGAGGTCCATGAAATGGAGTCATCCGAGTTCTGGCTCAACGGGCAGGAACACTGGATAATGTTCACCAGTCCGGCAACTTATAAAAGTTCTTATATCGGTGTTTATATGATTATCGTCAAAGCCAACGGCGATACGGTCACAGTTGGAAATATCGAAACCAGGCCGATGCAATTGAAGCTGATAAAGAATAATACGCCCAGTGCGACAATGATTACATGGAATTATGCCTGGCGAAATGTGTACTACCTGAGAGCAACAAATATCGATTTAAAAGGTCTGGAGATAAACGTCTTTAAAGGAGAAAAGGATACTGAAATTACCGGCGATAATCTGGATCATCAGAACGGGACGCAATATATTCGTATTCTGGGGCTCGATCAATATGATCCAAGCAGGCCGGGTGAAAAGAGCCCGGACGGAAATGTTGATGTAAATACTGCTATTGTAGAACCGGAATTAGGTCTATTGATATTCCCCGATCGAAAGCCGTTTGATCCATCGCAAAATTTCGATTCGGTTTCCCTTGATCCCAGGGTCCCCGAAATATATAAGTACAATTATTCTAATCCTGACGCCCAAACTGCCTCCAAGTATTACATCGAAGTATCGAACCGCAGTCGTCAATCTGAAGTTTCGCTGGGACGGTTCAATATAATTGAAGGTTCCGAAGTAATTACGTTAAACGGTACGCAATTGATCAAAGGGACCGATTACAGAATCGACTATGATATTGGAAGAGTCACTTTTTTAACCGATGAGGCGCTGGATCCCAATGCAAATTTGGGGATCGACTTTGAATATTCGCCTTTCGCCATGCTGCAGAAGAAAACGCTGTTTGGAATCAGAGGCGAATATGAATTAAGCAAGAATTTCGAAGTCGGGACCACTTTTCTATACAAATCCGATAAGGCGACCGAAAGAAAGCCGAAGGTCGGTCAGGAAACAACAAGGATGATTATCTGGGACGCCGACACTCGTTTCAGTCTCAAGTCCGGATTCGTTACAAAACTCGCCAATGCCCTGCCGTTCTATTCGACCGAGACGCCCTCCAGTTTCGCCGTCAGCGCCGAAGTGGCTCAATCGCATCCCAATCCCAACGTTGACGGCGTGGCCTATCTTGATGATTTCGAAGGGAGCCGCGACCTCTACTCGCTGGGAGTTTATCGGGAAAACTGGTTTTATTCGTCCAAACCGGTTGCTCTGGACAGCAGCAATATCCGCGCGAAGTTATTCTGGTATAATCCATACAACCAGACTCCCATTAAGGATATTTGGGATAGGGATGTCGGTTCCGTAAGCCATACTCATACTCTGGACCTGAAGTATATGCCCCGTCGTATCGACCGGCGTTTGGGTGAGTATGTCCACGCGACGGATACTGTCTCCAATCCCGCCGATTCCTGGGCCGGAATTATGCGGTATCTTTCGGTTGGCGCCGCCGACCAAACGCGGGCACAGCTTCTGGAATTACGTCTAAACGGCAGTCGCGGTATTTTACATATCGATATGGGCAAAATCTCAGAAGATATAAATGGTGATAGTGCCAAAACCACTGAAGATGTTATCTTAAATAATTATCTCGATCCGGAAGAGGATGTCGGCTTGGATGGATTGACGAATGCCCAGGAGCGGGATTCCCTCGGGTCAGGCGAAGTCGACCCGTTCGGGGATGACTTTCGATATGAGGAAAGTAATCAAAACGATTATAGCCGGATAAACGGCACGCAGGGTGATAGTCTCGATCCCGGGACGCTGGGCCGACCGAGTACCGAAGATCTGAATCGAGATAGCGAATTTATCCGCAGGAATAATTATTTCTCGTATAGCATCGATCTGTCCGATCCCTTATCTCCTTTTTATGTCGAGGGATCCGAGAACAGCAAAGGCTGGCGTTCGTTTCGAGTACCTATTAAAGACTCGGCGGCCATCGATGAAATTGTCGGCGATCCCCTGTGGACGGAGGTCGAATATGTCAGGCTGTGGATTGAATACCCGGCCGATACCGCGTCAATTCCGGATACGGTCAGGTTGAGAATCGCCGCAATTGATATTGTATCGTCTAATTGGGATGATACTCTTATGAAAGCCGACAACCTGGATACCGCAACCCAATTTAGTGTCGGAGTCATCAATACTCAGGAAAATTCGGATTATGCGCGAAATACCCCTCCCGGTGTTGAAGGATATTATGACCAGATTAATATGGTCGTGGAACCGGAACAATCGTTGCTTCTGCACCTGCTTAATTTCACTTCGGGAACCTTCAATGACACATTTTACGCCGACACCGGTATTGCCGAAAGAATTCTTTTTGATACGCCCAATCTGATGGGCTATAGCAAACTCAAGATGTGGGTGCACGGACCCAATTACAAGATCACCGGCGTCGACACGGTCGGCGATTCCCTCTTGTTCTTTTTCAGAATAGGAACGGATGATAAAAATTATTATGAATTTCGGAGAATCCTGACACCTGATTGGAATGGCAATGAAGTCGATATGGATTTTAATGAAATAACCGGTCTAAAGGAGTATCTGGTTCGTGCCAAAAAGATAAAAGCGGATACGAATGTCATAGACAGTGTTATCAATGGTAAGAATTACCGGGTTGTGGGTGATCCCAATATTACCCGTGTCAAATACCTGGCGGCCGGAGCAGCGAACCTTGATCCGCGCGATACTGTCACGGCCGATATTTGGATTGATGAGTTGCGCCTGACCGATGTCCGCCGGGATGTCGGTTCGGCCTTAAATGTTGGCGTTAACGGGACTTTCGGGGATCTCTTTTCGTACCGGGTCGGATACAGCTATACCAACAGCTTTTTCCGGAAAATATCGTCCTCGACTCGCGGTGGCTCGACCGACAACTTAGGCAGCGGCGCCACCAGCCAACGATATGACATAGGTTTTTCCGGGATAAATCTGGATAAGTTTTTACCGCGATCGATGGGAGCGTCAATTCCCATTTCATTCAGCTATTCGAAATCCATCTCAGTACCTGTTTTGCGAACAAGGTCAGACATCATTTTACCGGAGGAATTGCGTAATTCCGAGAGCACAGTCAGTACATCGAAAAGTTTCAATATCTCCGAATCCTTCGGCAAGAAAACAAAAAATCCCTTGTTTACGCTTTTGTTAAATCCGCTAAAAACCAGTTTTTCTTATAACCGAACCGATTCGAGGTCACCAACGGAGCCGATGAGGCTCTCGGAGGGATATAACATTCGCAGCAGCTACAGTTATACCATAAAGTCGGTTCCGAATATCATGCCCTTTTTCTGGACGAGACCGGTTCCGCTAATACGCAAGCTGGGTGGCAGTAGATTTTATTTATTGCCGAATACATTCAGCGTCGCGGGGAATTTCGATAGAAATCTAACGGTCACGAGAAATATCAATAATGTTTTGAATAATGCTCCCCCCCGGCGAAATTTCAGCGGGAATATGAAAGTCGGTTATAAGATATCCGATAATCTGAATGCCAATTACGGCATGCAAACATCCAGGGATTTGAGTGATCCGACAACGGTTGTTTTCAGTCTTGATCCCAAAAAATTTAAGCTCGGGCGCGAAACGGCGTATTCTCAGGATTTCGGTGCATCTTATTCACCGAATATATTCGGCTTCCTGACGCATAAATTCAATTTTACATCCAGTTATCGCGAGAACATCGACATCATAAATTTGCTTCATCGGGCCTCAGCCAGCAAGGGTTACAGTGTTGGCGGCAGTTTTGATTTCCGCAAGTTGTTCGGAGCCGAATCGCAGCGAGGCGGACGAGAATCCAAGTATAAAAGAAGACAGGAATCGCAGGCAAAAAATAAAGATGATCAAAGCGAAGGCGAAGAGGAAAGCAAAAAGGACGAGGGGCCGAAAGAAAGCATTTTCACAAAGGTCTTCAGTCCGTTTCCTAAATTGATGCGCTTTCTGACAGGATGGATCGATCCCATCAGTTATTCCTACAGTGAATCTTACAGCTATTCGTATCCGGGGCTTCTTCAAAGAGCTCAAATGAAATTCAGATTCGGTTTTACCGAGGATATCGGCGTCGATGAGTCCGAAGAAGGTAATTCCGGATTCAGATCGAATTCAATTACCAAAGCCAGCAAATATTCATTCAAATCCGGAACAGTTTTTCTCGGGGGATTACGGACCGATGTTTCTTTCAGCAAATCGATCGGGCAGGATGTCGTCAAGATTGGCAGCCGCTCGAAAAATGTCTCGACCGTATTCCCCGATATTACTTTCTCAATCCGTCCGCTTTCGACATTTACTTTCCTGAATCCTCTAATAAAGAAATTCTCTCCGCGCACGAAATATACGCGAAGCAAGTCGGAAAGTTATAATCTGACGACTTCTTTCAAGACGACGGAAAAATCATCCGTCTCCCAGAATCCGCTTCTGGCGTTAAGCTTTGGCATAATGCGCGGATTGGATATTAATTTCAAAACCGATCGATCGGTTACCGAAAACAAGAAGTTCAATTCAGCCAACGGCGAGCCCTCCAATTCCTCCCGGAGCACGTCAAGGAGTTCGACTATATCAACTAAATATGCCTTTAGCTGGCCGACCGGTTTTAAGATTCCTATTCTCGGCCGAATTAAATTCAAGTCGGCCATGTCAATCTCGTTAGACATCTCGACGCAGAATCAGAAAACAGAAACGGCCCAGGGTAATGGCCCCATGATTTCATCGGGAGAACGTTCGGATATGATGATAACGACGTCTATGTCATATTCCTTTTCAACTCAGATTAAAGGCGGTCTGAGCGGTCGCTGGCAGGATACCGATGACAAAAAAACCAAAAGAAAATCGCACACGAGAGAACTGAGAATCTGGGTCGATATACGATTTTAAATAATTAATTGACAATTTTGATTTCGCGCTGTTACTTCTACCACGTGATTAAGCCGAGAAATGTTCTTTACTTCGCAATAGTGATAATCTCCGGTAGTATTCTGTTTTTTTCTTGCCGTGGTGGTCGGGATGTTATTATTCCCGAATTTGATGGACAAAGGGCTTTCGGTTTCATCGAGAAACAGGTTGCTTTCGGCCCGCGAGTTCCGGGAAGTGATAACATTGCCGAATGCAGAGAGTATCTTATTGAATTTTTTGACACTCTCGGGGCCAGGGTCGATACAATGGAATTTATCCATACCGATAAATTCAGCGGCAAGCAAATTCCGATGGTTAATATTTTGGCCGTTTTTAACGGGGCCGACACCGGCACCACCGATCGGTACCTGCTGGCCGCGCATTATGACAGTCGGCCCCGCGCCGAATATGATCCGGACTCGACCAAGCGAAGCACCCCGATTGATGGTGCCAACGATGGTGCATCGGGAGTTGCTGTCCTGATGGAGTTGGCGGTTTTAATTTCCGGTCAGAAGCCGCGAGTCAACATTGATATGGCCCTGCTTGACGGTGAAGATTATGGTCCGCCCGGTCATATTGATGAATATTTTCTCGGAGCCAGGGATATGGTGCGCCGCAATATAAAAGGCAAATATAAGTTTGCATTAATCGTTGATATGATAGGTGATAAAGATTTGAAAGTGTACCGGGACGAGTTTTCCGAAAAGTACTCACCGCAGATTACCGATCAGGTTTGGAATACGGCGAAGCAACTGGGGGAGTCGGCCTTTATTGACTCGGTCGGGTACGCAGTCCAGGATGATCATCTCTCTTTTCTGACCATAAAACTCCCCGCGACGCTCATTATTGACTTTAATTATAAATACTGGCACACGACTCATGACACTCCGGATAAATGCTCTCCCGAATCTTTGGCCAGCGTCGGCCGTGTCGTCACGACTTTTTTATATAAATTATGATATGAATAAAAAAATGATTAAATCCCGAAGAGATATTCCATCGGTCGAAATATTGACGAGGGATAAAGATATCGTCAAAGCTTCAAAGCATCTGGCGCGCCCGCTGACGGTTGAAATTGTTCGTTCGGCGGTGGCGAAAATAAAAAGGCAGCTCGGTTCGGAGATAAAAGAAATCGGTTACGGAAATTTTAAGGCGGCAATTATTTCGGCGATTAATGGTGTATCGTCAAAAAAAATCTCACCGGTAATTAACGGGACCGGTATTCTGGTTCATACAAATCTGGGTCGGGCACCTCTATCGGAAAAATTGTTTGATAATATCAAAGATCATATCACCGGCTATGGTAATCTTGAGTTTGATACGATCACCGGAAAACGCGGCAGGAGGGGAGAGCTGGCCGAGAAATATCTGGCGCTGATTTCCGGAGCCGAGGCCGGGACGATTGTTAATAACAATGCGGCGGCTCTTTTTATTATTCTGAATACTCTGGCGGGTAGAAGAAAAGTCCTTCTCTCGCGCGGCGAGCTGATTCAAATCGGCGGCGGATTTCGAATACCGGACATTTTAAAAAAATCGGGAGCCAGACTTGTTGAGGTGGGTACGACCAATATTACCACGCTCGATGATTATAAAAAGGGTCTGGAAGAAAATCCGGCCTTGATTCTTAAGGTGCACCGGAGTAATTTCGCGGTATCCGGTTTTACCGATGATGTCGATTTAAAATCTCTGGTAAAATTGGGAAGGGAAAATAATATTCCGGTCATAAATGATCTGGGCAGCGGTGTTTTGGTGGACACCTCGAAAATTGCCAGTGTCAAAGAACCGACGGTGCAGTCATCGGTTAAAGCCGGAGCCGATCTGACCTGTTTTTCCGGCGATAAACTTCTTGGCGGAGTGCAGTCCGGATTGATTGTCGGGCGAGAAGAATCGATCAAAAAAATTAAAAAGAATCCTGTTTTCCGTGCCATTCGGGTGGATAAAATAATTTTCTCGGCCATCGAGGAATTACTGAAAAATTATCTTGATGACAACTGGCAGGAGAGCATAAAACTCTGGAGCCTGGCTTATACGGGTGAATCTGTTTTGTACGAACGGGGCCGTAAGCTTCTAAAGAAAATCAAGGCTGGTGAAAAAATTTCTCTGGAAGCTTCACAGGGCGGGATTGGCGGCGGCGCATTGCCGGAAATACCAATTCCATCAGTGGCGCTGGTTTTTAACAGTGAGCAACCGCCCCAGAAAATCGCGGCCCTGTTTCGTCGAACTATTCCACCGATAATCGGCCGTATCAGTAATGAAAGGTTCATGATTGATTTAAAAGCGATCGATGAAGAGACACTGGCGATTCTGCCGGATATTATAAAAAGTATAATCAATCGGATATAAGATGTTTGTCATCGGTACCGCCGGACATATCGATCACGGTAAATCGTCGATTATAACCCGCCTGACAGGTATCGATCCGGACCGACTTCCCGAAGAAAAAGAGCGCGGCATGACGATTGATATCGGCTTTGCCCATTATGACACGACCGATGGCAATCGGATAGGTATTATTGACGTCCCCGGTCATGAACGTTTTGTCCGCAATATGATTGCCGGGGCCGGTGGTATTGACGCCCTCATTTTGGTCGTCGCCGCCGATGACGGCTGGATGCCGCAGAGCCAGGAACATCTTCAGATAGCCGGGTTACTGGGCGTCAAGTACGGATTTGTGGTACTGTCGAAAATCGACCTGGTCGAGAAAAGCTGGCTTGATCTTGTCCTCGATGATGTGCGAGATAAGGTACGCGGAACCTTTCTCGAAAGTGCACCCATCATCAAGCTGTCGTCCGAAACCGGCGAAGGATTCGATAAACTTAAGGAAGAAGTAGATAAATTATCACAGCAGGTAATCGACCGCGAAGATATCGGCAAACCGCGGCTTTATATCGATCGCTCGTTCGTTTTAGCCGGCATGGGGGGTGTCGCGGCCGGGACTTTAAGGGGCGGAAAACTCGAGGTCGGTCAGGAAGTGATTGCATTTCCGGCTCGGCGAATCGGTAAAGTCCGCACCATGCAATCTCATAATGAACAAATAGGTGCAGCTTATCCGGGTCAGCGCACATCGATCAGTCTGACCGGCATCGATAAAGAATACCTATCCCGCGGTTCGGTCATAACTTCTCCTGAGATAATAAAAGATTATCCTGGAAAAAATGTCCTGGCCCTGTCGGTCTCGTTGATACCGGAATCCAAAATTATTCTTACCGACCGAAGAAGACTCCTGATGATTCTCGGGACAACCGAAGTTGAAGGCGAGATCCGGATATATAAAGATCATCAAATTTCACCCGGCGAAAACGGCATTGTTTTTTTTGAGCCTTATGAACCGCTGCTGGCATTCATCGGGGATAAATCTATCCTGCGTCTCCCCACGCCGCAGCGGACAATCGGTGGCGGGACGGTGCTTGATAGTATTAATCGATTCCCTCGTAAAAAGGAAATGAAGAATTTCGCCTATTTGGAACAGAGACTGGATTTAACGCCGGAAAAGCTGGTCATGTCAGAATTAATAAAGACTTCGTTTATCGACAAGAAAGTGAGTCTAATTCGCTGCAATTTGGCGCAAAGTTCAATTGATCGTGCCATAGACAACCTGATAAAGGATTCAAAACTCGATGAATATGATGAAAAGTATTATCTCCCTGACTCGGTAAATCCGACGATTGAGAGCGTTTTATCGGGCATGGGAAAATATTTCGAGAATCGGCCGCACCTTGACGGCTTGCCGATCGATATTATCAGCGCGGTCTCGAATGTACCTATACAAAATCTCGAATCGCTTTTGGAACTTATGAACCGTAAGAGGCTTCTTGTCAAGAAGGGGAATCGTTTTGATTTGAGCGGTCGAAAAATTACGGTCAAAGGTGAAATCGAAAATGCGGCGGAAATAATCGAGGGTAAAATTCTCAAGGGCGGTTTTGCGCCGCCATCGGTTAAGGAAATTCTGGGGAATGATAAAATTAATAAAGAGGCGTTCAACTATCTCGTGATATCCGGTCGGATAGTCAAAGTAGGTTCGACGCTGGCTTTTCATGCAAAGAAATGGCGGGAAATAGTGAATGCTATCCATGAGCTTCTTAAAAAAAATGATTCGTTGATGGTCGCCTCGCTGCGCGAGAGGTTAAGCAGTTCGCGTAAATATATCATACCCATTCTGGAGGAAACTGACCGTCTCAAAATCACCGCTCGTCAGGGTGATATCCGCGTTAAGGGTGACAGGTTTGAAGAAGAATAAAGTATTTTTCAACGGGAAAATCTATACACAGGGGGGAGATAATGTTGTCGTCAATTCGATGGCCGTGTCGGGACGATTTATTATTGCTGTGGGGAATAATCTGGATAAAAGCGCTGAATTTAAAAGTTGGCAAAAAATCGATTTAAAAGGCCGTACCGTTCTCCCCGGCTTTGTCGATTCACATACGCATTTTTATTTTTTGGCGTTGTGGATGGGAACAGCGCGGCTTGACGGACTGAGATCTTTAGAAGCGGTTCTTCGTAAGATAGAAGCTCATGCGGCCAAACTCGGTCGTGACGAGTGGCTGACCGGGACCGGTTTTTCGGCCGATCGCTGGGATAAATATATTCTGCCTGATAAATTTATGCTTGATCGAGCCTCCGGAGGTCGACCGGCAGCAATATATTCCAAAGATCAGCACTTGATGTGGGTAAATTCGAAAGCACTGGAGCTGGCCGGAATAAGCCGCATGACTCCGCAACCGCCCGGGGGACGAATTGATAGATTTGATAACGGGGAACCCAACGGTATTCTTCGCGAGAATCCGGCCATTTTTCAAGTCTTGAAAATAATCAAAGGGATTGAAAAATCGCGAGTCAATAAACTCTGGCGGCAGGCTTTGCAGATGGCTTATTCGAAGGGTGTGACCGGTGTCCATTCATTCGATTACTGGGATGCGTTTGCGCACTTCGACCGATTGTCGAAAAAGGGAAAGCTGGGATTACGAATCTGCCATTACCCTCCGGCGTCGGCCATTCCCCGGATGGAGAAATTGGGAATTGAGTTCGGATATGGAAATGATTATTTTCGGGTGGCGGGCGTGAAGATTTTTGCCGACGGGGCGCTGGGAAGCCAAACGGCATATTGTTTCAATAAATATATCGGTTCGAAAGATAACTATGGCCTGGAAACCAGAACAAAAAAAGAGATTCTGGCC
>Ga0315537_1000907_pt1 | contig 23560 bp, 18 predicted proteins | sample SalMarSW160270MG_FD_203091 | JGI IMG/M metagenome (GOLD analysis project Ga0315537, IMG submission 203091) | Salt marsh sediment microbial communities from the Plum Island Ecosystem LTER, Massachusetts, United States - Salt Marsh Sediment SW1602-70 ...
TTTTAATATGCGGATTTACAGGCAGGCCGAGCTTCTTAAACCGCTGCAACGTTTCGTAATGATTATCAGCTAATGGTTTGCTCACCTCACCGGTAGCATAAGCGAAAAAAGACAGGTTTCTTTGGGCTGTGATTCTCGCGTCCAGCAGTTTCAGTGACCCTGCCGCTGCGTTTCGCGGGTTGGCAAAGGCCGGCTCATCTGATTCGGCGCGGAGCTTATTAAGTTCGAGAAAAGATTTGGTGGGCATATAAACTTCGCCGCGCACTTCGAGCACATCAGGAACCTTTTCATCGTCGAGCAGGACGAGCGGAACAGCCTTTATCGTGCGGACATTGGCGGTGACATTATCTCCGGTGGTTCCGTCGCCGCGGGTGGCGGCAGTTGTGAGCATGCCGTTTTCGTATCGCAGGCTGATGGCCAGGCCGTCGATTTTAGGCTCCACCACATAGTCATAATTCTTAGACCCCAGCCCTTTTGCCACACGCTCATCGAAGGCCCTTAATTCATCGGCGTTGTAGGTATTATCAATGCTGAGCATGGGGATGGTGTGCGTTACGGTTTCAAAGCCTTCGAGCGGCCGACCGGAGACACGCTGAGTGGGTGAATCGGGAGTCACCAAATCCGGGTGTTGTTCTTCGAGTTTTTTCAGCTCGGCAAAGAGGCTGTCGTATTGGCGGTCGGTGATTTCGGGCAGATTGAGTACGTAGTAAAGGTGGTCGTGCCTGCGTATCTGCCGCCGTAACTGTTCGATTTTCTTCTGTACCGTCTCTGCCATACCAAACTTTATATGTTCAGTATCGACGTTTCGCAACAGCAATATAGAGCGTCTAACAAAATGCCTTTGCATTCAAGCGGCTTATTTTCCGCCCTGCCGCCTTGCTGGGACGAAAAAACGCACGCTTTCTGTGCGACAATTCATTTTGTTAGAAGCTCTTAGAAGACCAGCCAGTCGCCGAGCAGGTATATGACGACTGTCAGGCCCGCGGCGATGGGTACCGTCGCCAGCCAGGAAATGAAGATTGAGCGGACTACTGTGCGGTCGATAGCTGTAATACCGCGTGCCAGGCCGACGCCGATTATCGCACCGACCAGCGTATGAGTTGTGCTGATAGGCAGACCCAGCCTTGAGCAGACGAGTACGGTAGTCATACCTGCAAGGTCTGCCGAAACACCGCGCGACGGCGTGATTTCAGTGACCTTTTCTCCCATCACTCGCATTACACGATATCCGAACGTCGCCAGTCCTATTGCTATACCGACGCCGCCGAGCACAAGAAACCATATATTCACAGGTACTTTACCGGGAACCGTACCGTTTTTTACAATTTCGGCAACAGCTGCCAGCGGTCCAATCGCATTTGCAACATCGTTAGCACCCTGTGCAAAGGCGACACTGCACGAGGTAAATATGACCAGTATGGCAAAGCGTTTTTCCACTATAGCCAACTGCTGTTCGAAGGGTAAACCATCTTCATGGTATTTTTTCCTGTTTGCCATATAAGCCGTAAACACCGCCGCAATCAGCCCGCCAATTATGCTGATGACTATAGCCTGCAGGGCGGTCAGGTTCAGGTGGAGATTTTTCAGCCCTTTATAGATGACCGAAAGAATCAGTATGGTGAAGGTGATAAAAACGCATATCGGAACGCCTTTGCGCGCAGCCTGGGACGGATGTTCCACGCTCAGCACAAAACGCGAAATCAGCTTGAATATCGTAAAAGCAAGCACACCACCTGCGAGCGGTGAGATAAACCAGCTTGCGACAATCTGTCCAAGTTTATCCCAGTGAACATGTCCGAAGCCGGCCCGCAGAATGGCAAAGCCAACAATAGCTCCGACAATCGAATGCGTAGTTGAGACAGGCATCCCAAGATAAGAGGCGAGATTCAGCCAAAGTGCCGCAGCAAGCATCGCACAGAGCATACCGTACGCGAGAATCATCGGGTCATCGGCAAAGGTCTGTGTTTCGACTATGCCCGAGCGGACGGTGTCGGTGACATGGCCGCCGACAAGAACCGCACCGGCGAAATTGCAGATTGCCGCTAATACGATGGCCCAGAAGATGGTTATGGATTTCGAGCCTACGGCATCGGCCATCGCATTTGCCACATCATTGGCGCCGATGTTCCAGGCCATGTATGCGGCGATTACGATTGCGATGATTAAAGTGATCTCCATCTAACTGCACTTCCTTGCCAGGGGCCGTTATTTCTTTCTGATGATGATTTTCAGGTATTTGGCTGTTCTTTCAGCGTTATTTGCGATTCGGCTGAGCGTCTTGCAGTATTTGTCGAGGAACATGATGGTAATCGGGTCGAGCTGTTTTTCGAGGCTGTAGAAGTGCTGCGCGAATTTCCTCTCCAGCTGGTCGACCTTCCATTCCTCCTCGCTGACCTGGTCTATTTCAGCGAGCACCTCTTTAGCCTCTTCGCCTGCAAACGCCGCTTCGGCCAGTGAAGAAATCTTCTCTGCCAGGTTCATAAGCAGTTCACTGACAACGATGACCTGCTCAACAAGGGCCTTGAAGTCATCTTCCACTTCCTGCGGTATTTTCGTTTTTCTCAGCAGCAGCAGTACCGCGAAATCCTCGGCGGTATCCGCGACGTCGTCCTGATAGGCGAGGTATTCGCTCAGTTCGAGCCTGCCGACAGAAAGAAAGTACATTTTGCTTATGCGGTCGCGCAAGGCAGACTTGATATTGTCAGCTTCGTGCTCGGTCTTCGACATAAGCTTGTGCAGCTCTTCGATTTTTTTGAAATCCTGCGCCAGCAAGGCCTCGGAGAGCGGCTTGAGCAGCTTGACGCATTCGTGGACCTTTTTGGAGTGTTCCTGCAACTGTGCGAAAGGCGAGGGCGCAAAGAATTTGTTCAGTACTCCCATAGTATCTTCTCCTTTTACTTCGAAAAAAGGCTTTTAAGCACCCGGCATAGACGCCTCTGTTGCAAGAGGTGTGCCGTGGCAACTTTTTATCAGTTTTGCCCGCGACGGTCAACAGCGTTTTTACTCATTCGAGTTATCTTCCGGTTAGGCGGAACTTGGGTTTGACGAAAGAGCCTATTTGCTGTTTAATCTGCTGCAATTTGCAGCTATACGACAGGTAAGAAGAGTACTTTTGGGAGAACGTGCTATGCCCCGACGAACGGATATCAGGAAAGTGATGATAATAGGGTCGGGCCCGATTGTTATCGGCCAGGCCTGCGAGTTTGACTATTCGGGCACCCAGGCCTGTAAGGCGCTTCGCAAATTGGGTTACCAGATAGTGCTGGTCAATTCCAACCCCGCCACGATTATGACGGACCCGGGGATGGCTGATGTGACGTATATCGAGCCGCTAAACGTTGCAACCCTGACGAAGATAATTGAGAAAGAGCGGCCTGACGCCCTGCTGCCGAACCTCGGCGGCCAAAGCGGACTGAATTTGTCCTCGGAATTGTTCAAAGCCGGTGCATTACAAAAAAACGGCGTCAGGGTCATAGGCGTACAGGTCAATGCGATAGAACGAGGCGAAGACAGGATTGCTTTCAAGAACACGATGAACAAGCTGGGCATAGAGATGCCCGCAAGCGAGCCCGCCTATAGTGTACAGGAGGCGCAGAAAGTCGCCAAAAAGCTCGGGTATCCGGTTGTTATTCGCCCGGCCTATACGATGGGCGGCACCGGCGGAGGGCTGGTTTATAACGTCGATGAGCTGAAGGTCGTTGCGGCCAGGGGACTTTCGGCGAGCCTTGTCGGGCAGATTCTTGTCGAAGAGTCTGTACTCGGATGGGAAGAGCTGGAGCTGGAAGTAGTCCGTGACTCAAAGAGCCAGAAAATAACCGTCTGCTTTATAGAAAATGTCGACGCCATGGGGATTCATACGGGCGACTCGTATTGTACTGCCCCGATGCTGACCATCGACAAGAAGCTCCAGGAAAAGCTCCAGAAATACTCATACGACATCGTCGATGCAATCGAGGTCATCGGCGGGACAAATATACAGTTTGCCCATAACGGCGAAACCGGCCGCGTTGTTGTAATCGAAATCAATCCCAGAACATCACGTTCGTCGGCTCTGGCTTCGAAAGCCACAGGTTTTCCTATAGCGCTGGTATCTTCGATGCTGGCAGGCGGTCTTACGCTCGACGAAATCCCGTACTGGAGAGACGGAACGCTTGAAAAATATACGCCGTCGGGGGACTATGTCGTTGTCAAGTTCGCCCGCTGGGCGTTCGAGAAATTCAAAGGCGTCGAGGACAAGCTCGGCACCCAGATGCGTGCTGTCGGCGAAGTTATGAGCATAGGTAAAAATTACAAGGAGGCTTTTCAAAAGGCAATCCGCTCGCTGGAAAACGGAAGGTACGGCCTGGGCTTTGCGAAAAATTTCAACAAACTATCGCTCGACGAACTGATGGCCAAACTAAGCACTCCGACCAGTGAACGACAGTTCATTATGTATGAAGCCCTTCGTAAAGGGGCCAAGCCGAAGGAGCTTTTTGAAAAAACATATATCAAGGAATGGTTTATCGGGCAGATGGCAGAACTTGTCGCGCTTGAGGAAAAGCTTTTGAAGTATAAAGGTAAGGCCCTTCCCGACAAGCTCCTTACCCAGGCCAAGAAGGACGGATTCGCCGACAAGTATCTGGCGCAGATACTCGGCACGACTGAAGATAAAATCCGCAGCAAGAGGAAAAAACTCGGCGTTATCGAAGGGTGGGAGCCGGTGCCTGTAAGCGGTGTGGAAAATGCTGCTTATTACTTTTCGACATACAATGCTTCCGACAAGGTCGGCGTAACAAAGAACCGCAAGGTTATGGTATTAGGCGGCGGTCCGAATCGAATCGGACAGGGAATCGAATTCGATTATTGCTGCGTGCATGCCGCGTTTGCCCTGCGTAACGAAGGCTTCGAGAGCATAATGGTCAACTGCAACCCGGAGACCGTCTCGACAGACTATGACACCAGCGACAAGCTGTATTTCGAGCCGCTCACGGTGGAGGACGTTCTGAGTATATATGAAAAGGAAAAGCCCGAAGGCGTCATCGTCCAGTTCGGCGGACAGACGCCGCTGAATATCGCCGGCGAACTCGAAAGGGCCGGCGTTAAAATAATCGGGACGACACCTGAGACAATCGATTTGGCTGAAGACCGCGACCGGTTCCGCGCAATGATGCAGAAGCTCAAAATCCCGATGCCCGAGTCGGGTATGGCGAGCAATCTCGAACAGGCCCTTAAGATAGCCGCAAAAATCGGTTATCCGCTGATGGTACGACCGTCGTATGTGCTCGGCGGACGCGGCATGGAAGTTGTTCACGATGAGCAGATGCTCTGTGAATATGTGGCGGCCGCAGTTGAGGTAACACCCGAAAGGCCGATACTGATAGACAAGTTTCTGGTCAACGCAATCGAAGCCGAGGCCGACGCCATTTCCGACGGAGATGACGCATTCGTTCCTGCGGTCATGGAGCATATTGAGCTTGCAGGTATACACAGCGGTGATTCGGCCTGTGTTATACCGTCGGTATCAATCCCCCAAAAACACCTTGATACCATTTGCGAATACACCAGGAAAATTGCGACCAAACTTCGAGTTGTCGGGCTGATGAACATACAGTACGCAATCGCCGACGATACCGTCTATGTCCTCGAAGCCAATCCGAGGGCGTCGCGAACCGTGCCTTTGGTCTCGAAGGTCTGCGGAATATCGATGGCAAGAGCGGCGACACAAATCATGTTAGGCAAGAAGCTGAGCGACTTGAATCTAAAACACAGCCGAATACCACACTTCGGCGTAAAAGAAGCGGTGTTTCCGTTCAATATGTTCCAGGAGGTTGACCCCGTGCTCGGGCCGGAGATGCGTTCTACGGGAGAAGTGCTGGGGCTGGCTGACTCGTACGGCCTGGCATTTTTCAAGGCGCAAGAGGCAACACAGCAACCCCTGCCGTTAAAGGGAACGGTGTTGATAACAGTTGCCGACCCTGACAAGAGTTCAATTGACGGTACTGCCAAGGCGTTTGTCGAACTCGGATTCAAGATAATGGCCACCGCCGGCACGCACGATTATCTCAAGAATAGAGGCGTAAAATCCGAGCACGTTTTGAAAGTGCATGAAGGCAGGCCGAATATCGTTGACGCGATAAAGAACAACCAGATTCAACTGATTGTAAATACCCCCGCCGGCAAGCGAAGCAAGTACGACGATTCGTACATCAGAAAGGCTGCGATTCAGTACAAGATACCGTACATCACGACGACAACCGCCGCCGCGGCCAGTGTTAAGGGTATCGCTGCAAGGAAAGGAAAAGAGCCGATTGTCCGGTCCCTGCAAAGCTACCACGCGGGTATTAAATAAAATTAAAATTATACCGTCGAATAGTTGCTAACCGCAATCTAACGGTTATCGGCGACTATTGCAAAGCCGCCGTGAGGTAGAATTTTAACAGCGGTTTTTCCGTTCGCGTCACGCTCAACATCTTTTTTAATAAAGGTTCTGTCGGGCCCATCTGTTATTAGTGTCGCGCTGACATCGGGCGAAATGAAAGACAAATCCAGTGATAAATTCATATCCTGTTTTGTGCCGTTGATGCCGGCAATATACCATATATCGCCGGATTTTCTTGCGATTACGGCGTATTTGCCGGGATAACCGTCAATAAAACGAGTATCGTCCCAGGCTGTGGGGACTTTTTGAAGGAACTCAACGACAAAATCCGGCATCAGTTTATACTCATCGGGGACAAGGCCGAAATGCTGAATACCGGACTCGTAGAGGACCGACAGCGCCAGCTCGAATCCGGGAGTCGTTCGCAATTTGACCTGGCGAATATTGGGGTCGAACACCGTCGGGGTAAAATCCATTGACCCAATTACGTTTCGTGTGAACGGCAGGACGCAGCAGTGAGCGGCCTGGCGGTTGGCATTGTCCTGAGAGAAGGTGCAATATTCCATCCCTCGTACAGCTTCCATTGTCACAAGGTTGGGAAAAGTTCTCTGCCAGCCTCGCGGAATGGTAGCGCCGTGGCAGTTTACCAGGATTTGATAATCGGCAGCGTCTTTAAGGGTGTCCAGATAAAGTTTCATTGTCGCCTGTTTGTCCCCGCCGAAGAAATCTATTTTTACGCCTTTTACGCCCATTTCTTTGAGCCTAGCAAATTCATTTCGGCGGACGGTCCGTTCGTGCATTTTGTTTTTCGGGCCCATCGGTGCGTCGTTCCAGCTTCCGTTGGAGTTATACCATAGGATTACGCCGACGTTTTTTTCTTCGGCCTTTTTGGCAAAGTCAGCCATTTTCTTATAGCCGATGAATTTATCCCAGTTAGCGTCGATGAGGATATATTCCCAGTTCATCTTAGCTGCGAAATCGAGAAAGGAATCGACCATCTCGAGTGCGGCGCTATCGTCACCATAGCGGAGCCAGTGCCAGGCGGCCCTGCCCGGTTTGATAAAATCAGTATTTTTAATTTCGCACGGCTTGGCAACGTCCGTCATCAAAGTAGATTCGACCAGTGTTCCGAGCGATTGGCCGATTATCAAAACTCGCCACGGAGAGGCAAAGGGCAGTTTAATCTCAGGCTGAACAGGGTCAATTTCTCCGCGGTGTTCTTTCGGGTGCGGAAAAGCGATTTTATAAACGCCGCCGGTAGAGTCGTCGGCCAGGCGAATCGCACAATAATTTTCATCAACATCGGAATCGCAAATCAGAACCCATATATTATCCGATGTTTTGAACAGCGCAGGGACACACCAGCCCTGGCCCATCGAACTTGGTTTACCAACGGGCTGTTCGCTGAGATAGTATTCCTCGTATGATGGCTGTGTTCTACTCCAGCCGCTCTTTCCCGGCTGCATAGGATGCAGCCAGGAGACGGTTGCCGGGGCAAAGGCAAAGGCCGTTTTTTCCTGGGTAACGGTCCGAGTTTTTTCGGAGGATTCCGGAAGGACATAACGAAAAGCTACGCCGTCATTGGAAACCTGAAATACGACCTGTATTTTTTCACCTTTGTCGTTTTTCAGCACGAAAGTCCTGCGATTGGCCTTGTAAATGCAATCCCTCCTTTTACCAAGGAGCATCAGATATTTGTCTGTTATCATCTGGGGCTCGGACGCGCTTTCCAGAGTCAGTTTCTCCGCAAAAGAGCTGTCGTTTAGAACCAGGCCTAACTGAGATGGTTCGAGGACGGCTTTGCACGCCAGAGTAATCGAATAGAGCGCCCTGCCCTGCGAATCTATCTCAAAGCTGAGCTGCAAATTGTCGTCCGGACTTGACGTTGTAATTGGCTGAGCCAAAACAGCCTTGTTGTAAAGAAGTACAAAACAGCAGACTAAAATTATTCTAAACATTTCGGAAGCTTTCTTTGTGTTCATACGTTTCCTCGTAAAGTGTGGTTCAGAACCGTCCGAGCAGGGCTCCGAAGTTTTGCTATAATATCTTTAATAGTGAAAGATCACCGGTTATTAAAGCTGATTTCTTTTGGCGTGTCCAGCCTTTTATTTGTTTCTCGCGTTTCAACGCATCTGATTTGGTTGAAAAAGATTCTTCTTACAGTATTTTTGTTGGTGGATTACAGCCGGTATAATGCAAAGTTTTCTTTAAATGCTCTTTGAATCTTCGGCCTAAGTCGCTGGTTACACCTGTGTATAAGGATTTATTCTTGCATTCCAAAATATAAACATACCACATAATTTTATCCTTCGACTCACTCACCTTCGATAAACTCAGGTTCGCTCGCTCAGGATGCTTCTCCTCGCTTCTTAAAAAACTCGCTTCGCCCGAAACTTATGCTGAGCGAGCGAAGCGAGTCGAAGCACTCCCCGAGTAGGACTCGAACCTACAACCTAGCGGTTACAGCTACCTCCAGGTTTCCCTGAAGACTGGACTATCTCATCGCCATACACTTCGCATTTGCTCCGTGCTTAGGCGCCGGGCGCTTATTAGGGCTTATTGGCACAGGCCGCCTCACCCTATAGTCTCTGCACCTTCCTGCTCACTTATAACCTGCCTTGTGTGAACAGGCTTGGCTCAGGATTACCTTCGCCGCATTCGGGCAACAGGTTTCCCTGAATTCACCCGGTTTTTCATCCCGGCGTTTCCGCCGGGAGCTGCAACTTCGGCATGAATTTCACGATGACAATTGGCACAAAACAGGACACATTTTTTCAATTCCTTTTCGACCTTTTTCCAGGCTCTTGCATAGCCCTTTTCCGAAAGGCCGAAATTCTTATCTGATTCGTTCAAATGATGGAATTCCAATGCTTCCATACATTTGTCATAGCCGCATTTTTCACATTTCCCACCTTTTGCAGCTATTGCCATTTGGCGAATTTTTCGCCTTCGCTTTCTGACTGCTGAAATCAGATACTCTCGTCTTTCGTTATAGGTCCTCGTGTCCTTTTTGGCCAATCACTACCGCCTTTCATGCCCTGCCTTACAGCCGCTCGCTCTACCGATTGAGCTATCGGGGAACAAATTTTCAAAAGCCTTAAAAATAGCAATTATGCTGATTTTGTCGGTTCTGTCAAGATTTCTGTAATCCGGCTGTATTTATATGTAGGCTTCGGCATAACCGAGCTAAAACTGGACAAATAGTTCAAGATTAAGTATAATCAGGGGCTCGACGGTGTTTGTAGAGGAATAGTTTTCCTTGCCGGTAATTATGCTATGGGGTATGGAATTATTCAGTACCGAGTTGTGCGATGGCTAAAAATATACTGAAAGTACCGGGTTTTGATATCATCAAGCGCATCGGGACCGGCGCGCGCAGTACGATTTATCTGGCCCTCGACGAGCATAGCGAAAAAGAAGTGGCTCTCAAGCGTGTGGTCTATGAGAAGCCGCAGGACGCCCGTATTTTTGAGCAGTGTGAGGTAGAGTTCAAGGTCGCCCAGAAAATCGACCATCCGTATGTCCGCAAGTGTTACAAGCTGCGCAAGACTCGACACATGTTCAAGACCCGCGAGCTGATAGTGTCGATGGAGTACCTTGCGGGAAGAACACTCGAACAGAGTCCTACACTGAGCCTTGTTGACGTGCTGCTGGTTTTTAGAATGGTGGCCGGCGGTTTAAATGCGATGCACCAGGCCGGCTACATACACTGTGACATCAAACCGAACAATATATTAATCAACAAATCCGGGCTGATAAAAATTATCGACCTCGGGCAAAGCTGCAGGAGCGGGACTACAAAACAGCGTATCCAGGGAACGCCCGACTATATCGCGCCGGAACAGGTCAAGAGAAAACCACTGAACCCCAGGACTGATGTTTTCAACCTCGGGGCTACGATGTACTGGGCGCTGACCGGCCATAATATACCGACCCTCATTCCCAAAAAGGACAAATTCGGCTTTGCCGTACGTCAGGAAAGAAAAACACCGAGCCAGATAAAACCGAAAATACCCGAAGAAGTCTCCAAGCTCGTGATGGACTGCTGTGAGGATGAGCCGAAAGACCGGCCGGACAACATGATGACGGTGATATCGAGGCTCGACATCATGATACACAATCTCCTCGGCGACAAGATAAAGAACAGCAAGCAATGTCTGAAAGAATAATTGACCTGTTGGGACGGGGGCAGTCGGCCTGTGAAGAGGACCGATATCGAAAGGGCAACGTAATATTTCTGCCCGGCGACTGTACTCTAATCGCCACCGGCGATATCCACGGACACAGGCGCAATTATGAGAGAATAATCTCTTACGCCGACCTGGCGAATAATCCCCAAACACATGTGCTGCTGCATGAGCTGATTCACGGCGGAACAGAAGACGACCACGGCGGATGCCTGTCTTACCAGTTGCTATTCGACGCCATAGAATACAAGCTGAAGTTTCCGGACCAGGTTCACCTGATTGTTGGCAATCACGACACGACGTTTATAAACAACAGCCGAGTCATGAAAAGCGGCAGGGAGATGAATCAGGCTCTTCGCGCAGCGATGGACAGGCAATTCGGCGCCGACAGTGAACAGGTGAAGCTTGCTATGCGCCAATTTCTCTTTTCACAGCCACTGGCTGTACGGTGCCCAAATCGAATCTGGCTGTCGCACTCATTGCCGTCGGACCGCTATGCGGAAGATTTTGATTTCACCCTGTTCGACAGAAAACTGAAGGTAAACGATGTTGTCAAGCCGGGCGCAGCATACGTTTTTACCTGGGGCAGAAGAATAAGCCAGGCCAACCTCGACAAGTTCGCCAAGACCCTCGATGTTGATATATTCATCGTAGGCCACCAGCCGCAATCAGAGGGCTTCTGCCGTGCCGCGAACAACCTGATAATTCTTGCCAGCGACCATAATCACGGATGCCTGCTGCCGATAAATCTTTCAAAATTTTATACTATCGAGGAGTTGATGCAATCAATCATGCCTATCGCTTCTATCGCTTGACAAACTCGCCGATACGTGTATTCTAAGCCGCCTGCCGCCTCGTCTCGCGACGAGAGTCGCGGAGGCGGGCGAATTTTCCGGCGGTGACTGGAACCATACATGGTAAATATCTATTACTGGCTTGGCGGGTTTATCGTTCTGACACAACTGCTCTGCGTATGCCTCGTATTCAGAAACAGCCTTTTTAGCCTGAGCAAGTATCGCAGAGTGCGCTCATGGTACAGGCCCAGGACGGTATTGATTGTGCCGTGCAAAGGCATCGACATCGATTTCGAAAAGAATATCACATCTTTTTTCGAGCAGGATTTCAACAATTACCGGTTATGGTTCGTCGTTGAATCCGAGCAGGACCCGGCTTACGAGAAGCTGCGTAATTTGAGAGAATCTCTCGGCCCACAATCCCAGGCCCTCGAGTCTAAAATCTGGATTGCCGGCATAGGCAAAATCTGCAGCCAGAAGATTCACAATCTGCTCTATGGCTGCGAGCGAATAGGTGATGACGTCGAGGTGCTGGCCTTTGCAGATTCCGACATCTGTGTGCGCAGGGACTGGCTAAGCCACCTCGTTTACCCGCTGCACAGCGAAAAGACCGGCGTGGCCAGTGGATACAGGTGGTTCGTGCCGAAAAGAAACAACCTGCCCACGTTAGCCTTATCGGCGGGCAATGCAAAAGTCGCCCAGTTACTCGGGAACTCCATATTCAATCAGGCCTGGGGCGGCTCAATGGCTGTGCGGGTCAAGGTTTTTCGTGAGCTTGATATCCCCAAAATCTGGCAGACAGCGCTTAGTGATGACCTGTCACTCAGTGAAGCAATTAAAAAGGCTAAATTCAGAGTCGCATTTGTGCCGGCCTGTATGGCGGCGTCCTTCGAAGATACGACCTGGCCGAAGGCCTTCGAGTTTGTCAGACGACAGTTTTTGATAACCAAGGTTTTTTCCCCGGGCACGTGGTGGTTTTCGGTTATCAGTATGACCGGTTCGATGTTCGCCACATGGGGCACGCTTACCGTCGCGTTATTTGCTGCGATAAATGGTCTGGCAAATCTGTGGTTTTTTATCGCGGTACCGGCCGCGGCATTAGCCAGTCAGTTTGCAAGGGCCTGTATGAGACAATTTGTGGCGAGCCAATTGCTCAGAGGCGAACTGAATCACATGAAACTCGCCATCGTCTCTGATATTTTATTCTTCTGGGTCTGGTCAATAATACTCTGGGTACTTATCGTTTCGACCAGTATCGGGCGGACTATAAGCTGGCGAGGCATCCGTTACAAAATGCTCAGCCCTACCGAGACTGTTGTACTCAAAGATTGACTATTTAGACGTGACGCGGCGGCCCCTGTGCAATCAGGCGGCATTAGGTCCGCCAACCAGGTAAATTTGGTTCTTGCCGCTCTTTTTCGCTTCGAGCAGCCCCTGGTCTGCTTTTTTGAACAATTCTTCCACAGTAGCGCCGTCTTTCGGAAAGCTGGCAAGGCCGCCGCTTATCGTAAGCACCCCTTTGCCGCCCGGGCCGAGCAGATTAAACTCGGCATTTTCGAGCTGTTCTCTGAATCTCTCGGCTATGAAGACCGCTTCGGTCGGGTGGTCGGACAAGGACCTTCTTTCGCTTCCGGCGTCACTTTCTGTGCGTCTCGGGTCGTCCCAGAAAACCACGGCGAACTCGTCGCCGCCGATTCTTCCGACGACATCATGTCTCCGACAACAGCGCTGAATTAAGGTAGCAGCCTGTTTGAGGATATCGTCGCCAGCCGGATGTCCGTAACAATCGTTGTAATGCTTGAAATCGTCTATATCGAAAATCAGGAGCGTCACCCTGCCCGAGATTTTTTTCGCGCGGTCGATAATCTGTCTTCCAAATTCCCAGATGTATCTTCGGTTCTTCAAATCTGTCAGGTCATCCTCGGTGGCCAGTTTTTCAAGCTCTCGAATCTTCCGGGCCATGCGGACGTCAGTCTGAACCGTCTGGGGGCCTGCGACGGTCGTCAGGCCGAGCCATTTATCGAAATCGCCGGCGGCAACGGGACAAATCAGATAATCGTCGGCCAGCCTTTTATCCTGGCGGTTGCCCTGGACAAACTTTATCGCCAGCGGCTCTTGATACATCCGAGCCAGCAAAATAATCTTCGACTCACCGCTTACCTGTCGCAGCGATTTAAGGACCGACTCAAGGTTGGCCGCAGTATCCGACATAACCACAGCAACCAGGGCGAAATCTTCCCTGGATGCGAGTTCAACGGCGTCGGATATTTGGCTGCATTTGTGGGCATCCAATGCTTCGACGGCGTCAGGGCTGATAAATACACTGTCGGTGTCACCAGCGAGGAGTATTTTCGGCTTCTGATTTTTTATTTGACCAGCCATACCGTTATCTTTTTAATGCTTAACCCGCCATCTGTTGCAAGAGGCCGCATCTACAAAGAATCGGCTGTTTTGCCGACCAGGATTAGCAGCAGCGCCCGATAAATTGGAACAACAGCTAATTGGCCGCCGGGGGTTCCCCAAACGCTGTTTATTGCGTTTGGCTTGTCCCCGGTAGTTTGCTCAGTGTTTCCTCGGCCAGCCGTGTACGAAAGTTGTCGGGGTACATCTTGACAAATTCAGACAGTTCCTGTCTGGCCTCGGTTAATAGTTCTTTCTTTCTTTGTACGTCGCCCTGGTCCTGTTGTCGCCAGAAACTTATCTTTAACAACGCTAAGTCGTAAAATGCGCCGATGCCGCCGTCGGCAACCTTAAATTCCCGGTGTAATTTGGCGTATTCCTCGGCCCGAAGTCGCTCATCTGCTATTAATCGTATCTTCTCCAGCAGTACATTATCGCGCAGTGGTTCGTTTTGCCCCATCTCGGAAAGCAGTTTGTCGAGGTTCGCCGTGTAATCCGCGGCGTAAGGATTGAGCATAACAAATGTCGCCAGGTGAGCTGTCGAGTCCTTTCCCGAGCCGTGGTTCTCTTTGCTGATAAGCTCGCTCAAATAATTTATGTGAAGCTGCAACTGTTCAAGGTCGAATGTCGTCAGCGCCGATTCGGCCGGGGGGACAAAAAGCCTAGAGAGCGTCTCATCGGCGGGTCGGTCTTGCCTGAGCTGTTCCAGCCGCTGTTTTACCATCGTCTCTGCTTCAGCCAGCAGCGTTTCGGCCTGTTCGAACATTCCCGCGCCTGCCCAGTGTTTGGCTATCCTCCATCTGGCCTCTATCGACTCAGCAGTAGCCGGGAACTCGAGATATAATCGGTACCACAGCTGGCGCGACCTTTCAAACGGATAGTCACTGTAAAAATGAAGTATCTCTGTACTGCTTAATTTTTCCACGTCGGGACTCAGCTCGCTGAGTATAGCTTTATAATACAACGCCACAGGCATACGTGGGCTCTTGGGCCGGCTCTGGATAAAGCGGTCGTACTGCTGGTCGAGGATTTGTCTCTTGTCCTGATACTTCAGTTCATCCGGCAGTATCAGCCAGCTTGGCCAGCGGTCCAGTCGCAGCTGTGACTGGATTTTGTCTTTCAGTCTTGTCCGCAGTGCAATTTGGTCTTCGGTGGGATAAAAGAATCCAGCCAGGTATGTTCGCACCCCTTCATTCATTATCGTCCGGTCGAGAGCTTCCTTTATGCTGTGGTCGTGGAACTCGACCGCTTCCCTCGGGTTATTGCCGGTCACCCAGAGCTGGTAATCCAGCTCGTCGAATCCCACCGTGAGGCCAAACACCAACACCGTAGCGATAAGTACCGCGATTGCAGAGCTTAGTACCAGGCCCGGCCGATATCGTGTGAAGTGCCCCACTCCGAGGACAAAACCCGAGACCAAAAGACTAACCATCCATGCGCATATCCACGGAGCAAAAGAGAAACCCCACTTAATCGGTTCAACTCCCCTGACGCCGCCCAACAACCCCCAGTAGATAAGCTGCGGCGCGATACAAAGCGCAATCGCTATAAAACGTGAGCGAAAACGCAGCGGCCGGGACGCAGCGGCGAGGCAACTTACAAGGACCGTCATTGCAAAGAGAGGTAAGCCAGCCAAAAAGAAAACAGCCAGTACGAACGGTATGCTGTGGCGAAAGCTCATGAGCTGCGCAACAAGTGTTGGAGCGACGGCAATTATCCCCATTAAAAGGCCGAGCACAAGTATCTGCCAGGGGTACTCGAAAATACTGACCGGGTCGATTACGAATCTGCCTATCCGCCACAGCTCGTAGTTTGTCACCAATGTCCAGTGAAATGATAAAAATGCCCCGGTTAGAATCTTTGACCAGAACAGGCAGCACAGACAATAAGCCGCCAGAGCTCCTATCCAGCATCGCTGGACGTTCTCGTGACTGTAGTGCAGGGTGGGTCCCACCGACAAAAAGGACTTTGGGCCCACCATAGGGGGTTTTTCGCTTTGCTTGTCTTCCATAAGCCGCTTTGAGCAGGGTTTTCCGGCGAATCAGCCAACATTAGTAGCGGTAGTGCTCCGGCTTATACGGGCCTTCTACAGGAACACCGAGATATTCCGCCTGTTTGGGGTTGAGTTTTGTCAACTTGACGCCCAGCCGACCTAGGTGCAGCCGGGCCACTTCCTCATCCAGTTTTTTCGGTAGAGTATATACCTTGTGCTCGAGCTGCTGCGTTGCGAGCATTATCTGAGCCAGGCACTGATTTGTAAAACTATTGCTCATCACGAAGCTCGGATGCCCCGTCGCACAGCCGAGGTTCACTAATCGCCCTTCGGCCAGCACGATAATCGACCTGCCGGATTTCAGAGTCCACTTGTCAACCTGCGGCTTGATGTTAGTTTTTTTGCACTGGGGTGATTCTTCAAGATAGCTCATCTGTATTTCGCTGTCGAAGTGTCCGATGTTGCACATAATAGCTTCGTCTTTCATTTGCTCCATGTGCTCACCGCGTATCACGTCACAACATCCGGTAGCTGAGACAAATATATCAGCAACTGAGGCTGCGTCTTCCAGCGTTGTCACTTCATATCCTTCCATCGCGGCCTGCAGCGCGCATATCGGGTCAATCTCGGTTATTAAGACCCTCGCACCAAGACCCCTCATCGATTGGGCACAGCCTTTGCCTACGTCACCATAGCCGCAGACAACAACGACCTTACCGGCGACCATTACATCGGTCGCCCGCTTGATTCCGTCAGCCAGTGATTCGCGGCAGCCGTACAGGTTATCGAATTTCGATTTGGTGACCGAGTTATTGACATTAATCGCGGCAAAAGGAAGCTCGCCGGCCTGCTCCATTTTGTATAGCCGGCCAACCCCGGTCGTGGTTTCTTCGGAGACCCCGCGAATATTTGATACGACGCTCGTCCACCGCGTCGGGTTAACCGCGTAGTTTGCGGCGAGACGGTTCATAATAATCTGAAATTCTTTGTTGTCGTATTTCTTTTCAAGCAGTGATGGGTCCTTTTCGACTTTCATTCCCTGAAAAACGAACAGGGTCGCATCACCGCCGTCATCGACAATCATATCGGGGCCTGAACCGTCCGGCCAGGTAAGAGCCTGCTCCGTGCACCACCAGTATTCTTCGAGCGTCTCGGCTTTCCATGCAAATACCGCGGCGGTGCCGGCCTTTGCAATAGCGGCAGCGGCGTGGTCCTGTGTTGAAAAGATATTGCATGAGGCCCAGCGGATATCCGCACCAAGTTCGCAAAGCGTCTCAATCAGCATCGCTGTCTGGATTGTCATGTGCAGAGAGCCTGTGATTTTGAAACCGGCCAGCGGTTTTTCTTTGCCGTATTTTTTCCGCACAGCCATCAGGCCCGGCATCTCATTTTCGGCCAGCTTCATTTCGGCCCTGCCGAAATCGGCCAGCGAGATGTCCGCGACCTTGTATTTGAGTGACGTATCCAGCTTCATCACATTGCTATTCATTGCTTTAGTGGACTCCATAGTCATCCCTTCAAAAACAGCGCCAAACACACCCTTATAGCAGAAAACGCCTCTCTTGGCAACGAGTTATTAGGCTTCTATCACCGGTCCAATTCCATAAGTCTATATATCACAAATAGTTGTACGCCGGCACCTTGTCCTGACCCTGGTTCGATTTGCTATATTAACTTCAATTCAACAAAAACCACACCCTTTTAAAAGCGTCATATTGGTAAAGGTCTGTCTTATTTATTAAGCTCGTTAATAATCTCATTTAGATGCCTGTTGAAATTGTCCGGGTCTTCGAGCATAACAAAATGGCCGATGCCAGGCGTCATTTTTACCTCGAAAGATTCTATGTACTTTTTGTTTTGCTCGAAATCCGTCGGCCAAAAGTCAGAGCTTATGCTATAGACCGGCACGTTAAGGCCTTTGAAGGCTTCCTTAAGGTCATAATCGCCGAGGTTCTGTACTGAGCTTATAGCTACCCGGGGATTAGCGGAAGAGATTTTCACCGCGACCCAATCGACAAGATTTGAATCGGCGTCGGCCGGGAACATCTGTCGCGCAAAAATGTCGGCCTCTGTTACGAAGTCGGTTTCCAGTCTTGCGACTATACCGGCTATCTCCTCTTCAGTGTAGCCTGCCTCGATATTGTGGAAGGTATCGGCCCCGACCAGAGCGATTACTCTTTCGGGCATTAGCCGGGCGACGGCGACAATAACAGGGCCGCCTATTGAATGACCGACGAGGATTACGTTTTTGAGGTTCAACTTTTCAATAACCGCAGCCACATCTTCACCGAACATTTCCATAGTCCAGTCTTCGCGGCCGAGGCCGGATTGTCCGTGCCCGCCAAGGTCAATTGTCACCACTTTGTGACTTTTTTCAAAGTACGGCACCTGGTATTTCCAGACATCCTTGTCACAGCACCAGCCGTGAACAAAGACCAGGGCCGGCTCGCCCCTGCCCTGTACGGAATAATTGATTTTAACGCCGTCGGATGAAACGGCCTGTTCGACGTCTTTTGATGAACAGCCCGTAACAAATATTAATAATAGAAGTAAAACTGTTAAAATATTGTTCATGCTTTTCTCCTTAGAACTCTGGATTCCCGCTTGCGCGGGAATGACAATATAAAATCATTCTCTTTTTCCGACGCAGGCGGCGTAAATCATAAAATGTTTTTTTCCATCGAGGCCGAGCGTTTCATTCATAACATCGTCATCGAAAGCACCTATCGCGCAGGCGCCGCAGCCGATTGATTCGGCGGCAAGGTACAGGTTCTGACAGACGTGACCGGCGTCGAGAAGAATATATCGATAACCCCTTTGGCCATACCGCCAGGTCATTCTTTCAACGTCGGCAACCCAGATAAATATCGCCGCACTTGTAGCAATCATCTTCTGGCCGAGACAGCCGAACATTATTTTTTCAACTATCTGGTTGTCGTGCGATATGATGCCAAGCTTGTGCTTCAAAGCTATGTATTGATACAACAACGGCTGTAACCCCTCAACGCGATTAGCCAGTACGAGTGTCTCGAAGGCGTGTCTTGCCCCTGCCGAGGGGACAGTTCTGAACGTATGCAGTCCCGCTTCAGCCTGCTTTACGCCCTGCGTACACCACAGCAGATACGAAAGCTCCTGCTGTGTCAGGGCTTTTTCGCTGTACCGACGCAGAGACTTTCGCTGTTCAATAATTTTCTGCACTTCACCTCCGAGTGTGTCCGCCGAAGGCAGCTCGATTCTTTCGCTGCCTTCGCTGAAGTCAGCCTGCAAAGGTGGCGGTGCCACACCTTTGAGCTGCGGTGAAGGCCCAAGATACTTGTACCGGGTCTTTTCGAGAAATTCGCACCCAATTCCAGAATCCATACCGGTATCCTCCCATGACAAACACAACTGTCTGGTTGCTAATTATTAGAGGATAATACTTTTCAAGATAACTTTCAAATCATCTCTTTGGGCCCAGCCGATACTCTGCCAGAACTCAAGGGCGTCGTGATTATCATCAAGTACAAACCCGTTGCATTTACGGATGCCTTTTTGCCGCAGGGCGTCAAGAACTTTATCAACCAAAACTGTACCGATACCGCATCGACGGTGCTCTTTGCTAACCGCCAAATGGTGTATATAACCTCGCCGTCCATCGTGTCCGCATAAGACCGCGCCGACTATTGTGCCGCTGTCAATTGCGACAAAGCTCAGGCCCGGGTTCCGCGCCAAATACAGCCTGATACCGTATTCGCAATCCACATCGCTATGCAAACCGATACCCTGACAACTTCGCCAGAGCGAATGCACAGCTTGGTAATCTCTTATTGTAATTTCTCTTGCTTCCATTTTTCTTCTTCCTGTTTTTTATTTTATTGCAACAACTACTAATCGCTGTGCCTGATGGTCGTAAGGCGAACCTTCCAAGTCACCAAAAACTTTGACTTCTGAAAAGCCGCATCTTTTCAGCAGGCCCGTCAGCTCAACAGCGGAATAGACCCGATGACCGAAGCTGAACTCCTTCTGTTCGCCGTCCTCGAGCAGTATCCAGCGGTTTTTTATCCAGGACCAGTCCTGTGTCACTTCGGTTTCGCGCAGGAAAATCCGGCCGTTGTGCTCGTGCCAATCGCGCGGCTGAAATATTCTGGCCAGGACTTCTTTGCCCACCATCTCTATCAGGAGCTTTCCGCCCCGCTTTAACGAGGCGTAGGCATTAAGAAGTACACGCTTATCGTCACAAGCACCTTCGAAGTATCCGAATGCCGTGAACATATTGATGACGGCGTCGAACTCTTCCAGCGCGCAGAACTTCCGTGCATCACCGAGAACAAGGTCAACTTCGAGGTTTTCACTCTCAGCTTTCTTTCTGGCCTGTTCGAGATAGCTTGCCGTTCGGTCAAGACCTGTTATCTTAAATCCGCGTCGTGCCAGTTCCAGACTGTGTCTGCCGACGCCGCAGCATAAATCCAGAACCTTAGCGCCGGGCTGCAAATCCAGTAATCCGACAAGCTGGTCTATCTCTTGTGGTGCGGCATCGAGCCTTTCAGCGGTAAACATCTCGGACTCGAAAGTCTGCCAGAACAAATCATCGTCATGCCAACTTTTTCTTTCTCTTGTTTCCATAAGCACATACCTTTCACGCACAGGCAAAGCCTTTCCTTAACGAAAATAAAAAAACGCCAATAAAAAAAGCCTTTCAGGTTTTCTGCTTCCTGAAAGGCTTTTAAAATCAAAAATATACGTCCTGTTAGGGAGCAGCCTCCTTAATTATCAGCCTGACACCAAGATTCATTGTAAGAACCTGAAAATCGGTGCAGACAATCACCACGGTCATTTTATGACCTCTTATAAACCACTGCTTGTCTTGTCCGAATCTGCTCATTAAGACGGCTCCATCAAAAAGAATACACCCATTTATCGACGTAAAAGACAATTGTCAAGTAGAATTGTTACAGTAAATTTCCACACCCTTACGGATGTGGCATTTTTTGGGACGAGCTAAAGCTCGCCCGACTTTGTCGGGTACTTCCATCTACGCCCTCACGGACGTAGTATTACGAAGGAAGAATAAAAAATAAAATTATTCTGAAATCCCAAGACCTCGCCTTCGCACCAGGCGTCACTTAGAGAATCCCGAAAAGCGTGAGCGGGCTTGTTTTGGTTATTTTGACTTGGGCAAATTGACCGGTAAGAGAATCGGGTCCGTTAAATACGACTATCCAGTCATCAGCGGTTCTGCCTACAAGCTGTGGGTTATTACTTTCATCGTCAGAATTCAGATGTGGTTTTTTGCTTAGGCCCTCGACCAGTATTGTTACCCGCCTGCCTTCGAATCGCCCGGCAAGCTCGGCGCTGATAGCCTGTTGGACTTCGAGCAATCGATAGTTGCGCAGTTTTTTTACTTCGGCAGGGATATTATCCTGTAACCTTTTGTCAGCGGTTGTACCCGGGCGTGGTGAATACTTGAATACGAAGCAGTTTTTATAACGGGCCTTTTTCACCAAATCGACGGTCTGCTCGAAATCTTCGTCTGTTTCGTCAGGGAAGCCCACAATAAAATCGCCTGCGATTGCAATGTCAGGTACGATTTGCCGGGCGGTATCGATAAGTTCGAGGTACTGTTGCGCGGTATAATGACGGTTCATTGCCTTTAGGATTCTATCTGAGCCGGATTGTGCCGGCATGTGAAGATAATTGCAGACCTTCGGCGAATGGTCAATCGCCTGAATCAGCTCGGCGAAACCTTCTTTTTGCGGATAGCTGGTTACAAAACGAAGCCACTCGATACCGCCAATTTTGCTGACCTCGTAAAGCAAATCAGCGAGAATGTAAGTCTTTTCACCAGCGCGGTATTTGTACTTATTTACCGCCTGGCCCAGAAGCGTCACTAGTTTAACTCCTTCGCCCGCTAATCGTTTTACCTGCTCGACGATTTTATTGACCGGCCTTGAAACTTCAGGTCCGCGCACATACGGCACTATACAGTACGTACAAAAATTATCGCAGCCGCGCATCGCCCGCACGAAGGCCTGTCCCGGTATATCCTTGTCCGCACGGTCGTATACCGACTCGAAATCCTCGAGTTCGGGATTGTCTATTGCCCTTCGAATATCATCGGAGACATCGAGTTGCTTTTCATTCTTTGCGACGGCCTTTTCAACAAGCTCGGTCAGCCGCGGTATCTGTCCCGGCCCGCAGACAATATCGACGGTACCGTTATCGAGCAATTCGCGTCCCAGCCGCTGCGCCATACAGCCAATAACGCCTACTACAAGAGCGGGCCTTGTCTCCTTGAGATGCTTCAAGTGTCCAATATGCGAAAAGACCCGCTGCTCGGCGTGCTGCCGAACGGAGCAGGTATTTATCAAAACTACGTCAGCTTCTTTAAGCTTCTCCGTAAAGCCAAAACCAGCATCTTTAAGCGCTGCTGTTACGAGCACAGTGTCGAGTTTATTCATCTGACACCCGAACGATTTGATATGTGCGGTTTTGTTAATCATAGAATAAATGATTATACCACCTGCGGTGTGTTGAATCAAACGCTGGTGGCAGGATGGTGAGCAGGAAGAAAAAGCTAAAAGAGCATTTCGACAATTTGTTTTGGCTCAACGCGGAAGGCCGAGCCGCGGCCCTCGAAGAAGTTATGCTCGGCAATCAGGTGTATATTCAAATCGGAGAAGTGCACTTTTCGGCCGGTTTGTGTATCCTGCAATGTAGTAACACGCTTGGCGTAATTTCCGGCGTGCGGCCAGGGACACGGGATTCGCCCTTTTACTTCGGTTATCATAGCGCTGTGAGTATCGTTGATTTTTATCCAGTTGCCCAGTGCACTTTTGGCCTTGTCGGTTATTTGCTGCATCCGCTGAGCTATCTGCTGCGGCGTGTAACCTAATCGGGCAACCTCAGCCATATCGGCGTCGATAATTTCGGCAAGGCTGCGTGTGTCGGTGCCCATAAATCCGGCCGCGGAAAATGCCGAACTTCTTAGGATTTGTTCGAGTTTTTGTGTGTCAGGTGATTTTTTCATTTTTTCGCCACAGAGTAAAATTAATTTTTAGCCACAGCTCCCTAAGGGGTCCCTAAGGGGAGGGCACAGAGAACACAGAGAAAAATTTATGCGAACTTGTCATAATAGATTTTGTTTTCATTCAAGCCGAGCTTCTTTAAGACCACGATAGCTGCGTCAATCATTCCGGGGCTGCCACAGAGATATCCTTCACAATCCGAAGCGTTCTTGATATTTCGTTCGACGGCCTGTGTAACTAATCCGGTTTCGCCGTTCCAGTTTTCACTCTCGCCGGGCTGAGCTACAATGGGTACGAATTTGAAATTGGGTAAATCCTTTTCAAACTGTTTCATCTGTTCTGTCAGAAATAGTTCTTCGACCCTGTTGGCGCCGAAATAGTAAGTGGTTTTTCGCTGACTGTTCGAGTTTTTCATTTCGTGGAGAATACTTACGAACGGCGCCATACCGGAACCGCCCGCAATCCAGACCATTTCGGCGTCGGTATCGGTCAGGCGGAATTCGCCGTACGGGCCGTTCATCTTAACTTCATCGCCGACTTTCAGATATTCAAAACAATACGTTGTACAAATGCCGCCGGGCACAAGACGAATTATTAAATCTATGATGTTCTTTTGGGCCGGGTCCGAGGCGACTGAATATGCGCGGTAAACTTCCTCGGAGCTTTTCTCGTAGACCGGCGTTAATAACTGCACGTATTTACCCGGTGTGTACTTGATTTCAGCAGGGTCTGTCAGCTCGAAACGAAACAATTTTATGTCATGGGTGAGGTCTTTTATTTCCGCGCAGCGGGCTTTGTATTCCCTGATAGCGAAAAGCTCTTCG
>Ga0315537_1000909_pt1 | contig 23544 bp, 25 predicted proteins | sample SalMarSW160270MG_FD_203091 | JGI IMG/M metagenome (GOLD analysis project Ga0315537, IMG submission 203091) | Salt marsh sediment microbial communities from the Plum Island Ecosystem LTER, Massachusetts, United States - Salt Marsh Sediment SW1602-70 ...
CTACTCTCAGAATTTAAAAAGCTCATTGACAACAAGAATACGACTGAGCCTCAAATGCAGACTTTCTTTAAGAACCATTGGATATTTCTTGACATACATGCAAGAAGGGTCTTTCCCAAATTCGATATGGGTGGAGATTATATACCAGATTTCATAGTTGAAACATCGGACTATCGCTATGTTTTGGTTGAGATTGAAAGCCCAAATGCAATGCTTTATACCAAAAAACCACTGAGACAGTCAGTAAAACTGAGAGAAGCAGATACCCAAATTAAAGACTATTTGAGCTACGCGTTTAACCAAATTGGTTTCTTACGTAATAAACTTCCATTTCTCAGTGCCGAAAAAATTAGAGGGTTAGTAATTATTGGAAAGAGCAAAACCCTCACTTCTGAACAAGCACTTAAATTAGATAAAGATAGAGCTTCAACTAAGAATTACGATATAATAACATATGATGAATTATTTGAAGGCTTGAGAATTTTCTTAGAAAATCTTGGCTTCAGGTATTCGCAAAAATGAGTAAAACTCTGATATGGGATAGGCTAATGGGCGGAGCAATAAGAATAACTTCAGCGGTATATTTCATTGACAGGTTTCTCCAGTTACATGGAGACGACGTCACCATGTTTGGTGATGGGATTACGGTGGTGTTTCACCTTGAGCAACCAATCTTTCTAAAAGAACATAATAAGTCTTAAATTTGCATGGCGTAGAAATGGATGTTTGTCTAGTCTTTTTCGAGTCCTATTCTTTTTAGAAGGCTGTTCGACGCGAGAATGATGACAACGAGAAACGTTACCACAGCTGCCAAGGGGTAGTCGCCTATTCCAGTTGTTAAGCCGATGGCGGCTAACGCCACCGCTAAAATCAAGCTCAGAAAACGTTTCAAGAGCGGAAAATAGCACTATAGTAATGCGTAGTCTGTTGTTTTGATTCTTCCTTTCAAGTCTACGACTACGGCGAATCTTTCAGCCCACGGGTGCCCTTCCAAGTCTATCGGGCAGGTCCCCCTAACTACATAGCCCTCGCCATTCTCTTCAACCATAGCCACGTCAATCTTATCCGTGTTCTTCTCTTTCTTGAGAAAATCAATCACTATTTCGCTAGCTGATTCCCTTGTCACTTGAGGCATAACCAATTCTTCCTCTGAAGTTCATTCTTAGTTACTCTTCGGAGTAGGCACCATTAAGTCTTATGCACGGAAAATCCTTATTACCATTAAACATACCCTGCTCTCTACCGTCTCAATAGCTTTTAAATCGAAAACCACCAATCCTCTAGTTGAGCACGCATGAGCGAAAAGAAACGAATAATCTTCCACGTGGACATGGACCACTTCTACACCGCAATAGAAGAACGGGAACACCCAGAATACAAGGGCAAACCCGTAGTGGTCGGCGCCGACCCGAAAGAGGGAAAAGGTCGAGGAGTCGTCAGCACAAGCAATTACGAGGCAAGAAAAGCCGGCGTCAGATCTGGCATGCCCATCTCCCGAGCTTGGAAGCTTTGCCCAGAAGCCGTTTACCTGCCGCCGAACTTTCCGCTTTACATCAAAGTCTCCAACGAAATCATGGACATAACGCGGAAATACGCAGACAAGTTTGAGCAGTGGGGCATAGACGAAGCTTTCTTGGATGTAAGCGCAAGAGTGAAGAACTACGCCGAAGCTGAAGCCCTAGCTAAACAGATAAAACGCGAAATACGCGAGAAAGAAAACCTCACCTGCTCAATAGGCATAGGATCAAACAAGCTTATCGCAAAAATAGCCAGTGACTACCAGAAGCCTGATGGCTTAACCATCGTCAAAGAGGACGAGGCAGAAGCTTTTTTGGCTCCGTTGCCAGCCCGCAAGCTCCTCTGGGTCGGACGCAAAACCGAAGCAAAACTCAAAACCATGGGAATAAACACGATCGGCGACTTGGCACGTTACGACCCCACAGTGTTAACCGAGAAATTCGGCGTGATGGGCACGCAGATGCACCTGATGGCGCGTGGCATCGACCGAAGCGAGGTAGAACCCAGAACCGAAGTGAAATCCATAAGCCACGAAACCACGTTCGAAGAAGACACTGCCGACGCTGACATGATACTAAAAGCGTTAGACGCGCTTTCCGACGAAGTCTGCCGAGAAGTCCTAAACCAAAACCTCTTCTTCAAAACAGTCACGGTCAAATTGCGCTACGAAAACTTCGAAACGCACACTCGCAGCAAAACACTGGCTTTCATGACTAACCGCTCGCAGGATTTGAAGAAGACAGTAAAGGAACTGCTCCAAGCCTATTTGAAGCGTGACAGAAAAGTAAGGTTGATCGGCGTTAGAGTTTCAAACTTCGTTAAGGGAGAAAAACAAAAAACCCTTGCATGAACAGACAGTTTTAGTTTCTAGAGTTTTTAATGTCTTCGATAGAATTTCTGCAAGCCGTAGCTCAATAATTAAGAGGGTCCCGTGGGAATAGCCCCCAAAAGGGTTCACTGAGCCGCGAGTTGGGTTTAAATCCGACCACAAGTGAAGGCACGCCCCACACGTTCCTTCCTTTTCTTTAGTATATTGAAAAACACAATATGAATGCGCGGTGATGAAAACCTTTAAGTCTGCCGTGGACTTCATGATGGGTGATAATTGGAAACTCGTTTTTCAGTTATAGCTCAAAGGTAATAGCGGTGATTCTACACGCCCAAAGAAATTATGTCTGAGATTAAGTGCACCGACTGCGGCAAAACTGCCATAGTCCCTTTTAAGCCTACACCAAGCAAGCCAGTCTACTGCAAAACGTGTTTCTCCAAGCATTTTAAGCGACCAGAAAGTGCCGGTAAGAACTCAAGTTTTGACTCGAAACAAGCATGGGCACAGCGAGGAGATGGTTGGCGAGGAAGAAAGGAAAAACCCGCTAACGTTTTCAAACAGGAATAGTGTATGCTCCCTTTATAGAAAGGTTTAAACCTGTTAGACTATATTTGGCTTAGTCTGAATTGGTGATGTTTTGAAAAGAAATATTGCACTGGTAGCACACGATAATAAAAAAGCTGATTTGGTTGAATGGTGTGACTTCAACAAAGGAACCTTATCTCTTCACAACTTATACGCAACTGGAGGAACTGGAGTAAAAATCATGGGAAAAACAGGTTTAGACATTAACTTGCTCAAAGACGGTTCTTATGGCGGGGACATGGAAATCGGAGCTTTGATCGCTAACGAGAAAATGGATTACCTAATTTTCTTCTGGGATCCTCTAGAGTCCCTTCCTCATGATGTTGATGTTAAAGCCCTCCTCCGAATAGCTGTTCTGTATAACGTGCCAACCGCCTGTAATCGAGCAACAGCAGATCTGATAATTTCAAGTCCTCTTTTTCAAAGTGGCGAGTACAAGCGGAAAAAGGAAGCAGGAAAAAAGTAAGCCTTCTCGTGCCGTTGTACTCTAACTAGTTGACTAATTCAACGGTTGTTCCTAAAGCCTGACCGGGCACTCCTTTGCGGAACTTGACCTTAACCACACCTTTCTTACCGTGGAAACCCGCAATTTTCCCTATAAACTTGCTGTCTCCCTGCTTCCAAACTACTTTTCTCCCAATAAGTTGACCTGCTAGAGAGACGGAATTTACATTTGCAAATTGGATTAGGCACTCCTTCGACTTTTGCGTTCTGATGCCTATCCGATAGTTTACTATTGTTCCATAAATTGGCTGAGACAAAAACTTTCACCGTTGCAGTCTCCCTTATAGCAGCGCACTCACTTTTAAAGCTATTTCGCCTTGCCACAGCTTGTATCTATCACTTCGATATTTTAACCACGTTAAATCCGCCTCGCCCAACAAAGAGCGATTGCCTAGAAGCCTTCTCAACCGCTTTTGCTCCAAAAATCAAAGTGTAGACCCAGCGCTTATACGAACTCTGAGTGGATTGCTTTTGTGTTAAGACAAAAAAGTATTCTTTGGTGAGTTCTCTCACCGTTTTTTCGTCCTCCACGTATTTCAGGTTTAATAGCTCATGTATTAATGCAGCCCTTGCCCTCTTCCCAGTATACACTAGTAGAGTATTTTTGCCAAAATTTTGCGTGAATATTTGGCAAAACTTCAATGTTTTTGGATAAATCCGGATTTTTCCCTTGGCAAGGTCACATTTTCCAGCAAGGCCTTTGCCATTCTTCCTTAGAAGTGGAAAAACCTTAACATGTACGGCTCTAACCATCTGCTCTTCAATGTTTTCCCTTTTCAACATCCAATAGAGGAACTTTTGGAATGAAGACCTAAATAGGGATCTAAATACGAAAGAAGAGTATTTCATGTAAAAACTAACATTGTTCTGAGAGAAATCGAAGTTTCTCAGCGTCAACGGTTATTTTCATTTTGCTGGAGAGCGAGTGCGCTTCTTCTAACATAAACATCTACAAGTTTAACAAGGGTGAATCATTCTTCTCGTTTGATTTCCATTAGGAAAACCATATTTTTGTCGGCCTTAGATTGGGGGCGCGCGTTTGATCCTAATTTTGAACCGGGGCGGCTCATTTGACGATGACTTGCAGAGCACTGAATTCCTGCTGTTTTCCCATCCTGCGAAACCCAAACAATGCGGCCCATTCTGGTGCATTGAGGGCATTTAGTGTGGTCACCTATTTTGACTATGTTCTCGTTTCCCCTCTCTTTTTATTGTCTACGTAGGTTTTCTTTCCCGCTTTCTTTTTAATCGTGCAAGTAACACGCACGGATGATTTACATCTTCTGCAATTTTTCACTAACCCTGCTCTCAGAATACACAACGCTGTTCACCTTTTGTTGTTGTACTTTGAAAAGAATCAATTATTCAGTAGGTTCAGCCCAGAGGATAAAAGAAACTCTTCAGTGAAAAGTGTGCCGCCGCACTTATAAACGCATGGGTTAAAAAAATTAAAACGCCATAGAAGAAAAGTTGCAGCGTTTCAGTGTGTGCCGCTCAAAAACAAATTAAATGAAGATGGATTTAGAAAACGTGTTTTCGCTGTAGCTATACTAATATAGTTGGCTACGTACTTCATTATAACGGTTAGAGTTCTTTAGAGGAAGAGTCAGATCGGGCTATACGCGCTTTTTGCTTTTTCTCCAGATTATTCTAATTGGTAAATCGTTGGCGCAAGCAAATGCAGCCACGGAATTTGGTGCTGAGGATGGGTAAAAGAAAAGTCAAAAACGAGGGAAACCTTGAAAACATGTTGTTGCCGAGTGCAAACGATGTGCTGGGCACGGCTGTTAAAATGCTGGGCGCTGACAGAATCATGGTGAAGTGCCAGGACGGCAAAGAACGACTGTGCAGAATTCGAGGCAAGCTGAAGAGGCGAGTGTGGATCAGGGAAGGCGACATCGTTTTGGTTTCTCCCTGGGACTTTCAGTCGGACAAGCGGGGCGACATTTTCTGGCGATATAGAAGAAACCAGTCGGAATGGCTGAGAGGTCATGGTTACCTTACGATGTGAAAGGAAAAAAGAGTGGAGAAACATGAGGCAAAAAGCGTCAATTGGCGAATATCTTGCTTTTCTTTCAATAAAATATGAAGTTAACCCTGAAAAATTCTTGTATGCCCTACGCTCAGCGGAAGAACACAAAAAATCAAGATGCGCCAAATTATCAATCCAATTTCGAGGCAAAATAAAAAACAAATTAATTTTTTTAATTATGAAGGGCTCTGAGGTTATTGCGCAATTTCCAATGGACGAAGAATTTCTCTTGAATAAAAGCAATCAACTCAGAAATTTCATTGAAACCGATAGGATCCGTAGGTATCTAGCAAAGAAAGCTAGAACAGCTACTGCCAATTCCATCAAAGATTTGCGAACTGGAATGAGCCATGTCAGTCTGAAGGCTAAAATCTTGGAAGTTACACAGCCGAAGCACGTTGTTACAAGATATGGAAATCTCGCCAGCTTGGCTAAAGCGTTAATAGCGGACGAAACTGGGAAAATAAAGCTTTGTCTATGGAATGAACAGATAGACTCTGTAGCGGCTGGAGACACCGTTCAAATTGAGAATGCGCGAACTTCAGCATTTAGAGGCGAAAGACAACTGAGCCTTGGAAAAAAAGGGACACTTAATAACATCGAACTCGAACCTGAAATGATACCGACGGATCTGCAACAACGAAGACCCGGCAATTAATAGGCTCTTTCTTTTCGATTTTCCGCTTTTGAATGTGTATCTTGTGTTCATGAGCCAAATTAATTTGTGTTCCTATACATCTCAACCAGATATGAGGAACAAGCAGAAAACTGTAAAAAACGCCGTGTAATAGATTCAAGGCTCGTCTGTTGAAAATTGCTACCGCTGAGAAGAGAAAACATAATTGATCCTCACTCGTCATTCAAACTTATGAACTTTTTAATTGTCTCTATGATTTCCTTCAGAGATCTCTTACTTAAAGGCGGTTCATACGGTATTCTGAGCACTTCCCAACCTTGAGCCGTCAGCAAATCGCAGATTTCTTCGTCACGTTTTTGCTGTTTATCGTTTGAGTGCGCTTGCAAGCCGTCCAGATACACGATCTTTCGCTTATTGAGCCAACAAAAATCAGGGATGGTTAATTTCAGCACGATTGTTTTTTGTGTTACCATACCGCTGGTTAGTCCAGCCGCGCTTAATGCCTTGAACACTTCTATCTCGGCTTTGCTGACTTTCGGATGCATGCGCCTTTTGAAGCTCAAACTCACAGCTCCTCTCGTATTTCATGTAGAAATAATGTCTCTCCTTAATAACTTTCAGCCATCACTCAGAAAAAGAGAAAGAATCAAAGTGCCAATGGCAAAGGTTAGGTTCAATGAATAAGAGTTAATGCCTCAAAATTATTTGCTTAGCGGTTCTGGCTTGTTTGTGAGACGCGAATCGAAGAAGGAACTCCTATACAAAATTTGCGTTATTATTTTGGGCGAGGTGCTTCACTACTTAAGTTGTACTCTAAATCTTGAATATGTATTGCCTTTTCATAAAGTTATTCTTTTATATCATCGTTGTAAGCTTGATGAAAAATGAGCGCACTAAAAGAGCTTGAAAAACTGCAAGCTATGCGAGCGGAGCTTGAGGCAGAGACGCGTTCTTTGAAAGAACAACAGAAGGAATTGGAAAACAGTGTGCTGGCTCTTGAGCAAAAAGTTGTGATGGAAGAGCTGAATAAGGAGAAAGCCGTGATTGAAGAGTTGAAGAACAGCAACAAGGCTACCAAGGACGCCATAGCTCAGCTGGAAGCCAAAAAAAGAGAGCTTGAAACTAAGCTAGAGCAAGAGTCGCAACAACCAGCAACTCCCCCTCTTAAGAAGGAAAAAAAAGAAGAAGCGCCTGCTCAACCTGAAGAAACAGAAGAAGCGTCTCAGCCTGAAGAAGCAACTCCTGAAGAAGCCGAAGAAAGCGGTGTTACCGTAACAGCCATAGAAGGCGAAGCCCTAGTCGAAAGTCCAGAAGCGACGGACGAGAGCCCAAAGAAACAAGAAAAAAAGAAACACAGGTTCTTCTAAATCAATACGCAAAACAAACGTTGATGCACCTTTAAAACGGAAAAAAATGGCTCCAGTTTTCGCAAATAGTAGTTTGGCATAGAATCTCGAAAGTTTTGAAAAAAAGTAGCTGAGTACGGCGTTTAGTTCGCCTGTGCAGCCTATAAGGCAACTTTAAACGGTTAACAAGCGGCTTCCTTTAGTGTTTGCCTAATTCTCTATTTCTGAGGGTTCTTCAAACACTATGGGTATTAGGCTTACATAGTCTTCTTCTTTAGGGGAGGAAGAAGGCTGAGCTTTCCGCGGTTCTTTTTGGTGGCCGATCCAATATAGACTCCACCCAACAATCCAGAGAAAAATGATTGCAGGAAGAAGTAAAACTATAATCGCTTTATTGCGCTTGCCTCTCGGTATTGTCAATAGTGCACCTAATTCCCTACGGTATTATAACTTTTTAAAATAAGCTTTGTTTACCTAAAATACAGACGTGTAATCAGTTGTTCTATAAAGTCGAAACAGCAACAAATCTGCGCCTACTAAGAGCAAATGGAGCATAACTAAAAAAAGGAGGGACAGTTGAAGATTCTATTTTTTCTTGGCTTTTGGTTTCGCAGCTGCCTTAACGGGTTTCATCGGCATTTCGCAACATAGTAGCTCGACTGTTTCACAGCCGCAAGGATCCTCAACTACAACGATAAGCCCGCATTCTTCGCACTTGTATTTTTCACCTTTCTTTGCCAAAAGTTAACACCTACCATAGAACGCTAACATATATTCTGTAGCCATTCTGATATAAAAGTATCCAAATAATGTAGTAATATCTGAATATGAAGAAAAGAAGAGTGATGGGAGACTTCGCCACTGAGGAGTTCAAATCCCTCATCAACCTAAACTACTCAAAATGAGGCATTTAACTTTTAACTTGCACTGGCATTGCTGCTTCTGCGAGAGTGAACGCGCGCTATTTTAATCCTCTCCTTCCTGAAAACGGCAACTGAATACCTCTCGAATAAACCTTTATATAACGTCAATGTCTCTTCAAAAAAAGATCGACTCAATTATGAAGAGTTTGGCGATAGTTACAAAAAATACATGGAAAAGGTGCCGAGAATAAATTTTCTGCGGGATGCCATACGACGACTGCGACGCATGCTTCCGACAATGGATTTTATGAAACATAAGCATGAGGATTGCGTTAACTTTGAGAATGGACGTTGCAAAATTTTTCATCGTGCTATAGACCCTAAAGGGACAGCTTGCCCACATTTCAAAGCTAAGAAGAAAGAAGTAGAAGCTGAAACCACTGATGTAGCTGGGGAGAACTAGAAGACGAAATTATGTCGCCTTTACCCAACTTTTAGTTGGGCTTATAAGCGCGGTGGTTGGGTTTTAAATTTTAATCGTCTCTCTTAGCGCGCGTTGTTTACAATCCTGAAGTTCCAATTGAAACATTTGATTTCATTATAACCGATGAATACCACAGGTCCATTTACAATCTCTGACGGCAGGTGGCTCGAATACTTTGATTGTTTCATAATTGGATTGACAGCTAGCGCGCATGCTTGTTCCTAAATTACTTTGAAAGGTCAAAAATCATTATTTAGGTTAGGTTTTCAGCCTTTTCTTCGTTAGAAGTTCATGATTTCAGATGCCCCCTCAAGATAAAGTGAACTAAAAACCGTCTTTTCATCAATTTAGGAACAGCCGCACGCGTAACTTCCGATTGTTTGCATCTTGTAAAACCAAAAGTCATTTTGGTGCCAATCGTGCTTTTTTGATGATGAAAACGCCTGAGTTACCTTTTGCTTCAACAGCAGAATCTAAAATTTCGATTTTCTTCTTGAACAGCGGGGCGTCTAAAACGGTGGTTTCTATTTCTCCGCCTTCCCCTGCAACGCTTAAACCAAAATCTTTTCCGAGAAGCGATAATCGTTCTATCAGTTCGTTGTCTATTTCTTTTCCCAGCCAACTTTCGTCAAGGGGATAGGCAAAAACGCCCGAGATGATCACTTTGAAACCCTTCGCCACGAGTTCTTCCAAGAGGGCTTTCTGGTTTTTCTTCCAAAGCGGGCTAAAGCATGAAATATTCAGTCGGTCGCATATGGTTTGGATTCGCTTAGATTGATATGCTGATTCCACTGCACCTGTAACAACGCCTTCTATTTTAAAGTCTTTGACTGCCTGCGCGATTGCTTCTTCCAAGTCTTTAAGCTCCTCTTCAGGTTTACCCGCCGTCGCTTTTTTTATCATTGGCAAACCCATGGCTTCGGCTTGCAACGCTGTAACGTCTATGTTTGGCGTGTGAAACATGAAACTCTCTTTGTTCTCAGAAACCAAAGTGATTAAGCACATTACTTCTTCCTTTTCTGCGGCTTTATGCAGTGCAAGCGTCGAATCTTTGCCGCCTGAAAACAAAACCCCAAGTCTCATTACTTATCCTTAGACAGAAGCACGCTTATATAATCTGCTAATGTAGCTTCTAAGAAGCCCCGAAATTAGCTAAACACAACAATCGCAAGTATAACATTGATGACAGTGTGACCGCTAGCGTCTTCCATTTAGGAAGATGGCTCCAGCCTACCCACTCTTTTTATGTGATAGAACTAGACTTTTACATTACAAACATTTTCAATTCCCTTTAGAGTCTTTATGATTTCAGGGCGAACTTTCTTGTGAAGCACGTATACAGAAATTGCGTAGCCGCTGCTTCCAATCTGTCGAGAGTAGTTTGCTCTTATGTTTATGTCGTTGTCAGCTAGAACTTTGTCAATGTTGGCAAACACTCCGGGGACATCTCGATGATGGATAAACAGAGTGTAAACGGGTGTTTCTTCAAGTTCTATGCTTTCGCCAGCATTCACTGCGCTGGTAAAGTCTCCTCCCAAAAGATAGCCTGACACAACACGCGCAATTTCGATTGAAGTTTCCCTCTGAGCCTCCAAGGTTGAGGCGCCCAAATGCGAGCTGAAGATGACGTTGTCAAGCTCTTTCAGTTTATTTTTAAACTCGGCGCCTTCCGCCTCAGGCTCTTCTGCGTACACGTCAAGAGCGGCGCCAGCTATTTTTCCCTCTTTCAGCGCTTTGTACAGCGCTTGCGCATCAACGTTGCTGCCTCGTGAAGTGTTTATGAGGTAAGCGGTGGGCTTCATTAATGAAAGTTCTTTCGCCCCTACAATTACTTCTTTTCCGCCCGTGTGGATGCTCACATAATCCGCTTTTGCAAGCACCTCTTCTTTAGGCACGATTTTTATGGTTGATTCAACGCAGGGATCTATGTCGTATCCAATAACCTCCATGTCAAAACCACGGCGGGCCAGTTCACCCACTCTTTGCCCAATCTTTCCACAGCCCAAAATACCCAAAGTCTTGTAAGATAGCTCGGTTCCTTTTAGTGCCTCTTTCTTCCATGTGCCGCTTTTCAAGGATTGATGTGCCTGCGGAAGATTTCTTGAAACACTCAACATTAAACCGAGGGTTAACTCTGCAACCGCGTTAGTATTTCCATATGGGGCAGATTTCACGACAATTCCGTTTTCAGATGCGGTGACCACGTCTATGTTATCGTAGCCTACTCCTGCCCTGCCCACGATTTTCAATTTCCCCTTTGCGCCTGCCTCCAGAACTTCTCGAGTCACTCTTGTGGCGCTTCTCACAATTAACGCGTCAAATTGGCCTATATCCGCAATAAGCGAATTTAAATCTCTTTTTCGCGTGTCTGTTTCTATACCAGCTTCTTCAAATACTCTTATTCCTTCTTTTTCCAAGCCATCATTTAATAATACTTTCACTTTCGCACTCCTCCTTCGGATTGATTATACGTTTCAGCTGTTCTTTTCCTTTAAGCTTTTTTAATGTGGTTCACCGCTTCTTCTACGCTTTGGAAACAGTATTTCACTTGGTTGAACTCTTTCTTCAACGCGATGACTCGTTCTTTAACTTCGGCTGGTTTACGTTTACCCTTGATCACGCTGAGCATCAGGTCGCATAAGTGTTTGATGTCGCCTTCTCTGAACCCTCGTCTGGTTACGTCTTGGAACCCGATTCGTAGGCCAGAGGGGTTGTCACGATCATTCTGATCGTTGTAGGGTAGAAGATTCTTGTTCAAGATTATGTTAGCGTCTTCAAGTTGTTGGGCAACTTTTTTGCCGCCTCCGAAGTCGCAGACATCTACGGCTATCTGATGGGACATAGTAAAGCCCTTCGAGGCGCATAAGACTTTGAGGCCATTCTCGCAGAGATATTGTCCAGCCGTTTGAGCGTTCTTTACGGTTTGCCTGGCCAGTTCAGCGCCAAAGAGTTTCATTTCTAAAGCAACTATCCCAAGGGCTGGCAATCGGCCTAGATGAGTGTTGGAAGTGCTCAGCGGAAAGATGGCGAACTGAATCGCTTTTATCGCCTTCTCCGTGCGCTTGTCCTTCGCGTTTCCGAGTATGACGCCGCCCTGCGGTCCTGGAAAGGTCTTGTGGGTTGAAGAGGTTATGAAGTCTACGCCTTCATTGAATGGGTCTTGGAAGACGCCGCCCGCGATAAGCCCTAAAACGTGGGATGCATCGTATGCCACGTATGCTCCAACTTCGTCAGCAACAGCCTTTAACTCCTTAACTGGATGCGGAAAGAGAAAGAGGCTTCCTCCGAATGTTACTATGCCTGGTTTGGTCGCCCTTATCACGTCGGCGGACTTGTCGGCGTCTATGTTGAATTCTTCTATACTGTAAACGTTATTTATGTTCTCGAGTCCGAGGACTGAACCCGCCAGACCGGCATAGTCGTGAGATATGTGTGCCCCGCAACTTAGTGGCGTGACAACCATTTTTCGGTTCTTCGCCGCCGAGGACAAGCCTTTAAAGGTTGCCAAGTTTGCGTGCGTGCCAGAAACTAAGCGTAAATCGCCCCAGTTGCATTTGAACAGAATCTTCATGAGGTCCGTGACGTAATCCTCGATGAGCGACATGTATTTCTGGCCTTGATAATACCGTTTCTTCACATGACCCGCCAGATCGTTTTCGCCTTCTGCATATCTGCCTTCTAGGTCTGAGGAGAGGCTGAGCATTTGCTTGACGGCTGGAGACTTTAACCCCTCGCTTGCGATTAGGTTTATGCACTCTGCGTCTCGATAATATTCATGGTTGCGACTTGCATCTATTAACTTTAGGACAAGGTCTGAGAAGTTTTCCATCTTGGTTGTCCCCTCTTAAACAACAACCGAAAATAGACTTGGCGATATTTAGCCCTTGCTAGAAGCAGTGGCGGTTCCATAGCTTGCATGTGATGGGCGCGGTTTCAGTATTATGTTCAGTTGTATGAGATTTTAATGAATAATGTTTTTTAGGTGTGCCTAAAAGTTTATTAGAGCGCCTGCATCGATCATAATTTAGGTGTGCCTAAAATCTGGTGGAAACATGCGCAGAAGCGTTGAAGATTACCTCAAGGCAGTGTATGATTTATCTCAAAATGGAAACGCGGTGAGCACAACTGAAATATCGCGAACATTAAAAGTTGCTCCTGCCAGCGTAACTGAAATGCTGAAAAAGCTATCTGAAAAAAGTTACATAGAATACTCGCCATACCACGGAACAAGGCTTACAAGCACTGGCAGACGAATCGCCGAGAATATAGTTCGCAAGCACCGATTGCTGGAACGATTTCTGCATGACGTTTTAAAGATTGACAAAGTAAAAGTCCATGATCAAGCATGCGGAATGGAGCATTCCTTGTCAGATGACGCGGCAGAGTCGCTGTGCCGATTTCTAAGGCATCCTGACCGCTGTCCAGACAATGGAAAAGTAATTCCGCCATGCGATCTCCAAATAGGCAGTTGCGTAGAATGCTTGGAGTTGCACAGCAAAGGCTTGGAGGAAGTTGGGAAAAATGATCAAAACCGGGTTTCAATAGGAAACCTCAAACAGGGTCAGTGTGGTAAAATCTCTTTAATTAGAGGCGGCTATAATGTACTTCACCGACTTTTGGACATGGGACTTACGCCTGGCACCAAAATATGTGCTGTTAGAGTTGCGCCACCCGGTGGTCCTGTTGAAGTGTCAGTTGGAAGTTCAAAGATAGTCCTTGGAAAAGGCATTGCCTCAAAGGTTTTTGTAGATGTGGAAGAAATCAGCTAGGCAAAAGGTGATTTTTATGTCTTGTCATCCTTCATCACCTTCGAACAACAAGAAAATTAATCTGAAAAACGGCAAACACCTTACCTCCATCACTCACGCGTTAAGCCGCGCAATAGCGTCAATAATTCAGGTAAAGCGAACAAAATGAAAAAAGGTGACAATTACATGGAAAAGCGAAACCCGAAAAGACGTAAAGTGCCTCTGACTGCGCTGAGAGCTGGAGAAGCTGGAACTGTTACTTCTATAAGAGCTGGGCATGGAAGAGGCTGGGGATTCGGAAAGAGGCTTATGGATATGGGTCTTACTCCTGGCACAAGAGTAACCGTTGTGAAATCAGCCCCTTTTCACGGACCTTTAGAAATTCTTGTTCGAGGCTCAAGACTTGCCCTTGGCAGAGGTATGGCTGAGAGAATTTTCGTGGAGATAGAAAAAGAATGAACAAAAAGAAACTACTCATCGCCTTAGCCGGAAACGCTAATGTCGGAAAATCGGTCATTTTCAACCATTTGACTGGTTTGCATCAACACATCGGCAACTGGCCCGGAAAAACAGTTGAAAGAGCTGAGGGAACGCTGCATTTCAGAGACTACACAATAGACATAATTGATTTGCCAGGAATATACTCGCTTTCCACTTATTCTTTGGAAGAGTTGGTCTCAAGGAAATACATCGCAGTTGAGAAACCAGACATAGTGATAAATGTTGTAGACGCTTCAGTCCTCGAAAGAAACCTCTTCTTCACCTTGCAGCTTATTGAACTGGAGACTCCGATGGTTATAGCACTGAACCAAATGGATATGGCAAAAAGAAAAGGCATCCAAATAGACATAGAAAAATTGGAGAAGCTTTTGGGAATACCCGTTATGCCAACCGTTGCCATAAAAGGAATCGGCATTGCCAAGCTTTTGGAGAAAGCCATAGAAACAGTTGAAAAAAGACTGGTGAAAAAACATGCTCACGTAAGGTACGGAGAAGAAGTTGAAGAAAAGATTGGCAAGCTCATTGAAAAGATGAAAAACGTTCAGTTTGTGTATCCACCGAGATATGCGGCGATTAAGCTACTAGAAGGGGATGAAGAGATAGAAAGAGAAATCAGAAGGATAGACCCGCAGATAGTCTCTACCGCCAAAAAACTTGCAGACGAAATTGAGAATATTCATGGGCACGCTTGCTCAACCGTGATAACTTCGGAACGATATGAAGCTGCTGGCTGTATTGCCAGAGCGGCTCAGAAGTTGGTGTCTCCAATAAAGCCCACTTTGGGGGAGAGGCTTCACAACCTTACAACTCACAAGATCATGGGATACGCCATACTGGCTTTTTCGCTGCTTTTGATTTTCTACTCCATCTTCACCTTTGGAGACTACACCTCAGGGCTGCTCAGCGATTTGTTTTATGGTTTGGAGCCGTTCTTTGCGAGTGTGTTTGGAACAGGAATCGTAGGCAACCTGATTTGGGGCGGTATTATCGAAGGGATTATAGCTGGCGTCACAATAGCTCTACCTTACATCATTCCTTTTTACATCATATTATACTTCTTGGAGGACTCAGGATACCTAAGCCGAATCGCGTTCTTGATGGATAATGTCATGCATAAAATGGGGTTGCATGGAAAGGCATTTATCCCTATTATGCTTGGCTTCGGCTGCAATGTTCCCGCCTGCTTGGGATGTAGGATAATGGAGACTCAGAGGGAAAGGCTACTTGCTGCGTTTGTTGTAACACTTGTGCCTTGTGCCGCAACCACAGTCATAATACTCGGTCTGGTAGGGGATTTTCTGGGTATCCACTGGGCATTGGCGCTTTATCTTGTTGACTTTCTGATAATTTTCGCTCTCGGGAGACTGGCGTTTAAAGTCGTGCCTGGTGAACCAACCGCTTTAATCATGGAAATGCACGACTACAGATGGCCCCACATGAAAACTATTTTGAAAGAGACGTGGTTTAGGGTGGCTGAATTCATAAAAATAGCTTTTCCCTTAATCATTGTCGGAAGCCTCGTGCTGAAGCTGGCTGAAGTTGCAGGTTGGCTGGAACCCATAGCAGCAGTGCTTAGTCCTGTAACGGTTGTGTGGCTAGGCTTGCCCGCTATTACGGGGATAACGTTGATATTTGGTGTGCTGAGAAAAGAGCTTTCGCTGGTTATGCTTGCTGCTCTTCTTGGAACTACCAATTTTGCCCAAGTTCCAGGATTTGGCCCTGTTCAGATGGTCGTGTTCACTTTAGTAGCAATGCTGTACATACCCTGCATAGCAACCATCGCGGCGTTAGTCAGAGATTTCGGCTGGAAGAAAGCACTATTCATAACGGTGTTCGAAATAGCTTTTGCAATACTAGTGGGTGGAGTTGCTTTGAGACTATTAACGTTAGTCACATAATCTAAACTTATCTACGTGTGAGACTTGCACCTAAACGGGTTCGAGTCCAGCTAAGAAACGAGCTTGGACTGAGAATATGACGGTTCGGCGGAAGATATTAGTCTTCTTCGTATTCTTCTTCAGCGAGTTCAACAGACACTGTGTCTTTATGTGTGGGGTGCTTTTTCTTTTCTGGAGTCATCTCTCTTCCTTGCATGAACGCGTTTTCGGCAGCAGTGATTTCATCTTCATCCAACATTTCTTCTCTCTGTTTGTCATCATAAATGTCTTCGGTTTCTGTCTCTTCTTCGCCCGTGCGCGTGTGACTCTTCTTTCTTCTTGTTTTGCTCATGTACTCCCTCAACCTAATCAAAGGATCTTTGCACAATATAAATAGCGCGCGCTCACACCTGCTCCGCACGTTATAGCACACATAGCACGTATATCACGCAACACAGAAGAAATCGCCAGAAAATAGTCCTTATTCTATATGCGGTAGCTGGATTTAGATGAATAGACCCCTTTTTCTATGAACTATAGGTACTAACAGGAACAATCGTCACTTTTACGCTATTTGAAAACCCAGTTTCTTTTTTTATTTCCTCAGAAATCCTTCTTGCAAGCAACGGAACCGCATCGTTGTTAATCCCAATAGTTTGAAGCCGAACAAAAACATCTGCTTTCTCATCGCAATGAAGGATTATTTCTGTAAATATTTCATCTTCCTCAGCGACATCCTTGACAGTTTTCTCAGACACATCTCTTATTTTCTTTTCAATTCGCAGAGGTTTTAATCCAACGCCACGAAAGTACAAAACGGGTATGCTGAAAATGTTTAAACAAACCAAATTAATGAGAAGTAAGGCAAGGGCTTGAATTGGATAGAAAAATGCTATTCAATTTTAATGGTCATTTTGTTAATATTTCCTCCCTGCTAAAAGTGGCTGTGCTAAGAAAAAAAGAACCACATCAACCGCTGAGAGGCTTGTTGTTCGGCTCATGCTTAACCTAATCAGTATCCCTATGAATGCTGTCTGCGTTCTTCCGCGGCTTATAAATAACTCCGGCAATTAGCAATACTATTCCAACGATTGGTAATACGAGCGTAGTTTCGATGCCTCTTGCAAAATAGAGTACGAGGCCCACAACGATTAGGATGCTTCCTATACCGAGGAGTCGCCCTTTGTTTGTTTGATAATATTTGCTCCAGTCCACTTTTGCACCTCCTCCATCGTCTCTTCTATCTTAGTTACTTCCACTTTAGCGCGTGCTGCCTTGTTTCGATATTTACACCGGAAAAGATTACTGGTTAGTTGGCTAAACTTTCAATCTTTTGCGCTAGCGATGCACTTTCAGGTTTTCTGAGCTTCTTTTCCGTCCACGAATAGTTTGATAGGCGAGAACGGTCCAGCGCTGATTTCCAAATGATGCTTTTCGGAATTTCCCACGTCCAACTGGAACTTCTTTGGCAATGGCTGAAAGTTTGCTTCATTAACGACTTTTTCGCCATCCACTTCTATCTTGATGTATTTTAGAAGCGCGCTCGCATTAACAATAATGGTATGTTTTTCAGTCTCACCTATTTCAAACTTGGCTTTTGTCATTTTTTTGAACCTCCCTCCTCTAACTTTGCTACTTCCATTTTGTCAGTATTTCCTCCCGTCGAAAAGCAGCCGTGCTTACAAAGAACAATGCCACATCAATCGCCAAAAGAATACCTGCGATTATAAGAAGCCCGTTTATGTCCAGACTTATTATGCCTACTTCGCTAAGTAAATAAATCGCTAAAAGTGGAAACAAAATAAATATCCCATAACTGTTTGCGCTTCGTACATCGTTAGCTCTTGACGAAACAATCACGCTATATAGCACACTCATGACAACAGCGACAGGGAGTAGAATTAGTAGCAAAACGCCAAATGTCGAATTTGGAAAATAATTATAGCCAAGCTTACCGACCGTCGTGGCATCGATGCCAACCATAAAGACTATGGAGGCTGCGTACATTGCTACTAAAGTTGGCAACACAGCAGAGATTGCTTTCCCAAGCAAAATCTCCCCATCCGTCAACGGAGTAGCAAGGAGAGGTTCCAAACTCTTTTCTATTTTTTCGCCTACTATACTGTAAGAGGCAATGCCTAAGGGAATATACGCTGCTCCAATAACAAAAAAGAATGAAAATGAATTCAATAGATTTGGAAGGACCCCCGGAGCTAAAAGCCCGCTGCTTCGTTGTTGAGTAAACTCTAGTATGGCTGGAAAGAGAACAGAAATTATTACTGGAAAAACGATGATTGAATACAAAATATTTTTCTGACGTCTAAATATCTTAAAGTCCCTTGAGGCTACAAGCCACGCTTTAGATAATCTCATGCAGACTCCCTCACAAGCTTCAAATACACATCCTCCAAAGAGGACCCAACAACATTAACTGTGTTAACATGACCGCCCGCTAAAACCATGGCTTCCACAGCACCCCAATTCTCCTTATCTGGGTCTGACACATCGAACGTTATCTTATTTCCCTCGCTGGTCAAATTCTTAAGTGATAGTTTTTTCAAAGCGCTAAGAATTTTTTCGTTAACTTGTTCCAATGAGACAATGGTTTTCTTACCCTTAACTGCTTGTTCAAGGTCTTCTGGGGTTCCTACCACGCGGAGCTTCGTATTCAGAATCCCTATTTTATCGCATATCCTTTGCGCCTCATCAAGGTTATGCGTATTTAAGAAAATAGTTCTCTTCTCTTTTTTCAATTCAAGAATAAACTCCCTAACAGTCTTCGCTGACTCAGGGTCCAAGTTCGCCGTAGGCTCATCCATGAACAAAATCTCTGGCTCATGTATGAGGGCACGCGCTATTGCAAGTTTTTGCTTCATACCTTTAGAAAGGGTTCCTGCCAAATCATTCCTCTTTTCCCAAATCCCCAACATGTCAAGGAAACGCTTAATGCTTTCTTTCCTTTGAGATTCCGAGCAATCATATATTTTTCCATAAAAGTCCAAGTTATCATAAGCGGTTAGATGTTCAGATAGTCCGACATTATCAGGAACCAACCCAATCATTTTACGTATCTTTAAAGAACCTTCTTTATTGCCTATTTCATACCCGCCTATTGTTGCGCTTCCACTTGTCTTTGATATTAGGCAACAAAGCATCCGTATGGTGGTGGTTTTTCCTGCACCGTTCGGTCCAAGAAAACCGAAAACTTCACCCTCATCAACATGCAAAGTGAGATCTTCCACAGCGGTAAGATCGCCAAATTTCTTAGTCAGATTTTCAGCATCAATCACTATTGTCACCAAAATGCGTGAGCTATTCAATTATATCCTCAATAAGTTTTAAGAAATTATTGGTTATTATTTTACTTTTCGTTTTATGTGGACGGATATTCCCACGCGCGCTTTTCTGGACGCTATTCTTGACCTTCCGTATATTGGCTTAAATTTTAAGCCTAAAGCTTTTCTTTCTGCGTCTATAATGATTTCAGCCAGCTCTGATCTTTTTTTATCACTTCGCTGGTTCTGCCAATAGCAATTTGGAGGAAAATTAGAAACGCGTTGGAAAGTTTTTTGAACGAGTTTTCTCTATAGGAGTAATGGGGATTCTATTCAGGATATATACCTCTGAACGTGGAGGGCTATGTATAGAGATAACACTTGAATAATGTGGCGGAGCTGTAGTTGATGGAAACTGAAGATGACCTTGCATATTTGTCAGTTGAGGCACTTCTTGCCCGTTTGAAAAGTTCGCCATCAGGCCTTGCATCTCAAGAAGCAGAAAATCGCCTTAAAATCTACGGTCACAATGAACTTGCCAAAAGAAAGGAACGCATTGTAATCGTAGAGTTTCTTTTGCGTTTTAAAAGCCCATTAGTGATCATACTGCTGATCGCGGGATTGATTTCTGGTCTTACGGGGGAGATCGTTAATGCCGCAATAATATTTTCTATTGTTCTTCTTAGCGTAGTTCTCGATTTCTATCAGGAATCAAAGGCTGAAAAAGCCTCGTCGATGCTCAAAGAAAAAGTGGCTACTACCGCGACAGTTCTCAGAGACGGAGTTAAACAGGAAGTCACGCTTTCAGAAATTGTTCCAGGCGACATAGTGTATCTTTCTGCTGGAGATATGGTGCCAGCTGACGCAAGGATTCTTGCGGCAAAAGATTTATTCTTAAATCAGTCCGCTTTGACTGGCGAATCTTTTCCTGTAGAAAAAACCGCTACTTCACTAACGTCAAAAGACGCTCCAATCACCGAGTGGAGCAACTATGTTTTCATGGGTACATCGGTTGTTAGTGGATCAGCAACCGCTGTAGTAGCAAAAACTGGGGGCTCTTCTGAATATGGGAAAATCTCCAAGAAGCTTGTTGCAAAAATGCCTGAGACTGAATTCGAGAGAGGCATAAGAAGATTCGGATATTTGATAATGCAAGTGACCATCTTCTTGGTAATTTTTGTGTTCTTGATAAACGCGTTATACTTGCGTGACGTGTTACAATCGCTTCTTTTCGCCGTAGCCTTAGCCGTCGGAATTACTCCTGAACTTTTGCCGATGATTATAACTGTGAATCTTTCAAGAGGCGCTTTGGCAATGTCGAAGAAGGGCGTAATCGTAAAGCGTTTAGCTTCGATTCAGAATTTCGGCAGCATGGATGTTCTCTGCACAGACAAAACCGGCACACTTACGGAGAATAAGATAACTCTTGTGAAGCATGTTGACATAGAGGGAAATGACGATGAAAAGGTGCTGTTGTTTTCCTTCTTGAACAGTCTTTACGAAACGGGACTGAAAAGTCCACTTGACGATGCTATTCTCCGTTTTAAGGATGTCGATGTGAAAGGTTACCAGAAAATTGACGAAGTTCCATTTGACTTCATACGAAAAAGAGTTTCCATTGTTGTTGAAAATGAAGGGCAACGGTTTTTGATTGCAAAGGGGGCTCCAGAGGAGATTATTAGAGTTTGCTCCAACTGTGAACTTAAAAGCCAAATACGCGACATGACTGCAGATTTGCAGAAGGAAATCGAACAGAAATTCTCTGAATTAAGCTCTGACGGCTTCAGGGTTTTGGCTGTATCTTATAAGAAGCTTGAGGAGAGCAAGCAAATATGTTCTGTTGACGATGAAAATGAAATGGTTTTCTTAGGATTTGTCGCCTTTATTGACCCGCCCAAAGAGACGGCTAAGGAATCCCTGCAGCTTCTGAGCAAGGCAGGGGTAGAAGTGAAGATTCTCACAGGCGACAACGAGATAGTGACAAGAAAGACCTGTGAGCAATTGGATTTTGAAATCAAAGGCATCGTCCTAGGCAGCGAGATTCTTCAAATGCAGGATGACGCTCTGGCCAGAGTAGTTGAGAAAGCAAATATCTTTGCGAGAGTCACGCCTGCTCAAAAAGACAGAATACTGCACGCTTTGAAAAGCAATCACCATGTGGTTGGTTATCTAGGAGACGGCATCAACGATGCACCTTCATTAAAAACGGCGGATGTAGGCATATCTGTTGACAACGCAGTAGACGTTGCAAAAGAGTCCGCAGACATAATACTTCTAGAAAAGAAACTGCGAGTTCTTCACGATGGAGTTTTGGAAGGCCGAAAGACTTTTGGCAATACAATGAAGTATATCATGATGGGAACAAGCTCAAACTTCGGGAATATGTTCAGCGTTGCTGGGGGCTCGCTGTTTCTGCCCTTTTTGCCTATGCTCCCTATACAGATTCTTCTCAACAACTTGCTTTACGATTTATCCGAATTGAGCATACCGACTGACAATGTAGACCCAGAATATGTAAGCAAACCAAAGAAATTGGACATTTCTTTAATAAGGAAGTTCATGGTTTTTCTTGGACCGATAAGCTCCATCTTTGACTTCCTAACATTCTTCATTATGCTTTTCGTGTTTAACGCAACTGAACCTCTGTTTCAAACCGCCTGGTTTATTGAATCACTGTGCACCCAGACCTTGGCTGTTTTCGTAATCAGAACAAGACGGCGACCTTTCTATAAGAGCAAGCCCAGCATGCTTTTACTCCTCAGCTGTCTAAGCATCGTTTCAGCCGCTTTGATACTGCCTTTAACACCCATAGGCGCTTTGTTCCACTTCACAGAACCCCCATTGGTCTTTTTCATATTTCTCGCAGGACTAATGGTCGCATACCTGATACTAGTGGATGTTGTCAAAGCATGGTTTTACAAAAGATATGTCCAATTCGACTAATAGGAATTGAGCGGGATTATAGCGTGCAAGATTTATGAGCACGTAAAAATTTCAACGTGTATCTCCGTGTCTTTTTTGCGTTGATTTTTAGAATTTTAGCCTATTCTACCAAGGCGCAGACATCTTTCCCTATAGCACTTAAATGCAGACCCGGAACAATTTGCCATACGCAGTGCTGAACGCTTTGTCTATTGTTCAGCCTTTTCTCTTGTTTGAATCTGCGTTTTTTTGGTTTGGGTTATTTTTGCAATGGCTACTGTGCCTGATAGGATGCTGTTGTTGAGGAACGTTAGTTCTTTTCCAGAGTCCAGCAGAATAGTGGTGTGAAGCGGAGTCAACTCCTTAACTATGCCTTCTTCGTTCATGTATGAGGTGACAACTCTGTCTCCTATTGAGTAGGGGAGACGACTCTGAGATTTTGCCTCGTATTTGTGGACAGCAGTTATGATTACTACACCTGATGCTATTGCGCTGTTTGGAATCGACATTTGACCTACATCCGTTCTTATTATTGTTACCAGCGCAGTTATGTCTATGACTTTTCCCGGAATGTTGTTAACTAGAACGGTGTCGCCTACTTTAAACCGGTGCGTTGTGAAGACAAGTGCTCCAGCCAAGATGCCGCCAACGAAAGTAGATATTATTAAGCCCATCGTGATTGAAATGATGCCCGCGCCCGTTAGCAATGTTTCTGGAGAAACGCCAAGCGTGTGTAGCACTCCGAAGCTCATTACAAGGACTGATATTGCCCCCATTGAAAACTGTAGGACTGTAGCGGCTTGGTTTCCTATGCGCTTGGTCATGAATGGTTTTGCTTGACGTAAAAGCAGTATTATTGTTAGCCAAAAACCGAGGATAAGGATAATTCTGAAGGCTTGTATCAGAAATAAGGGCAGGTTAATTGGGGCGGCTACGAACAGATCAAAAATGTAGATTGTGCTTATGCCCAAGATTATCAGGAATGTTAGGAAGATAGCGAATCTTTTGAACGAATCCACTAAGCCATCCAATTAGACCATTCCTGATGCAGTAATTGACAGGCGCGCTTCTATAGTTTTCTCAGGCCAAATAACCTTCAAACTAGTAATGTTCTACTATAAGTTTCGGTACAAACAGTGCGCGTGAGCCAGAATAAAAAAATAAACAATTCACCACTTGCTGAATCGAAAAATGAGATTATAGAGCGCGCGAATGTTATTTGAAATATGCTTGACTTAATTAAATCAAAACAGGGAAAACCCATGTTATTTCCGGTTAGGCTCCTTTCTGAAAGGAGCCTTAACCAAATTTTTATGTTCAAGCCTGAATTACTCGCCGTTAACCTTAACTTTGAATGTGTGGTATTTTAGGATGCGTGAGGAGATGTTTTGTTGAAGAAAACAAAGATTATATGCACAGTAGG
>Ga0315537_1000914_pt1 | contig 23506 bp, 25 predicted proteins | sample SalMarSW160270MG_FD_203091 | JGI IMG/M metagenome (GOLD analysis project Ga0315537, IMG submission 203091) | Salt marsh sediment microbial communities from the Plum Island Ecosystem LTER, Massachusetts, United States - Salt Marsh Sediment SW1602-70 ...
AGCAAAAGAGACAATGTCCCTTTTTACACCACAATAAATAGCTGGTGGAAGATTATATGGTTTTCCATAGAGTGTTATTCTACCTAATGTAGCTACTAAATCTCCTGGTACAAACGATTGTGAATACAACGGTCTTTGACCTGTTACTTTTAATATTTGACCAGTACTTTTATTATCCCAATCATTACAGCTAGTTTGGTCTATTCCCATACATTGATAAACTTTACAACTTCTTACACCATCAAATTCCGAAACAATATTATTTATCCTACCTAACGTAAAATCTCTTCTTCTAGCATCTAATAATCTTTTTCTATAAGTTTCATTATCTTCATTATCTTTTCCACCTTCAATTATGTACGTATTTGTAACAGGATAACTTGGATCTAAACATGTCATAATATCACCAGGTAAAGCTACTGTTTCAGATCCTTCTGCTTCTGAAGAAACTTTTATTCTTAAAACCATTAAACCATTAAATTTTACTGTATATTTTTCATCTTTTTCTAAAAATGAACTTGTTTCTTCTAACCAAATTATATTATTTAAATACGTAGGATCTACACTATAATAATCTGGATCAACAATATCTCCATTACTTAATTTTATTTCCACTATTCCGTCTTCTTCTATAGAATTAATATAACTCGGAAAGTAATCATAAGAAACACCAGTTTTTGTTTTTGTCATTTCTAAAATTAAAGGAGCTATTGTTTTTGCATCTGACGAATAATAATTCAATGAAGAAGAAAATCTAGTTCCTTTTGGAATTTCAATAATAGCATTATCAATATTTACACTCATTTCGACATATCCTTCTGATTTTGTGGCTCCTTTACGTAGAATTCCACATTCTATTCCATGCTTATCCAAAAATGCACCTACAGCGTTTTGAATACTCATCATATAAGCAGCAATTTCATTCATAGATTCTATTTCAAATCTTTCTTGAGAAACAATTTTTAACCATTGCCATAAATGATTAGAAATAGAATAATTTACTGCATCAAAAATATTTTTTGCTTCTTCTTCTTTTTCAGCTATTATATCAGTAACTTCTTTTTTAAAAAACCCTTCGTCTGTATAACCTTCACTCATTTTAATCTCCTATTGTTTCTAATACTGTAAGGTTTTCGCCAATTATAGTATCAATATTAATTATAACATTCATTTTTCTTGGATTATTTTCATCTCTCGTAGCTTTTATAAAATTCACATTTGAAATTAATTTTTCTTTAGATGGATCTAAAGCTTCGGCTAAAAGAGATTCTATAAACATCTCATCTTCTTCCATATATGAAAATCTTAATGCTGTTTCAAGATCAAATCCGTACTGGTTATGTAGAATTTCAGATCCTGGCTGACAATTTAACAGCATGAATATTGTTTGTCTAATTGCTGTCTTATTATCAACTGGAATTAAATTGCCAGTTTCTACATCAAGCACAGGATTTCCAGTATCAACATCAATTAAAAACCCACCCATTATTTCTCACTTGTAATACATATCTTCTTATTATTATTAGTTTTACTTCCTTATAAATATTTTTAACTTATTTATAGATATAAACCTTTTATATCTTGAACCTTTTCTGGTGGAATTTCACTATTCTTTTCTTCTTCGTTATCCTTATCCTTTTCTTTTATATCATTAATCCTAATAAATATATCAGAAAATTCTTCCCACATATCTCTAGTAGAACCCATAAGATCAATCAGAAACTCTTTAACATCTTGGAGAGTTATTTCTTCTGCTTGTTCTAAACTTTGGATGTTCTTATCGAGTGTTTCTATTACTTTCTTTATCTCTTCAGATTTACTCATCTTTACTTTTCCTCTAATACTTTAATTCGTGCTTCTAATTCTTGAATTGTTTTAATCAAATGAAGCATCATTTTATTCATCTTATATCCTTCATTCTTTCCGTCTGGTTCGGAATAATATGCATCAGATGGGATAGATTGATAATCTAATTTACCTAAATCATTATTCTTAATAGCTAATATCTTTTCTGTGGAGTTTTCTATCGGTAATGGAGCAGAATGAGGTGTAAAATCATCAGCGTGTATTATTTGCCATACTGATGATTCAGAAATATATAAATTATTACCACCAATAACACCAATTGTTGGTACTCCAGCTGGAACGCTCATTTTTATATAATCGTCAGTTTCGCCAGTTGGTATAATATTGATAGAACGATCAGATTTTATATATGCTTGACCACTTTCAACCCAAAATAAAAGCTCTTGAGTTGCATTACCTATTTGGACAGCATTTGCTTCTGAATCAGCACCATCTATAATTTTACCGTTATCAAATGCGATATCTAAAGTAACTGGATCACCACTACCAGCAGGGTCTTGAAAACTCGGAGCAGCATCAACACCGTTTCCAGTTAGAACCTTTCCAGCAGCACCAGTAGCAATTTCAGTCATTACACCACTACCATTAGTGTAGTACATTTTCCAATTATTCACAGCAGCAGGCATATTAGTTATACTTATAGCTGATATATCAACACCATCAACTGTTTGAGCTCCAGAGAAAACTATATTACAAGATAAATTTCCTAATACATCAATAACACCAGCTCCATTAAAACTAATGACATTATATCCACCAGAATCATATAAATCATTACAATATAATCTACGCCATGTAAGAGATGCAGTACCTAAATCATCTGCTAAATCAGCTTCGGGATTTACACAATCAGCTGTTAATAACCCACCAACTGTAAGAGCACCAGACATAGTATCTGTGGTATTTTTAACATAATCATCAGCAGCTAATACAGCAGCAACTGCTTCAGCATTAGTGTATTTTTGACCTAAAGCCATAGCATCTGTAGATAATGTTCCATTTGATAAACCTTTGATTTGGTGGCTTACCATTTGAACAGCTTGATTAAACTCTCCGACTCCTGACATACCACAAGCAGCACGTGCATTATCATCAGTATAACTTCCAGATCCAACAGGTACACTCCAGTTTCCTGTACCATCCATATAACTAGCAGCAGAACCACATAATTGTTTAAGAAAACCATGTTTATCTACACTTGCATTAAATGTAGTATTAGCATTAATTGTATGGTATGTAGCACTATCTAATGCATGAATTGTTGGAGTCCTTGCATCTGATAATCTTGCGTCATCATCTACACAAAAATCTGGGTTGTGATAAGTATTATCGTGAACTATCGGAGTAAATTCAGTTGGTTTACTTTGAACTTCGCTCCAACTTACTTGTCCCCATGCAATATCTGTTGAACTAGATTTTAAAACGTAAGTATCAGTTCCACGTGCTAATCTTACAAACTTTGTTCCATTTGATTTTAATAAATCTCCAGAGGCTGTTGATGTATCTGTTATTGTATTGTCAGTTGCGTTTATAGTTTTATTTTTTAAAATTTGTGTCAATTCTTTAGCTACAAGTTCTCTACTTGCTGAAGAACCACGATACATCATTCTATTTGTTGATGTATTATACCATAGATCTCCTGCTGTTAATGTACTTGGATTTCCTGCATAACCACCCATAGATAAACCAGCTGTTGTGGCATTAGCCTGCATCTTCTGTTTCATTCCAGCAGAATAAGTGTTTGCTTGACCAGTATAAACAAAAGTTGTAGGTTTACTAGCTACATCATTCCAATAAAGAAAACTCGATTCATAATTATCACCGTCAGCTCTTAAAACTTTTCCACTTTCATAAGCAACAGTTCCAACATCTGTTAATTCTGATAATTGGGTCGCTCCTCCACCAGGTTTATCATCCACATATTTCTTAGTTGCGATAGATGAATCACTCTTTCCAGTAGGATCGTAACCACTTTGTAAGGCTACTTCTGTATCTGTAATTATAATTCTATTACTTGCTAATAATCCTATTTCTACTTGAGCTTGTCCATAAGCCCATGTAGTAGTATTAATACCAAAACTCATAAAAGGATCTCCAGATTCACCATCTCCTTCTATATCTTGGCTATCATAATTTACTTCATCATAACCGTCCATATCAATATAATAAGCCATGTGAAAATTTCCTGCTGTATATTGACTTTGACCTTTTGAGTACCAATATCCCATTTTTAATCAGCCTTCGTTTTTGTTGTATTATCCGTACATTCAGAAGTTGACACAGGAGGTCCTGGAATAGCAGGTCCTGGTGGAATTTGATGAATATGATTAGCATGAGCAAGAGCTTTAGCTCCACCTCTTATATTTACAGCAGATGCGTTAGCTCCTATATTTACAACTCCAGTAGTATTAATATTTACAGTTCCGCTTGATAAAATACCATTTGATTCAATATTTATATTTATTTCTGAATCTGCTTTAATATCTAATTTACCATTACTATTATTAAATACTACAGAAAATTTAGGAGGATTCTGTCCACTAGGATCTGTTTTTGGTGTAATATAAAAAGAACCATCATCACTAAGAGTTAATTGATTTACTTGTCCATCTATTATAAAATAATTATCATGAAAAGTGAGAGAAGCCCATTCATTACCAGCATAATTTGGAACAGATGTTGAAAAAATAGGAACTTCGTTATATTTTGTTACATATCCAGTTTTAACAGTAAAACCTTTTTTTGCTTGTATAATCCAATAGCTAACTTTATCGTCTTCACTCTCATCTCCTAAATGATCTTGATAGTATATTTCACCATGTGGGAATCTTAATCTAAAATCGTCTTTTTCTTTAAAAGGTATATTAAACTCTTCTCTTCCGTTTCCATAAACGAAACCACCAGCTACAGTAGATTCACGTTTTCCATCAACATTAAATAAAAGTGAGTTTGGTGGTGGATTTTCTAACTTCGGAGATGGAAAGAATAATCCAGCTTCATGATCAGCGTAAGGTGTCCATCTACCTACATGTTCTAATTGGTGTTGAACAGCTAAATCATCACCACGATTAATTATAATATTAGAAGGTTCTCTTATAGAATATGTATCTGGATTCTTTTGTAAAGAAATAGAATCTATATATTCATTCCCTTCATCTGTAAGAATATTTCCTATTCCTATTGATGGTATTCTTACCTTTCTTTTTGTTAAGAGAGAGTATCCAATATCTTTTTCTATATCTCCCTCTAATAATCGTAAATATAATTCTTTATTTAAATGTACCTGCCCAAGTGTAAAGAAATAACCACGTGATATACCTCCTCCTTTTCCAGCAGAATGAGTAGCCCATATACATTTATATTCTTCTTCCCAATGAGCTAATACATCCATAGGTGAGGGATCTGTGCTTATTTTAAAACCATATATGGTAGTTGATATATTATCACTTTCATAATTATAGTTTTTTGTTGCGTTTCTATACATAAGTGGTTTAAGTTCATGTCCAATATGTAAAGCAAAATGAGGTACATTATCTTCATCTACAAATTTATCAAGACACCATTCAAATAAATTATCATCGCAAATATATTGAATGAAATCTAATACAGTCCATTCTAAATCAATATCAAAATATCTATATTCATAATTAGGTAATTTTTTTGTTGATTCCGTATCTTTATGAAATACAACATGAAATATATTATTATTTTGTATTACATCTTTTATAACATCTTCAGCTTTCCTATCTTCTTTATAAGAAAGACTTGTAACACCATAACTTATTAATTTTTTACGAAGTCTATAACTCCCTTCGGAAATAGCAAATAATACATATTTGCTTTTATTTGCGTCATATCTTACATCTTGTACTCTATAAAATTCATTAAAATAAATAGCTTCTACATTTTTATACATTGTAAGCCTTAAATTTAAAGCCACTGTAGAAAAATCATAACTAGGAAGATTTTTGTGTATATACCACACAAGATAATTATCTATTCCATACATTCCAGAAAAAGTCTTTACTGTATCAAAGGTTCTTGCATTATCACCATAATTACTCGCAAAATCAATAGTGCTTTTATCGTTATAATTATTAGCCTCAAAAAAACGAATAGCCCATCCTGCTTCTATCATTCTATAATCCCCTGAGATTCTTCTATTAAACTATCTGTAGTAATATTTCCATCTTTATCTTCATTTATTCCAATATTGTGTCCGTTATTCAAGCCACTAGATTTATCTAAATGAGTAGCAAAACTTAATGCAAACATCTGTTCTGGTGTATAAATACTATATTTTTGTAACATTATATATTTATGTGCCATTACTAATAAAGATAATCCAAAATCTAATACAGAATCAATCCATCTTAAAGCATTTGACTTAGTATAAATAGTCGATTCTTTTTCTTTTTTAGCTCTATACCAATGTGTTATATCTGGTTTTTTCCTCCCTTTTTTTAGTTCTTTAACTTTAACTAATTCCAATGGATAACTTGTTCTATATTTTCTTAAAAATAACGACACTGTAAGCACATTCATTGCGTTATCTACGTTTTCAACAATATCATATGTTTCTAAATACATACTCGAAAAAATACGGTTTTTTGTAACAACAGGAAACGTCATATGATATTCTTCTCTTCCCTCATCAGTATTTTCTTTATCAAAACGTTTCCAAGGATTATTAATTTTAGCGGTTTCTGCTAAATATGCTTTATCGTATTGTTCACTAATACCACCAATAGGATTACTTAAGAGTTTAGAGAATAAATCTAAAATTTTTGATCTTCCATATCTAAATATAAAATCTAATAATATAAGAAACATATATCTCTCTTTTCCCCAAGCTTTACATATAATTCTTAAACTTTCGTTTCCACCATCTTGATGGGCTAAAAATATTCCACCAGTAGCACGATATTTTACTATTCTATCAGATAAAGCCATAGATAATTCTTCTACTGTCCCTAACGGAACACCAGCTAAAACTGCTGCTGGTTGTATTTTTTTTGTATTACCAAAGTAATATCTGCCCAATACATAAGCAATTAATGAGATATTTGTAATTGTATTTGAAAGTCTAATTTGATTAAGTTTATCTGATACGGATAATTCTCCTTTAGATTTTTTCTTAGCATTAATACCCAATATTCCTAAATTAGTAAGAGAAAGTGTAGCTATTATTCCTGTAAGTATAGCTTCTTGTTCAGCTGTATCGTCTCCGTAATTTTTATATATAATACTCATTATCCAACCTCACCCATTAATGATAGATAAGTCATTGTTCCAAGTGATGCCCAATCAATATCATAGTACGTATCTAACGCTCCTTGTTTATTAGCAGAACCAATCTTCCATTCGTTTTTATCTATTAACCATCCAGAAGCATTTAACCATCTCCATCCAGCATTTAATGATAGTTCACAAAGTTCTGCTGATACTGTTTTCTTTTTAAAACCATAAAGAGTAGTTCCTTGTTTCTCATCTACAACATACCTTACAATTTGTTTTGGTTTAGTATAGGTTCTTAATAATATTGAATAATATAAAACATCCTTTACTGGTAATTTATTTTCAATCGAAATTGTTTCAATATAACAATTTGGTATTATAAAATGTCTGTTAACAAAAGGAAAGGTTTGGTGAAACTCATATGAAGGTTTTTCTAAACTCGAATCGGTCATTAAGAGATCATTCATTTTTCTTATTTCACTAAGTATATTTGTACCAGTTTCGAATTCTATTAAACTTAACGAATCTATTTCTCTAAATTTAGATTGACCGTATAAAAATAAGAACCACAATAAGAACATAAGCCCAAATTCAGATTTATATAATACTCCTTCTATTCTTATAGCATCACTCTGATCTCCTCCCTCTTGTGATGCTAAGAATACTGAACCAGTAGCTCTAAATTTTAATTTCTTTCCTGAACGTGCTACTTCAATCTCATTAACATGTTTTAATGGACAAGGACCTAATAATACTGGTAATGGTCCAAGTACATCACGTGCTCCTTTGTATAAAAACGCAAAAGTAGTTGATGTTATAGCATTTCCACTTAATTCTTGTAATTTTAAAGTAACATCATATGCAGTTTTAACACCTGAAACAACAGATGATTTAATCTCAGCTATTTTATTTTTTATTTTTTTAATAGCAGTACTTATTCCTTGTGGGAAGAGTAATTCCCATCCCGCCTCACTAGCCCATGGGGTGTAAGTAGTTTCTAAGTAATTTAAATACTCTGTATAGTTATTATCTAATTGAGTTTGTATAACATTCCTACATCTTACCCTTAAATCTAAAATATATTTAATAATAGTGTTTCGAATAAGATCAATTTGAAACATTGGTTCTAGTTTATTAAGCTCTTTTTTTAATTCTGGATCAGCTTCTAAATCTTTTAAATAAACTTCTAATTCTGCTAAAGCTTGTGTTGTAAATCCAACAGCTCTTATACCAGGACCTTGATTAGGATCATCTTCTGTGACTATTCTTGATGTACTTGTAAGATTTACATCACTACCAAAAAAAGCACGTTCTATAAATTTCCTATGATCTGTACTATACCAAGCAGTTTCTGTCCATGCTTCACCAGTACAATCTTCAAATGTTTGTTTCATTAAGTCGTTTAAATTTTTACCAGTCTTTACAGCCATTATAATTCATGCTCCACGTTTTCTCCTTTATATTCTATACCTTCTCTCTCCTTTGCTTCTACTTTATCTAGAATCTCTTCTTGTTTTCTAGCTGATTCTTCAACAACGTCAGATATACCAAACAACTCTTTTAAGATATTCCTTAGATTTTCTGGATCTTGTTCTGCTGTACGTTTAATTAAATCTCTAATATTATCTTCTATTTCTCTCACTGGATCTACTATCTCATCAATACCAGTTTCTAGATCTTCTTCTATCTTTTCTGCTAATTTTTCTATATTTTCCCCTGTTTTTTTCACAGCTTCTTCATGCATTCTTTTTAAATCTGCTTCTGTACCAGTACTTATTTGTAAACCTCTAACTAATATTTCTACTAAAGCCAAATCAATATCTTTATATATTTCTTTTGATAATAATTCTTTTGCTGCATCAATAGCACTTTGCTTTACTTCTTCTGCTACTATTCTTATAGTTGTGAATCCTTGGTTAATTCTTTCTTGAACAGTTTTTTCTATATCTTCTTTTGTGGCTACTAATTTAAGTTCTGTTAATATATTTTTTTCTGTTTCTTTTATTTCGCCAAATTTAACTATACCGCCATGTTCATCAAAGAAAGCTTTTAGTCCACCTTTTACAACTAAATCTAATCTTTTAGGACCTCCTACCCCAAAAGCTTTTCCACCTGTTAGATCTTTACCAGCTTTATAAAAATCTCCAAGCATATAAGTTGATTCTTTTAAACTAGCAGCAATTTGTGAAATTAAAATTTCTCTTAATTCATCAACATTTTTAATTGTTTCTTTATCTAGCTGTTCTATGTCCAAATCTTTATCAAACATTAATCTATAAGCTTTTTCCATAGCTCTTAAAGGATCAGTATTCTTTTTAAATATTTCTTTAAGTTCATTAAATCTTTCTTCGTCTATTCCTTCATAATGTTTTATATACTCATCGAATCTTTCTTCTATTGTATTTTTTGTAATCTTATAAACTTGATATTGACCTCTATAACCAACACCACCAGCAGTAAAAGCATCTTGTACTTTTTGTTGAAGAATATTTACTTCGTCAAGCATACCTATAAGTTTTGTTACTAATGATTTCCTATCACCTTCAGCCATATCTGTCATCAAAATAAATTTTTCCATCTCAGTAACAAATCTTTTATTTTGATCACTATTTAGTTTTGAAGTATCTCCAGCTACATCAAGAAGCTGTTCAACAAATTCATTTAGTCTTTCTTCTTCCATATTATACCTATCGAGTAAAGCTTCGCTTAAATTTTCTTCGTTTCTTACTCTATTTGCTAATGCAAGTGCTGCTCTCATAACAGTTTCTTTACTTGTTAAAACAGTAGGTGTAAGTAACATTAAATCTGCTTTAATTTTATTTAAATCTGCTTTAATATCAGGAGTTATACCAGTTCCTAATGAGATAGCTTTCTCTCCTTTTGGTCCTACTAAAGCTTCTAATTGTTTTTGTAATTTTCCTAAATCACTTGTTTCGTCAATTCTAAGAGAAATAACCAAATCATCGACTGATACCATTATCATTCACTCCAGGTATTATAATTCCAGCTTTCTTATATAAATCACCAATAGTTATTTTCTGTCCAGAAAATATATATTGTTTTTCTTTTATATCACTTGCTTTTACTTTTGTAATTTCTCCTTTAGAATAAATAAGAAAATCTCTTTGTAGTTTTGTTATATCAGGAAAATTAGCTAAAGGAATATTAAAATAAAAGTTTAAATAGGCAATTTCTTTTCCAGAATCGTCCTTTATAATCTGTTTTATAACTTCTTTAGTTCTATAAGAATAATCTATTATTAACTTCGCTATATCGTGAATATAGTTCATTTTTCTTATTTGAAATATGCCTTTAGGCAAAATTTCATCATCTTTAAAAAAAGGTGTTAAAAAGTCTTCATTTTGGAAGTCTTTCATCGCATGAAAAACTGCCCAATAAGAAATAGCATCATAATGTTTCTGAAGACTTACATAATCTTCGTTACTGAAATCAACTTCTTGATTTCCTTCTTTTAGCTTTAAGCGTAATTTTATTACTAAATCTGCTACTTTTGGAGTAGCTCCTTCGAGTGCTTTATAAAAGCAATCGTCTAATTCATATGACGATATAGGGCGTAATGGCAATGCATTTCCGTCATAATCGTAATAAAATACTTCTTTTACGCCAAGTTTAATATGGCGTAAAACGTCTAATTTGTCATTAGACAGCATCTCTATTCACTTATGTTTGGCTCTGCAAATGTTTTTGCTTGTTCATAAGCATCAGATTCTGGATATGTACCGTCTCCTTCTATTAATCCTACCAACTCATCATAACCCATTATTTCATGTCTTAAAGCATCACATTCAAATTCTCTAACTGGTATTTCTCCTATTTCAATAGTTTGTGATTCTCTCATAACTACACACGCTATAAATTTCTCAAATCCCTTCATCCAGACATGTTTATCAGCTGCATTAAGAGTAGGTGAATCTTGGTGACTAAATACATCTTGAATTAAATCGCAACGTATATCAAACTCTATTCCACCAATAGCTAATCTTCTAAAAGCTTCAAAAGCATTTCCGTTTTCTTTTATAGCTATAGTTATCGTAAAATCTGATGGTTTTGCTGCACGACCTTGGTTGAACTGTTCAACCGAGTGTATTTTTGTCCAATTTCTATTAATACTTCCAGCTGATCTGTTCAGTCCGAGAACTTCAAACGTATATTTCCCAGAACCAGCTCCAATTATTCCTGATTTGAAACTGATTATCCAAACTGGCTTAACTTCCCATCTTAAAAAATCATTATTGTTTTCTAACATTTTTAAACCGCCTCATTTATAAGTGCTGCAATTTCTATTTCTTCTACACTATGATTCCATTCATACCCAACTCTTATTCCACTGATTCTTTTTGAAGCATTAGCTGCTTTTGCTACTTCGTCCATAGCTAGGAAATGTGCTTTTAATGGATTTCTAACATACAAGAACTTATCAATTATATCATCTGCTACTAATTGTGCGAAAATTGCTTTAATTTTCTCTTCTGTTATGACCATTCCTTTATAGCTCATTCTAACTTTTTTACTTGCTAATAATGACCATAAACCATTTCTTAATGTTTGTAACATTATAAACTTACAACGTACAGCATTTATTCTATCAGAATTTACATCTGTTCCGAAAGTAAATCCTCTTACAATCATAAAAGGCTTTCCAGCTAATTCGTTTCTTTGAATATTATAGTTTACTTGTGCATCTTTCCATTTAGCTTGGTTTATAATATTTTCTTGTTCTTTTATAGCCATATGTGGTCTAGTAAAACCAATTCCCTCATGAGGATGAGTTGCTGAGCATATTCCCATTAATCCTGCACCCATGTCGTCTTGTGTGGTCGAAGGTATAGATTTATATGATACAAAATATTCTTTTTGACCAGTTATACTTTTTAATTCTCCCCATGTAAGTCCACCGCCACCAGTAATTAAATCGTCAGGATTAGCATCACCAGGTAAAGCATAAATAAATATACATTGTTTACCAGCAATAGCACTCATTATAGCATCAATATCATCAACTTGGCTTGTTCCAAAAATGTTTGTACTATAATTTTTTAAAGAATCTGAGTTTTCTAACGCTAAACTAATCATATTAATTCCGTATTCAGAAATTTTATCTCCTACACTTCCTTTAGATCCCATAGTAAAATCAACAGTTATTTTATCATCTATCTCAACTGGCTTTACAACAGCTCCAGATTGTCCAGTTAATCCATTTGGAAATTGTAATTGTCCGTTCCAGTTTCCTTGTGAATCTGTAAGAACAGTAAAACCCATACCAGTAGCACCATTGGCGTAGTTCCATTGATACCCAGTATTTGTAGGATGATAAAATCTAATTCTCTCAAAACCAGTTCCTCCAGGTCCAAAACCTTCTGGAGGTTTTGAAGGAATTTCCCATGTTTCATTATCAATAGGAGTTAAAGGAACGTCTGTCCATTCTACACTCCCACCTGATACATAAGCATACGCATATAAATTTTCTGGTGTTGGTGAAGCTGCAAAAAAATCTGCAACGGATTTATATAACTGATCACTATCATCAAAACCATCATCTTCTAATGAAGTTTGCCATGAATCTGATGTAAGTAGATATATCTTAGATGACGCTAGATGAGCAGAACCGTCTCCAACTAACATAGATTTATCATATTCAACAGCAGCTGGTTCAGCAGCTGCTTGTCCCATAATTATTGTAATGAATTCTCCCATTTATTATTCACTCTTTTATTTTATTATTATTATATTATCCTTCGTTTGTTGATTAGCTTCTTCTGTTTCTACTTCTATAAATTCAGCTAAATCTCCTGTATCATCATATCCGTCTGGAACTTTGTCCCATGTAAACGGTATTCTTAAATATATATCAATATCATAATTATAAATCATCGTTTCTGTTACTGGATCGTAAGTGCTTAAATCTTTTAATTCTGGTATAGTGTCCCTTCTATCAAAAGAAGAGTAATAATCAAATAAAATATTTTCCCATTCTTTTAATATTCTTTGCTGACATATTTCTGCAATATATTCACATAATTCTCTACCGTTCATTACAACTGATTTATCAGCAGTTTGGTGTTTTTCTTGGCAATAACAATGAATAGTACAAAGCTCAACACGTGCATAACCGTATCTATAATAATCTCCTTTAGCTTTTCCTATAACGTCACCAACAGATTGAAACTTTTTTCTATTAGCGGGTAAAAATTGAATTAATATAGTAGGATTTACTCTTGAAAATCCTTCTCTATTCCTGTATATTTTAACTTGTGGATCATAACCTTGATATGTAAAATCTAATCCATTTATATCATCCACAAGAGCTTTTCTTAAATCTGTTATCGACATTATTTTAAATCATCTACGGGTATCATTCTTTTTCCAGTACATTCAATAAGTTGAACTGTTGGTATATTTAATGCATCTTGAGTAACAGTTATTCTAAAATCATAACCATTATATATAGCATGTGTTTTACCACTTATAATAGTAAACTCTTTTTTATTAAGTTCATGTTTGGATACTTGAAAACGTAATACATCTTCCCAAAACCTTCCAGTTTCTAATTGTCTAAACCTACCTTGCATTGGGACTAACACAACTCTAAGATTAACCATATCATAATCTTCTTTTAATGTAAGTCCACCATCATCTCTAACGATAGGTTTTTCATTATAAACTTCTATTTCTGTCGCATGTATTTCGTTATTTCCCCACATTAAGAGTCACCATAACTTTCTTCATCAGCAGATGCAACAATATCTGGATCTACTTCCCATCTATATCCACGTGATGTTTTGTCAAACACAATTTCCATATTTGGTAAATAACTTCCCGTTCTTTCATAAAATGCTCTTTTTACATAAGCATCACAGAAAGAATAAGCGTACATTCTAAATGTTTCATAAGGCAATAAAGCCATAAACGATTCACTTGTTCCCTGAGCAAAGAAAAATAAAGGATTTGCACGTTGATAGTCGTGTATTATATCACCGAATCTATCACGCATAATATCTCCAGAACTTTGTGTAATTTTTCTTGACTTGCATAATAGTTCTAAAGAAAAGCTCATAGTAGCAAATTTAAGAAAATGATTTTCGTCATCTTCTCTTGGGAGATCTTTTACTCTTCTCTTAGTTAATTCCGCAACCACCTTTGTGGTAGCCATATCTACGATGATTTGTGGCAGATCTTCTTTTCCAAAATCTTCTAATTGAAGTTGGACCCAAGCCACTATATCAGCTTTTTCTATGAAAACAGTCAAGTTAAACCACTTACTGTCTAGCCATTTTTTTAACCAACATTATCTTAGCATAGTCAAAGACTTCAGGACAGTAATCCAATTTTGCTGTCGTGAACACTTGTTTGGGATTTCTTTCATCCCATTGTTCTATGAAAAGTTTAGTTGGATTTCCTCTAGCCATATGATCTTCATCTACCCATCCACAAGCTACTTCTCCAGCGTTTCCATTAGTTATGATTCCCCATTCTAAGGTATGAGCACCAACTTTCTCGGTCATCATGTCATGTCTATTTAGACGTTCCCAATCAAGTTCTAGGTAATCACCTTTTCCTGGATAACCTTCTTTTAATGTTTCAACGCCTGGAATTTCTTTATAGGTTTGTCCTGTTACTTTAATTAACTTTAAACCTTGAATTGTAGCTCCTAAAACACCATCTGTGGTATCATGGAAGTAGATCAATCTCTTAAGTAACTCTTCGTTCTTTTCTAAAGCTAAAGCAGTTTTTCTACCAATATACAATATACTTGGTGATTCATTTGCTAAAAACTCGAACCTTTCAATCATGAATGCTAAATCATCAAAAATCTTAGGGTGAGTTCCAGCCCCACCACTAAAATCGTCCCATCTTTTTCCACCTAAAGCAGAATCAACGTTACCTCTAAAGCTTCCAGCTTCTAAATCAATATAAGCTTGACGATTTAAGTCTTGTGTAGTAAATTCACTCATAACTTCAGAATTTCCTATAGCAAAATTGCATAAAGTAAGTTCAATATTTCTTTCAATAGCACGTACCATATTTTCTAACATTCTCGCATGGGCTCTCTCAAGAATATTCCCTTGAAAGTCTCCGAAGAATTGTCTTTTATTCCTTCTAACCATTTCAGCAGTCATTCTTGTTTGGTAATTCCAAACTCTAGCATGAGGTGCAGCCATTGGTTCAATTCTTTCATCATATTCATAAAACTTAGCCACATGTTGAGGATCAGCTGTTCTAGGTCTGGTCCAGTAATGTTTAGAACCTTTACCTTCAGCAACTACTCTAGGCATCATTTTTGAAAATAAAGGCTCCCATTTTAAGTCGTATTCGTCAATCATTTTTAAATATATATTCCTTAAATATGCAGGAACTAGCATATTATCTGATAAATTTCCTAATGTGTCTACCATTTTTTATCTCACCTTTAAATTCTCGGTTTTTCGTAATCTGGGTTAACCCAAATATACCCATATTCATAAGCATGAATCTTCTGAAGAGTTTTTCCTAATGAATATTGCCCAGTACTTGACATTTTATCAAATCCACCGTCAGCGGGGACTATTGTTCTGTTTATTTCAATATCACTTGATCCAACATTTCTAGCTTTTATTGCTCCGACTAAAAGTGCTGCTATATCTCTATTTCTAACATGACTTCCTTTTAAAGCAAAGTCTTCGTCAGTATAAGTGTCTATAGCTACTTTAATGTTTAATGAAACACCAAAACATTCATCTACTCCAGGTTCACCGTCATATGATTTAACATCACGCTTGTAGATTGGTGTAGCAGTTAGCCCTGTGCTTTTTATACATAAAGGTTCAGCAAAATCTGCCCCATAACCAGTATGGAGTCTATAACTACCTTTACTTACAGAGGTAATTCCTTCCCAATCCATTGTTGGTCCTCTTGCAGGATAATTTTCCGACATTTGTTATATCACTTTTTAATTTTTTATTTTATTTTAATCCATCTAATTTCTTGAATTTTTATTTATCTCTCCAACATAACTCATAAATTGCTCATAAGTTACTTTTTCAACTTCTTCTTTCTCCTTCTCAGCTTCAAGCTTCGCATCTTTTGCACTTTCTTCTACATCTTTTGTTATTATTTGAGATTTAGCCTTTTTTTCAGCATCTTCTAATCTCAGTTGTAGATAAGAACTTTCTTGTGTTTTTAACCACTCAGCTTGATTTTTATCAATTGCAGGATCAGCTTCTAAAAGTTTATCCAAAATAGGTTTCTTAGTTTCTAAGAACTTATTATAGTTTTCTAATTCCAAAATCCTTTCTTCAAAGGTTTTTTCTTTAGTTTCTTTTTCTTCAAGTTCTTTTTCTTTCATAGAAACTTGTGATTCCAATTTTTCAGCTCTAACCTTTAAATCTTCAAAAGCTTTTGTGTTGCTATTAAGTTTTATTTCCATTTCTTTAATAGTAGCTAAAGCTTTTTCTAGTTCAGCTTCCTCTTTATCTTCCTTAGTTTCTACTTTTTCTTCTTTTATTTCATTTTCCATTTTTTTTACACCATATAATATATTACATTCTTTACAATGCGGGAACGGTGTTCCAGCAAGTTCAAAAACATCGTAGTGTATTGCTTCCCCTTTCTCGTTATAATACGTTCTATAATGCATAGATAAGGAAAGAGGATCTTTAACTAGATCTCTTAATTGAATATCTTTTATTAAAGTTCGATGGTCTTCTGTGTGATCGTAGAGTTTTGTTCTAACTTTTAATTTATCTTCAACCCAAGCATCTTCTACAACTCCATAAACATGATTTTCTTTGTGCTTTTCTTCTATCGGATGCCGATGCCTCCAGGTGAAGTCTTTATTAACAAGTTTAGCAGCAAGAACGTTAAGACCATCTTCGCATTCATAGTCTTTTGTTAAGGCTTCTCCTACGAAGTAGTATTTACCTTCCTTAATTTCCACTGTTGTACTTGATAGATCTAATTTTTTATCTTTGAAGTTTTCCATCTTAATTCTATAGTAGTTTTACTTATATTTAAATGTTTTGAACTTTTCATAACTCTTTGTTTTTTTCATAGTAAAATTTACCAGAAGTGACAAAAATCCATCCATTTACTAAAATAAATATTACGAATTCAGTTATAAATATACTATACTCTTCCGATTTCGTCAAAATAATTATAACTTGTCTTACTTTTAGTTATAATTTTTTGTGGTCCGAGTATTCTATCTGGATCATAGCCCATTTGTCTTAATTTAGCTCTTCTCCAAGTTTCGTCTAATTCTGCATTTCCAATGCATTCATCAGTATCACAAGATAAGAGAATTTTACGTTTATGTCTATCTACCGAATGAATATACATGTAAGCTCCACACCACTTACAAGGAAAGAACTTTCCGTTAGTATCTTGATAGAATTTCTTATCTAAATAAGAATCATCAATATCTCCATGTGCCTTCTTAGCTCTATCTTTAAGATTAACTCTTAAATCTTCCCAAATTTTCTTAGTCATCATCTTCACTTCTAAATTTCATAGTCTGGTAAGCTAAAAATATAGTTCCAGGACATATCAATTTTCCTTTACTTCTTTCTTCATCTAAATGACAAGAATAACACATATCATATTCCTCTTTGTATAAAAGCTTACAACCACATCTTTTACAAAATTCAAATTTATACTTCATCTTAATTCCTCTGAACACGTATTTATAATATCTTCAATTATATTTTGCCACGCACTTAAAAACGCCCATTTTAGAACACTTTTCTTACTTTCATGTATAATACCGTAATTATATCCTCTAACAGTTGTAGCTTCAGCTGGAGTTGTCATTGTAACTCTATTTGTCTGTTTTAAAACTTCAGTTCCTCCTACAAAACCTTTTCTCTTGTACTCATGTGCTGGTAAATTCATACTTTTTTTCTTTTCGAGATATTCTTTTGAATAATGAGCTTCTCTTGGTGTTCCTGGTCTATGAGATCTACCACCACCCATTATTAATACTTCTAAATCCGTCTGTGTTGGAATTTCAAATACTCTCGTATGCGATAAATCTCCAAATACATTCTCTTTTAAAGATTTTTTTAGAGTTCTTACTATTTTATCGTAAGCTTTATCATTTATGTTTCCATTTTGCAAATCTTTAACAAATTTTAAGAATTTAGTTAAACTGGTATTTATCGTTGTCATTTTTCTTCATCTTATCAAGTTTATCTAAAATTGGTTTCATTCTATAGAAGAATTTTCTTACACCATTTTTTAAAACGCTTATAATTTCTCCATTTGCATCAACTAGTTCTTGATCAAAAGCATCTAAAAATTGTTTGTACTCCATGCTCAATTGTTTACTAATGTCGTCTATCTCTTCCAAATTTATTTTGTCATTATCAAGTAAATAATGGATAATTATCCAAAAGAAATTCTTATCATTTACTTTTTCGTTATTTAATACTTTAATAATATCTTCTTCGACTAAATTTCGTAAAACTTTATTTGGCATTTTTCTCTTCTCTTATAATATTAAGAAGTGTAGAACCTATTTCTTGCTCTAAAGTTGTTGTACTTCTTGTGGCTTGTGGATTTCTTTGTGAACTTACACCAAACATTCCACCACCAGTTTGTTTCATTTCTAACATTAATTTTTGTCCTCTTGGTTTATTCTCACTTTCACTTAACGCTTCTAAATGAGCAAACACAATAGATCCAGCTTTTCTTGCTTCGTTATCATCTTTAAACAGACCAGCATTATTCAATCTCTCGATAGCTTGAGCTATTTCTAAATAACCACTTTTCAATAAAGGATCATATGTAAATCTAATATTTTTCTGTTTTACATCACGTATTCCCCAAGCTGGTAATAAACATTTCGCATAAAACCTTGTAATCGTATTTGCAAATTTCATTCTTACACTTTCTAAGAAAGTATAAAAAGATTCGAGTATTCCTCTCTGTGTTGATAATTCATTTCCAGAAGAATCTCTTTGAGACATACTTGCATACAATCCCCACATAATTTCCTTGTTATAGATTTCTATAGCATCACGATAAATTTGTGCAGATTTAGCAGATTGTGTATCTAATGTCTTAAGATCGACAATTCCTGGTAAAGCTACTCCTCCCCAATTTGAAATTGTAGGAAGTATCTTTTTTACTCTTGAAATTGCTTCGTCCATAGCCTCTGGTTCGTCTGGATAGAAGTTACTCATAGGGTCTCCTATCTTAGCCCATAAAAGTGGAGCCCAGTGTTTTTGTGCAAATTTCCTCATAAAGTAAAATGTCCATCTTTTACCGTTTATAAAATGCAAAACTGAACCAACAGGAGGGTTAATAAAATAAGATGTACGTAGTACAACATTCGGTTTGTCTGGAATAACTATGTCTTGCTTATAATATCCTTTATTAGTATCTAATGGAGTCAAGTAATGTGTATCTTTGCTTACATTACGGTAAAATTGTACCTCTGAACGGTAACTTTTGTAGTTTGGGATAGTTTGTATCAAAGCTCTCCATCCATATTTAGGATCTTTGACTTTTGTTATCGTTTTTGGATCAATTCTTTGAATATCTACACGATTTTCATACAATTTTGGATCAATATTTATACGCCAATAAGAATCTGCATGAACTATTTCATCATACCATACAGATCTCTTGTATTCTGGTAAGGTTCTGCCATTTACATTAATTTCATTATTCCAATCATTTATTACGTCTAAAGCATATTGTTTATTCTGCGCCCTATCTAAATCTATTTTTGGACCAGTACCGTTTATTACAGCTGCTGTAATTTCTACCATCGACTGTGAGATTGAATCATTGTAAAAAGCAAATTCTCTGTTCGCTGCTGTATTTGGAATCATTGCCTGTTTCATTTGTTTTAAAACAGGATCAAGATCATAATAATCTTCGCCTATTTTAAGAATAATAGGTAATCTTGTGTATTGAAAACTTCTCTTTGGTTTGCCATTAGGACTTTCTGTTATCATATTTCTTCACCATCTTTATCAATTTCTTTTATTTTTCCGTCTTCGCCAATTTCAAAAAACCTCCATGATATATTTTGAATATCGTGTAAATTTCCTAAAATTTTATCTATATCGTTTTTAAATTCATCATTGATATTTTTATTCTTTTTAATTTCGTTTAACAATCCAGACGGATAAAAATGTTCAACGAACTTTCCTCTTATTGAAAATGTATGAGGCAATTCATCAATACAAGGAATACCATCAATCCAAGTAATTTTAACGTTCTTATTTTCTTCATCTTCAATTTCTTTTTCTGACATAATTATAAACCCTCTACTAAATCTAAAACTAAAGCATTTTCTTCATTAACATTAATCATAAATTTCTCGTTTTCTCTTGTCATTTTAGAAACGCCATAATCAAAAAACTGTGCTTCTGGCGCATACCATGATCTTCTTCTATGTCCCCATAAGCTTAAAGCAAAAGAAATAACTCTATCGTCATGATAATCTTGTGTTCCGTATTTAATATATCCTGCATCCATTATTTCACATTCAAATCGTAAAAGCTCTTTTATTAATTCTTCAATTTCTGGTTCTGTTGAAGGAGGTAAATCTAAAGCATGTGGATTTGTACGTAAAAGAGCAATCATATTACCAATCAATTCTGGCTTAGAAGTATTAGAAATTATAAATCCTAATGTATCTTTTCTATTGTTAAAAATCTTACACTTTCTAAGACCTTCTCTTTTTAAATCTTTTTGTAATTCTTCCGTTAATGGATCTCCTAATCCAGTAGCGTCAGGAACTATCCATACTGGTTTGTAAAATTTTATAACTTCTAAGAATTGAGCTTTTATTGAACTCCAATCAGTATCGTGGTCAAACTCACCAGCTATTGTTCTCATATAATCTAAAACTATAAGACCAGTTTTTTTATCTTTGTGTGTAATACAAATTGAAGCAGCGTCATGCTTTCTTCCGTAATCAACACCACAAACATATGCGGTTCCTGGAATTAAAGTCATGGTATTTCTTAATGTAATATTTGTATTTTTATCAATCCACTCTTTTAAGATAACCATAGATGCTTCGTCTATAATTTCTCCAAGATACTCTTGACGTGCTAAGGGAGCATAGTCGTGGATTTCTAAAATTGTTCTTAATTCTTCAGGATCAATAAGTTTACAATGCCAAGGATCTAAGTATGGTATAGCAAATGCTCCCATTCCATATTTATAGTTATTTGCCCCACATTTTTCACAATTTGGGAGTTTTGGCATTTCTAAAAATTTAGGATAAGGAAATTCTACATTAAAGTATTTTTGTGTATATGACGCACCACATTCTTTACAAATAATAGGTCTTGTCTCAAGTCCTTTGAAGAAAAATTCTATAAGTTTGCCATGTCTTCCTTGAGGAGTTGTAATACAAACCCATCTTCTTCCATGAGTAACTGTAGGAATAGCTGCTCCAAAAAGAATTTTTTCGTCCATTTCAGCTGATTCGTCTAGTAGTAGGTAATCATATGATGGACCCCTTATATCTTTTGATGAGTGTGCATGACTTTTTACATAAGAACCATTTTTTAATTTAAGCAAAGTTAGTTTAGGTCTACCCTCAACATATTTAGAGAATTGTGAATTGTCAAAAATCCATTTTACTTTATCTATTAATCGTTGAGATTCTTCTTCTGATGCTGCTACAATTCCAACAGAACAAGGGGCTTCAATAATCATTAGAGCAGCAGCGGCTTCAGCACAAGACCAAGATTTGCTTACTTGTCGTCTCCATATCGTTATTACTCCTTTCGGAGGTTTTTTATCAACAAATTCTTTAAAACGATAATATCTAAGAGGAAAACCAAATTGGATACAGTCAATAAAATCTTTTTGGTAATCGTCAAGTTCAATTAGTTTATTATGATCCCATTCGGCAGGAAAGTAATTTTCGATAAGATCAACTGCACGATAAATAGAACGCTGAACTATAGATGCTTGTTGCGGAGATAACATTTGTGCTGACATTTTACTTTCCCATTAAATATCTAAAGTAACGATATTGTCTAATTCTTTCTATAATATATCTAATAAAATATATTCTCATTACTATTCCTCGAATACTTCTGCTTCAATTAGCTTTTCTGCTTTCTTTTTATATTTTTCTTTGAATTCATGATCTTGTGTCATTTGGAAAATTAAATCAGCTTGTTTCTTAAATAATTCTTTCTTTCCCTCAACAACAGCTTCTCCACCAGATATTTTCCATATTTGTTCTTGAAGTCTTCGTCTTTCCTGTAAGAAGGGTAAAAGTTGAGGATTAACGTGAGTTCGTCTTCGTGATTCTCCAGTAAATTCGTCTGTATAAATTTCTGTGTAAGTGTCTTTTGCTAGTTCGAGTAGAACTTTATTGATAAGCATGTATCCCTTACTCCATTCAGCAGCGGTGTCGATAGGTAAAGTTGACTGCTTAGGATTTATTTTAACTAATGCTGTGTATTTAAATTCCTCAATTTCTTCTTGTTCACTCAATTTCGATATAACCTTTGTATTCTACTAATTTTCCGTTTATATAAAGATAAGTTTTTGTCATACAACAAGCTGTTAAGATACAACCAGTACCGTTCCAATTAGGACAATGAAAACAATCTACTGGTTCTGCTCCTAACAAATATTTGTTGGTGGTTGATTCATTCAAGCTGTTCACCTGAATATGCTGTTATACTGTTGGGAAATAAAATTTTCTCACTCTGTTCTTGTTTTTCAGCCTGGAGGATTAAATCAATCGTTTTGTCGATAACGTCTCTCATTGTTATGTTATTTCTGGTGCAGAAATCCTTGAAGCTAATAAACTTCGCTGAATCTAAACGAACCGATAACATTTTTTGATCTTTCATAATCTTTCACTAATAATAGTAGAGCTACTTGTATTTAAATGTTTTGAAGATGGAGTAGACTTGGAAAGTAGACAAGTAGAAAACGAGTAGACTTTGATGATTAGAAAAACATTAAAATTATGATTAACCAGTAGATTTTGTAGGAAGTAACCCGCATCCGCATCTTTAAATTAAGAATGCTTATTTTTTACTTTTCTAAGAACGCTGGTTTCCAACACAGGTTATTTAGTGTAGATATTTAACCCATATCATTCTATCTTTAACCTATTTAAATCTTTATTACCTATCTATCCACATCTTATAATAACCAAGCAAATCTAATCTTACCTCTTCCCATCTTAAAATTCCGTCATGCAGGTTTATAACCAAGCGTACAGAACGCAGGAGAGTTATAAATTCAGCAGAACGTTAGCCAGCCCAAGAACTTACAAAGGAATAACCAAACAGCCAATCGGGAAGAGGAGAGCCCTGCACCTACCCATATCTCACCCATATTTAACCTTCCTATCTACCCATACAATAATGTTACATCGTTTCTAATCCCATCCTATACTACCCAATCCTAT
>Ga0315537_1000917_pt1 | contig 23487 bp, 25 predicted proteins | sample SalMarSW160270MG_FD_203091 | JGI IMG/M metagenome (GOLD analysis project Ga0315537, IMG submission 203091) | Salt marsh sediment microbial communities from the Plum Island Ecosystem LTER, Massachusetts, United States - Salt Marsh Sediment SW1602-70 ...
ACTAATCCTTCAATCTTGGTGATGGAGCCAGAGCCTCTTCCAACATTAACTAAATCAAGACGCAATTTATTCTCTTCATTTACATTAATTCTTTTTTTCATAATCAAATCCGCTTGCAAATCTACATGAGCAAACATTTGAACAGTTCTTCCTGTTCTTTCTTGATTCAGTTTACGCTCAATTTCTGCTTCCTCAGTTCGTCCTTGCAATTCAAGAGCCCAAATGTAAATTTTTCTAAAAAAGGATTCAAAGTTCAGATGTTGCCACATTCCTTTCTTAGATAATTCGAAGACCTTTTGGAAACTTACATCTGCTTCTTTACACTGGCCTTTGGCAGCAAATATCGCAGCTTCAGCTATAGCAACCCAAGGAGCGTTCATTGAATAAGAGAGAATTTTCGGCGGTATTTTCATGAGGAGATCAAAATTCTGATTTGCTTTTTTTAGATCTCCAATTCTAGCGTGTTGCCTTGTTAATGCAGCGTAAATCTGTGGTTCCAGACTTTTCATATCCGTTTTGCGAGAATATTCCAAAGCTTTCAAGCTTAGAGCTATTGCCTCTTCAAACTTTCCAGAGTCTTCAAAAATTCCACTAATAAACATGCTTGTTTCGGCTAAACTGTGAAAATCACCTATCTTCTCACCAACCTTAAGCATTTGTGGGTATTCATTAGCCATCTCTTGAAGGATTCCAAAGCCAGCAAAAAAGAAGTTTCTATTGACTTTAGCTATTAATTCTAAGCGAGTATTACCCAATTCTTGTAGTAAAGATATTGACCTTTGAATTTCCCCAAACCCTTTCTTAATATCATGACCACAGACAATACGTTGTCCACCGGTCATTCCTAGCGAACGCGCCAAATCTGAAAGAGAGTATTCCTCTTTTAAAATTTGCAAACCTTTTTCATGCGCTCTCAAAGCTGCTTCAAAGTCACCCAACTTGAAATTAGCTCGACCTTTATTCATTAAGACCCGTGCTCTTTCTAGACGATCTAAAGGCGCATACTTCTCAGCCTTCTCCACCAGCCGGAGCATACGAGACGGATCATCTGCAACAAACCAAACCGCATCCATCGCCTTCCTGTAAGCTCGCAGCCTAAGAGCTCCTGTCGCAGAGTTAGCAAGCCTTTCAAACGTCTTTAAGGCTTCTTCAAACATGCAATTTGCGTAGTACGCGTCTCCCAATCCCTCCAAAGCAATATTTCTTTCAACAGTCAACTCGTCAAGGTCAGCAATATATTCCAGCGCATAATTGAAGTGTTTAATGGCTTCTGTATTGCTGAATCTTGCCAGAGCATCTTGGCCTGCCGCCAAGGAATATTTCACTGCTTTCCCTTGGTTTCCAGCTTGATCAAAATGATAGGCCAAATCATTAAACGAAATCTCTTTGGAATCCTTGCTTGCATTTTCAATTTGTTTAGCAACTCTTTCGTGATATCCTCGTTTCAAAGGTGAGGAGATCTCTTCGTACAGAACTTCTCGGAACTTTGCATGATCAAACACGTACTTGTTTTCCTCGACTCGCACCAGAGATGTAGACTTCAAAATCCCATTTAGCACTTTAAGAATTTCTAGACTATCCTTAGAAAGCACGCCAGCAATCAAGTTTGGATCAAACTTATCTCCTATAACCGAGGCAACATCAAGAACTCCTCTTTGATTAGGTCTCAACACGCCTATTCTTCGCATAATGACTTCCTTAACTTTGGATGGCATACCCAACTTCTCAGCTGAAAGCCGCCATTGACCTTTCTCGCGAATCAGTTTTTCATGCTCAAATAACATTCTCAAAAATTCAACTGCGAAAAGAGGGTTACCTCGGCTTTCTTTCAGTAGTCTTTCAACAAGCTTCGAATCAACTCTGCCACCCAGCATGCTTTCAGCAATTTCTCTAACACCTTCTTGGTTAAGATTCTCAAGTTGGATTTCTCTGAAAAGACCTTCTCGACCCATAAGATTGATAGTCTCAGCAAGGGGATCGAGGCGCCCCTCAGCGTCTCTACCAATTTCTTCGCTTCTAAATGTGACCAAAACAAGTATCTTTTCGTTTATTATAGCGCGGGAAATGTAGTGAAGAAGTGCAAGTGACGCTGAATCAGCCCAGTGCATATCCTCCAAAACAAGAATCAAAGGCTTCACCGATGATAAATATAAAAGCTCCTTAGTCACAGCTGTGAAAGCTTGATCTTTCCAGAACTGAGGATCAATCGTCCTGTCTTTCTCACTTCTCTCAATCGGGTAACTCTCCGACAGCCAAGACTTCAAACCTATTGGCTGACTCAAGATCGTTTCGCCCCCTCTGCTCGTTATTTCGGAATTAAAGGCTTCAATAAAAGGAAAATAAGGCAAAGAATTGTTACTCAAGCACCATCCAAACAGTATCGTTATTTCTCTTTTCCTTGTGATATTCAGAAATTCGTTAGTGATCCTTGTTTTTCCGCTTCCAGCTTCACCAGAAATGAAAATAGTTTTTCCTTTTCCCGAAAGAACTGAATCTAAGCTGCGTTGCAGTTCTTCAAGTTCCTCTTTTCTACCTGCCAGAACGGGTTCAGGCAAAACCACTAATTTGACCTCCCACTACACATCGTATTAGGATGAACCTCTGTTTATATAGTATATTTCCTATTTGATAAACAAAAATAAGCTTTTAATAATGCGTGTCAAAAGGTAAATTACAAAATATTATCATACTCTAGCACTTGTGCACTATCAGACAAAATCCTAATAACATGCTATAACAGCTGCAGATGCTATTGTATATGCAACAATATTTAATCCGGCTGGAAAAAATATATGCCCGATCACTTCATAGATGTAAGAGTTATGTACTTTCTTACACTGATTAACAACTTTAATTTTTCTATGTCAAGGGGGATTATTAATGAAAAACAGTAGAGATATCGCATTGATTATTATGTTTGCCGCCTTAAGTTTTGTGTTCAACGTGTTAATAGGTCAGGTGCCACGTTTGATTACAGGAATTAGGGGAATTGAATATTTCTTTACTATAGTCTACTCTATAATTCAGTCTGTTGCCTATCTAATGTATGAGGGAAGACGGTGGAGAATTCTTGCACAAGCTTTGCTACTCAGTTCACTCTACCTCGTATTTATACCAAGTTGGACGCCACTCGTCGCAATGGCTACAATTACGAACATGTTCATTGTCGATCTAATTTTCAATAGTTTTTACGGGAAATTCCAAAGAGATAACAGATTATTTCGGTGGATATTAGCTCTTCAAGTTTACTCTTGGACAACCCACGGTTTCATGGTTCTGGCTTTCACATTGATATTTGTTCCAATGGATGCTGTTATCGCGCTTTTTGGTCCCTTAATGTTTGTAACGCTTCCCATAACAATCATTGAAGCCATAGCCGGTAGCTATATTGGATATAACATCTATGGAAGAGTACGCTTCCTTTACACCGATAAATCGTAAAGTATTTTCCATCTTTGATTTCTTCTCCACACAATCCACACTTCTTCAATTTCTTACCCGTATTTTTCTCTACATTCTGCGATTTAAGCTTTTGATAGTCTCAATATTCTTCTCTGACCAAATTCAAACTCAAGGCAACACATACTTAGACAAATATCAAAAGACTGGGAAAGTCGTTCGTTTTCTAATCATGGTCAGCATCTCTTTGATGTTTCTATTCCTTGCGATTCTCGTCATTGCAGTTATTCTTCAGGTACTTTCATATTTCGGAATCATAACACTTCCATCATCACCTTAGTTTTCGTTAAAAATTGTTTCCACCCTCTTCCACGCCCTAAAAATAGCCCCATGCAGCCTGAAAAAAAGGGGTTACCTTTTACCCCTCTATTATTATCATTATCATTATTTATTATGATTATTACTACCTGAAAGGTCTATTCATCCTTTTTTTCTCTGCCTGAGCACCTTCAACCGCTTTTCTCAGCTCAGGCAGCGTCAATGAGTCAACGCAGAATTTTTTTTCTGAACTCAAAAAAAAAAGATTAAAATTAAATCCCAACCCAACCCAAACATTCATCCAGATAATTTAGCACCTTGAGAATTTTACCCAAGAATCAATTTCTTCGATTGTTGGCTTGTCGGCTGGGGAGATTTTTCTCTTTGCAACGTTAGCCTCGAAAATAGTGTTTATCTTCTTGCTGAGTGCAATCGGGTCTTGTTCAGAGAGACTATTTCTATCTCTAACGTTGACTCCCTCCAACAGGGAAAGATACTTCTCCTTCACACCCGGAACCATAGAAAGTTGAGCCCGCCCAGAAGATATTAAGTTGGCTTAAAATAGCGAGTTAGGGTTCATTTTTTCCCTAATTTTTTCCTTAAACATTTCTATGTTTTTTAGTTTTTCGCGTTTAAATATCGTTTCATTAAGTGAGCGGGTGGATTAACGCTATTGTTATGGTTTTTCTCGGTCGGGGAGTTGACTGTAGTTTCCTTCAGGTGAACGATAGACCGCTAATCTTGCATCTGTTACCCAATTGTCATCGATTAGTCGGCTGATTTGAACAGAAATTACTTCCGCTTTGGGGTCGTTTCTGGTAGCAAATACTGCCAGGGAGAGATTACTTCCGTCAGGGAGTGTTATACGAAAAGATTGTTTTGGTCTTGCCATTTCCTATCGTTTCGATATGTATTTTGCAAGGCTGTTAAATTTTTTTGCATTCTAAACTCATAAGACATAATTAGTGGCGAAATCTCCCGCAAAAGAAAATAAAGACTCTGTAGTTAAGTGCTACCAAATCAAGAATCCGCATGGAAATGTGGCCGAGGTGAGGTACACTCGGCTATCAGTGGAGATGTCTCCCACAACCAATTCTCTTTTTTGGAATTACTTTAGGAATTAAGTTTTAATCCAACCAACCATAGTTAGAAAATTGGAGTTAATATGTGAAAATCATTTTTGGCTATCACGCTTTTTTTGTATGCATTCTTGGCAGATTCTTTGCTTAAATCTCCGCCTTCCAGGCTCAAAGAAATTTCCGCAAACACGGCATTTAACCTGACCAAATGGTTTGGGCTCAAGCAGTTTCAAGCGCTCTTCAATCGCTGCTTTAATTTCCGAATCGTTTTCAGCTTTCAAAGCCTCAGATAAAAGCCGCTTAGCTAACTCTAAACTATCGTTTCCAAATAGCTCCGAAAAAACATTATGCGCTTTGCCATTTACCCTCGGTTGTAGTGGCAGCATACAAACATAATTTGCAGGGTAATTTTTTGATTTATCCAAGTCAATAACTGCAAATCGAATATAGCCCCTCTGAGAGTAATCTCTCGTATCGCCGTTTTTGGATACGTGCAACCGCAGATTCATGGCAACTCAACTCGGAGGAAAATGGCAAACGCAAATCCTTTCTGTTTTCTTAGGAGCCCAAGTCTTCTTTCAATAGGGGTAGTCACTTAAAACGGTTTAGCTTCATTCAGGTTATTTTTAATCCCAAACCCAAATAATAATAGCTTGTTCAAACAAATTATTATTTGAATATGGTGATTGCATGACTGTAGTGAAGATTGTTGAGTTGATAGGGAGTTCACCCGATGGATGGGTAGAAGCCGCTGACAATGCTGTCAAGGAAGCAGCCAAGACCCTTAAAAACATTAAGTCACTTCATGTAAAGCGTTGCACTGCAAAAACAAGGGATTGGCTGAAGAAACCGTCAGAATCTGGTACAACAGGCTGAAGAAAATAAGCGAAAACACAGACTTGAACGAACCTGAAAACGTGAAGAAATACATAGCTGAAGCAACTTTCGCTCAAGGAACCAAATACAACATGGTCGTCGTATACAACGCTTATCTGCAATTCATCGGCAAAACATGGAAAAGACCAAAGTATCATCTCGAACAAAAACTGCCCGAATTTATACCTACGGAGCAAGAAATTGACTCACTAATAGCTGGATGCGGAAAGAAAACTGCAACAATACTGCAAACAATCAAAGAAACGGGAATGCGAATAGGTGAAGTACTGCGACTCAAATGGATATGGCTAGACACAGAATGGAATGTCCTAACGCTAAATGCTCCAGAAAAACGTGGTCGACCCCGTGTCTGCAAAGTATCATCCAAACTCGTCGGAATGCTTCAGGCATTACCTAAGAAAAACCAGTTAATCTTTGGCGGAGTTAACCCAAAGCACGCCCAACAATGCTTCAAGAATTCGCGCAGGAAACTAGCTAAGAAACTGAGAATCCAAGGCTATCAAAAATTCACTTTCACCTAATACGACATTGGTTCGGCACAATGGAATACCATAAGAAGCCAGACATAATCCATGTACAGCAACTGCTTGGACACAGAAACGTACTAGCAACACAAATCTACATCAACTTGGAGCAGGCATTATTTAGAGAAGCGAACGATGAGTATCATGTCAAGGTCGCTGAGACAGTTGAAGAAGCTACAAAGTTAATAGCCGTCGGCTACGAGTATGTTTCCACAATGGGCGACAAGCAAATCTACAGGAAACGGAAATGAAATGGAAAAAGAAGGTGTATTCATTGAATCATAGATGTATTTATAAAGAAAACTCTTTTTATAAGAGGGTATTTAATCACAGCTAAATAAGAAGGGGAAATAATGCCACAAGTTAAAGCTACAATAAGCATCGAAAACGTCGTTGCTTCTGCAACACTTAACCAAAAAGTCGACTTAAACGCAGTGGTGAAAGGATATCCAGGCGTAGAGTATCGTCCAGAACAGTTCCCTGGACTCGTGTTCAGATTAAAAAGACCGAAGACGGCTACGTTGATTTTTAACTCGGGAAAAATGGTGTGCACGGGCGCAAAGTCCGAGAAAGAGGCACGTAGAGCCGTTATGAAAGTCGTCAAAGAACTGAAAAAAGGCGGCATAATAATCATCAGCAAACCAGAGTTAAAAATACAAAACATCGTCGCTTCAGCAAGCCTAGGCGGCATGATTGACTTGGAAAAAGCAGCCTATACACTTGGAAGAACAATGTATGAACCTGAACAGTTCCCAGGTTTAATCTACAGAATGGAAGAGCCGAAAGTTGTAATTTTGCTGTTTGCGAGTGGAAAACTCGTTTGCACCGGAGCCAAGAGAGAACAGGACGTTTATGATGCAGTGCAAAAACTGCATACGCTGTTGGAAGAGAAAAAACTAATCTTCTACGATTAATGCCGCACTTATTTTTCTGTCATTTTTTGACTTGTTTCAGAATAGTTTTGAGACTTTCTTCGTCTATGGCGCCTATTTCGTACAACGTGTTAGCTACTTCGCTTATTTTGAGTAGCGTGTGAATTTTTATTCCGCTTTTCGCGAGTTTTTCTTTTCCGCCTTCCTCTCTGTCCAAGAAGGCCACTGCTTCTTTCACCACTCCGCCTTCTGCCCTTATGGCTTCCGCTGCTTTTTTCAAGTTTAAGCCCGTGGTGACCAAATCGTCAACGAGTAAAACGCGGTCCCCAGAGACGAGGATTCCTTCCACCCTTCTTTGTCTTCCGTGGCGCCGAACGCCTTTGCGCACGTACAGAAACGGTTTTTTCAGGTTGTAAGCGATTTGGGACGCGAAGGGTATGCCTGCGAGAGGAACCCCTGCAACTCTGTCGAAGTTGTTAAGCCCCACTTGGCTGGTGATGTATTCTCCGTAGAAATCGCAGATTTGCCTGAAAGCGTCTGGAAAACTGGGCACTACCCTGAGGTCTATGTAGTAGGGGCTGGCTTTCCCGCTTGTAAGTTTGAAGACGCCGAATTTTAAAGCGTCTATTTTGTGCAGGGTCTTGGCCATTTCAACTTTCTTTTTTTGGTTATTTTTTTGTGTTGTGAAGTTTTCACTTCCTTTTTGAAACTTGATAAATCTTGTTGAGTTCAGGAATCAAGCATGCGGTTCTCGGCAGTTCTTTCTTGAGAATTTCAGCGAACTTGTGTTGGTAGGCTGCTGAGTTTGTGTGGTATGGCACGGCTACTTGGGGCTTTGTTAATCTTGCGATTTCGAAGCCTGTTTCCGGTGATGTGCCTGGAGCGATTCCCACGGTGCAGAAGGCAACGTCAAATTTTTCTCGTTCGCCGATGGCGGCAAGCTCAGGGAAAGGCAAGCTGTCAGCGGTGTGGAAGACTTTGACGCCGTCTTCGCTTGTGACTATGTAGGTTACTGGTGCGGCTGCAGGGTGATTGCATTTTTCCGCTTTAACCGAAACCTCGCCGACTTTGATTTCTTCATCGGGGCGGATTTGCTGCAGTTTTTTAGGGGGAATGGCGTGTTGTAGGCGTTGTGTGGAGGCTGGGTCCGCTATGATTGTGCAGTTTGTGGCTTTTTGGATTTCTGTGATTAATCGTGGGTCTAGGTGGTCGTAGTGTTCGTGGGTTATTAAAACGGCGTCTGCGTTCGGGAAACTGCGTGCTCTTATGTCCACGGGATCTATGACAAGCGTTTTTGAGGGGGTTTTGATGAGTACTCCAGCGTAATGGTTGAACCAGACGAAGAGGATTGCGTTTTTTTCGGGTGTTTTCTCGATGGGCATAACTTGGTTCCTCACATGCCTGTATTATTGTGTGTTGAGTTTTAAAGAAGTTGCGTTGCCCTGCTGTTGTGCTAACGGCAGACTATAGCCCCCCTTATTTAAAGGCTGAAACGCTGGTGCGGGTAGACCCCCTCTATAGGTTTCTGCAATGAACCACTATTAGGCTCCAAATATGATGGCTTGCCTATGCAGTGGGCGTAAGTAGAATAGCCCGTGACTTGGTTCAGGCTGGCTTTCTGGCTTTCACCTCCCATCGATTTCACCAAGAACTGGAGGAAACAGAAGCCCCTTAAGAACCCTAACGAAATTCACCAATTCACAAATTTACCAATTTACAAACTGCTCTCACGAAGCTATAGTGTCTGATTCATAGCCAATGCATCAATATTAATCTTGAAGTACTCATCCTCTTTCTCAATTAAATTGGCAAATGTCAGCTTACTTAGGATATTTTTTAGATTGACATCTTCATCTATCTCGTTGATTCTTTCCTTGAGCTGGGTATAATCTTTCTTTGCTTCGGATAGATTATACAAAACTAGTGCAGAGATGAAGTCTTCCCTCTCAATCCTTGTTCGCTTATAGTAATCCATAAGCTTTTTGGTCATTCTGCCCACCTTTATAATGATCTTCTTTGTTTCAATTTCTCTTTTTAGAATAAAGCGGGCAAAAAGAGCTCTCACTTCTGGATTTGGGCTAAGCTGAAAAGCTCCTTTGAAGATATCCCCAACTTGATTCTCTAGTTTTTGACAGAGCATTTCTCTAATATTAACACTTTTATCGAATATTTCTAGATACTTGTTCTTCGCAAATTCTATCATTTCTGGGTCTTGGCATATTAGAAGGGATTCTGTGTTCTCTCTCCAAAATTTCTTTGTCTTGTAATGCCCAAGGTTCATTTTGTTCAGATTTATGGAACTGACAACTAAGGTTTTATCAGTAATAACGAGTTTCGCATGTATGGCTTCTTCCGTTGTCTTAACTTCTATTTTCTGCGTCAAAAGGTTTCTAAACATTTTCTCTATTCTGTCAGTAAAATCTCTGCTTTTCGTACCGCTCAGAATTTTCATTTCGACATCTTTGTTTATCGTGAGGTTTACTAGGAATTTCGAAAATTCCTCATCAGTAAAACTCTCGGTGGATATGTACACATATTTGTCCGCATCAGCAATTATGCGGCTGATAACATCTCTACCTCTACAATCAAAGGGTGTAAGGTATAGTTTGTCTTCGATGCTTACGTTTGACGGACACAATTCTATTGGGTAATGAAGAATCCAGTGGTCTTCATGCACTGCATCTACGTTCTCAGGTAACTCGAATAAGTGCTCTGCTTTCGTAGGTACAACTTCGGTAACTCTTCTTCTGATGGAACCATCGTAGTGATTCGCTTTCAGGATGAAAAGTTGAAGTAAGTCATCAAACTTTTGATTAAATTCAGTAATTTTGTCTTTGATACCTCTGAAAATTAAAACAGCATCCAATTCTTCACCGTGAGTAAAATTTGCGGATAAGGCTATAGCGCTTTTATCGGTGACAATAAACTTTCCATGAAAAGAGTACCACCGTCCGAACGCAGTTCGGGTCTCTCTCGGGTCGCCTACATTCCATCTGTCGAAATGAATTATTGCGCCTTTTCTTATCAAGTCTTCGAACCTGCTTACGACTTGAGGCTTTACGTCAGCATTAATGCTGTCATATGGAAGAGTCAGAATCTCTACTTTGACCTTATTCGCTAACAGTTTTTCTAGCGAATTAAAAACGTCCTCACGGTGAATCTGAAACATCGCTATTCTAACATATTTTTCCGCTGATGCAATTTCCTTTCTGATTAAAGGGACAACTTCGTTGCTGAAATCAAAGACTGACTCCACTGGTACCAACCATTTCTTAAGTTGTAGATCTTTGTTTATAATTCTTACATATTCAATGGCGGGCACATTTCGCTAGATGGGTTTGAATCCCATAAAACTAAAGCAGTTTTCTTTGTTCAGCCAATGCAGTTTTCTCTGATTTCCAGATACTCTTAAGATTTGGCGTGAACCGATAGTAATCGTAATGGCGAGAAATATTATCCGCAGGTCTCAAAGTTTTAAGCCGTTTCCGTATTAGTTCAATGTGCTCAGGGTCTATTTCTATTCCGACGGAGTTTCTGTTAAGCTGTTTCGCAACTACCAAGGCGGTTCCTGTCCCTGCAGTTGGATCAAAAACTATGTCACCCGGCAAAGTTGATGACAAGATGATTCTCAGTAGTAGCGAGACAGGAGATTGTTGTATATGGGTCCTTTTGCCTGTGTTATCCCTAAACGCTTCATCTCCTGCAAAATATCCTGAGGTCAATTCTCTTATGTCGTCCCATACATCCGTCAAATACACGCCATTTTTATGTTGATATTTATGTTCGGGCAGAGGCGGCGGATCAATTCGTAGCTTATTGAAAACTCGGGGTTTCTTTCCCTTAATTGCATAAGCAATTATCTGGTATTGCTTCGAAAATCTTGTTTCAATTGGAACAGCCGAGGTCTTTTTTTTCCAAATTATAAGATTTTGAAAATTCCAACCCGTTTTTCGCAGTATTCGCAATATCCTTTCCGCATTCTTCTCTCGGTGCATGAAATATAGTGCCCCACCATCCGAAGTCGCCTTGTAGACTCCCTCTACAATAGCTTGTATCCAATTCCAGTATTTCTTGACAGGCTGATTATCATCAAAGAATCGATAGTCTTTACCTTGAAGATATGGCGGGTCAAAGAAAGTAAGACTCAGGTTGCCGACTGCTCCCTCATCCAGATACTTTATACAGTCACCTTCAAGTACTTCGTACCAAGTACCATTTACACTTGGGACATTCGTGGCTGACACATCTTCCTCAATTTGAATATCTGAAATCGTGGGTTCTTGTTTGTGTCCATTCGCAGTAATTTGAAATCCGTTTTCATTTCTGCTTAAGGTTACTTCAGTGTTGACGATGTATCTGTTTTTGAGATATTCAGACCAGAGTCTTCCATATTTGTCGACTTTTGCAGGAGAGTCATTTAATGTGGTGTCAAAGGGCACTGTTTCACTTCCCATTAATTCAGCCCTGTTTTTTGAAGGGATTTGGATGAAACCGTGCGCGATTTCCATCCTCTTAAGTATTTTTGTGACCATCGCAACCATTACTGTTATTTTGTTTCTTCTTGTCTATAAATTTAGTCATAACCACTCTTTGACCTAAGAAGGGTCTTTCCAGAGAGGTGGTTGGAGTATTCTGGACCGTCTTTTTCTTTGCGGAAAGAAAGGCTTTGGCATTGGATTTAAAAGTCTTTAATCCTTAATTATAGATTAATTCGGCAAGCGTTGACTATGGAGTGGTGTGGAGTACGGTAGCTAAGACTGAGGATGCTGAGGACCAACTGAACGTTACTGCATTCCATACGTATGTCTATCTTGTTAAGGCTGGAAAGCCTGTTGGACCGAGAGAGGTGATGCGGGGGGCGAACCTCACCAGCCCCAGCGTAGCGTACAGGAATTTGCAGAAGCTCATAGACTTAGGCTTGGTGCTTAAAAACGAATACGGCAACTATGTCGTAAAAGAAAAGGTAGGTCTCAAAGGACACGTGTGGCTAGGAAAAACTCTTGTTCCAAGGTTTGCCGTTTTTGGTTTTGTTTTTTTGGGTGTTCTAATTGCCGAGGTGGTGATACTGGTTCCACATTTACTGCTTGGAGCTTCGGTGGAAGGTTCGTTCTGGCTTCTAACCGCTATAACCATAGTTGCCGCGGTGATTTTTCTAGTCGAAGGGTCACGGTTTAGGAAACAGAGTAAATAACCCTTCGCATGGGTGGCTTATTGTTGTGGCTGTTCCAGCATTGGAACGTTTTGTTCCTCGAGTAGAACTAAAAGCGGCTTGCTCATAGTTATATTATGGTGAAGAAGAATTGCGCAAGGTCGCCACTTTGCTTCTTGTTCTCCTCAGCCTAACTGCATCATGCACAGTCTTCGCTAATGCCGTGTCATATTCTGCGCGGTCACGCTGGGATTCTTGGGGTTCTAAGGCTTCAATGCCCACAGAGAGAGTTACTGTGGGCGCTGCTGTGGTAAAAGGCAAAATATATGTAATGGGCGGAAATGGCGACTATCACGATACGAACGAAATGTACGATCCAACAACAGATACATGGGCGACAAAAACGCCTATGCTGACTTCGAGAAAAAGTTTTGGGATAGCAGTTTATCAAGATAGGATTTACGTGATGGGTGGAGTAACTGGTTATAATGAAAGCACTCATTCGTATATAATTAGCGGAGTAAACGAGATTTATGACCCAGCCACAGATACTTGGGAAACTAGGGCGTCGATGCCTACACATCGATATGGCATAGGTGCCAACGTTGTTGAAGGTAAAATCTACGTGATAGGCGGAAAAAATGCTTCCGGCTGGATCGACGGAGTAAACGAGGTTTACGACCCTGCCACGGATAGGTGGACAACCAAGACGCCTATACCGACACGAGTTAGTTTTTACGCCTCCGCAGTGTTCGACAACAAAATTTACGTGATCGGGGGCTACAATGGTTCCGTCTATGTCGATTTAACTCAGATATATGATCCCGAAACTGACACATGGAGTAACGGCGCTCCTATTCCCTTCCCAGCTGTGGGTGTGGGTGCTGGAGCAACCACTGGAGTCTGGGCGCCAAAAAGGATCTATGTTATAGGTGCTACCCAGCCTTATGGTATAAGTTCAACGGATTGGGAAGGAAATGTCCTCGAAGTGTTAATTAACAATGTCCAAAATCAAATTTATGATCCTGAAAGAGATGAGTGGAGCACTGGCGCAGCATTGCCTATAGCAAGAATTCTGTTCGGCGTCGCTGTAGTAGACGATATCTTGTACGCAATTGGAGGCACGAACTCAATGATGTTCTCTTCGTACATCACTTTCGGAGATAATCAACAGTACACGCCCTACGGATATGGAACAATTCCCACTGTCGTTTCTGTTGTTTCCCCTGAAAACAAAAATTACACTTCTGGCAATGTTTCTCTGGCTTTTGCGGTTAACAAGCCAGCGTTGTGGATGGGCTACAGCCTTGACGGGCAGGACAACGTGACCGTCACGGGCAACACTACTCTGTCAGGCTTAAGCAGCGGCTTGCACAGCATAACCGTCTACGCTAAGGATGAGTTGGAAAACATCGGCGCCTCAGAAACAATCACTTTCAACATAGAAGAGCCTTTCCCAACGATGTTAGTCGCAGTTACTGCTGTGGCAGTGGCTGTTGGCAGTGTTGGCGTCTTAATCTACTTCAGGAAACGTCGCCATTAAACGGAAAACTGTTGTGAATTACTTGAGTGCAGTAGCCGTCTGCACCACCCTGAAAAAACGCATCTGCAAACAAAATTTTTGATAAGGCTTAATAGCTGCTTTCCTTCTTCTTTTCCATCATAAACGCGTGATAATAATGGTAGACGTATGGCTTCCCTACGGAAAAAGCGACGTATGCGTCAGAATCCCAGCCCGAAACTTGCTCGGCTCAATAGAACCTAAAGATCAGGCTGGCGCGCCCGACGCCAAAGCTGAAATTGAAAGAGCCTTAAAGGAACCCCTCGGCTCTAAACGGCTAAGCGAAATCGCCCAACCAGAACATAAAATCGCCATAGTAGTGGACGACTTCACCAGAAGCACGCCCAGCCACGCTATGCTTCTGCCAGTGCTCGCCGAACTGAACGCTGCAGGCGTAAAAGACGAGAACGTCACTGTCATCTTCGGCTGCGGCACTCACAGGGCTGTTAAACCCGAGGAAGCGACTAGACTGCTGGGCGAAGAAGCGCTTAAACGCGTGAAAACCATTAGCCACAACTGCAAAGCAGAAGATTTAGTGTACGTGGGCAAAACCAGCACTCATGGAAACAAGGTTTACTTGAACCGCGTTTTCGCCGAGGCAGACGTGAAAGTACTTTTGGGCGACGTGGACTTTCACTATTACGCTGGCTACGGCGGCGGACGCAAAAGCGTTTTGCCCGCAGTGTCAGGCGAGGAGACCATTAAGCATAACCACGCCATGCTTTTGCAGGCTAGTGCGCACGCTGGAGCTTTAGCGGGAAACCCCGTTCACGAAGACATGACGGAAGCGGCGAGGCTGGCGAAAGTGGACTTCATCCTGAACGTGGTCACCAACAGCAAAGGCGAAATTGTGAAAGCGTTCGCGGGCGACTTGGAGCAGGCGTTCAATGAAGCAGTCAAACTTGTCGACGAGATGTACCGTGTACCACTGGACAACAGAGCCGACATCGTGGTCGTCAGCCCAGGAGGCTACCCAGCGGACATTGACCTGTACCAAGCGTATAAGGCGTTGGATAACGCTTTGGAAGTGGTTAAGCGAAACGGCGTGATAATTCTCGTGGCTGAATGCACTGAGGGACATGGAAACGAGGTTTTCTATGATTGGATGATGCGGTTGGGGGAGTTGAAAAAAGTTGAACGCGAGATTAAGCGTAACTTTGCTATGGGCGGGCACAAAGCGTATTACCTACTGAAGGCGCTACAGCGTCACCCGATTATTCTGGTTTCTTCGCTGCCAGATTACTACGCCACCAGCATTTTCAAAGTGAAGACGGCACGAGCGGTTAATGACGCGTTAAGCGAAGCGTTGAAGATGGCTGGCTCAGCAGCTAAGGTGTGGGTGATGCCTCAAGGCACTTTCACATTCCCCGAAGTCAAATCAATCAACGGGTAAGTTAAGCCACCAAGTCCCATAAAAATCACCAAGCGTGATGGCGGATTAAGCGTAAGCTTTAAGTTTGATTTGGATTTTCTCGTTTAAGAAGGCGAAAAGATGCAACAGACGTTCAAGCTGCGCAAATTCACGCCAAACGACCTGCAAAGCGTAATGCAGATTAACCGCGTTTGTCTGCCCGAGAACTACACGGACTTCTTCTTTATCGATTTGCACCAGCGGTTTCCTGAAACCTTCATTGTGGCGGAGGAAGACGGCAAAATCGTCGGCTACATAATGTGCCGCGTTGAAGTTGGCCTGTCAAGCTTCGGGCTAGGCGGCTTAATAAGGAAAGGCCACGTGGTTTCGATCGCAGTTTTGCCGCATGGCAGGCGCAAAGGCGTGGCGCAAGCGCTGATGACGACGGCTATGGAGGGCATGCGCTATTACAAGGCTAAGCAGTGCTACTTGGAGGTCAGAGTGACGAATGGACCAGGTGTTGCGCTTTACAAGAAGCTGGGTTTTGATGTGAGCCGAACGAGTAACGGCTACTACTCAGACGGCGAAAACGCCTACGTCATGACCAAAAAACTTAGTTAGTACGCAACAATTGAAAAGGGAGAAAAGTTTACTTTTTCAGTTTTTTCAGCTCATCTTCCAACTGTTTAATCCGTTTTTTGAGTGCTTCGTTCTCTTCCTCTAGCGCCTTAATCCTCGCAGCATCCCGCGCTGTTTTCCGTTTTTTCTTCTCTTCGTCAATTTTTTCCTCGTCAACCCACGGCGGCGTGCCGCTGCTTCCCCAACTCATAGGCTTTCACCTAACCAATACTTGCCTTCGCACAATTTAAAACGTGCGTCTAAATAGCTGTAAATGTTTTATTGAGGAAACCAATATAGGCACCTTCCAGTGATGTGGTACTTCAAAAGTGAGAAGTGTAAGAGAAAATGCCAAACAAAATAGCCATTATAGGCCAAAAAAAGAAAATTGCGCTCATAGCGCATGATCACAAAAAGCCAGATTTGTTCGAATGGGTCAAGTTTAACAAGGGCACCCTGCTTCAGCACGAGCTTTTCGCCACAGGAACCACGGGCAAAGTTCTGGAACAAGAGTTAGGTGCAAAAATCACCATTTTCGAGAGCGGACCATTGGGCGGGGACCAGCAGATAGGCGCGCGCATAGCCGAAGGCGGCATCGACTTCTTAATTTTCTTCTGGGACCCCTTGGAGTCTCTTTCGCATGATCCAGACGTGAAGGCACTTCTACGCATGGCTGTGGTGTGGAACATACCCACCGCCTGCAACCGCGCTTCCGCCGACTTCATGATATCCTCTTCGCTGATGAGTCAGGAATACCCGCGGCTTCTGCCCGACTACGAGAGTTACAGGCAACGAATCAAAAACCAATAGAAACCTAACTGGGGTATGCTTACACCAAACGCTTACTCTGCATCACCTTTAATCAGTGTGCCTTTGGTGTAGGGCACAAACTCTCTAATGCGCTCAACTGACGCTTTTCCAGCTTTTTCACGCTGCTCCTTCGGCAACTTCACCATTAAAGCCTGCAGAACTTGCTTAAGAAATTCTTTGCCCGCTAAATCGCCAGGCATAATAGTCACGTAAGCACTTGTTTTGGCTTTCACCGCTTCCACGGGACCTCCTATGAAACTCACTTTCCCGTTTTCAACCACGCCGATAGCCAGCTTAAGCGGCACGCTCCGCATCCAGTTACGCTTTCCGCTAACCGCAAAAGCACCATGAGGCACGTATTCGCCTGAAGGCCCACTTTTGCTCAACTGGCTGGGCTTAACCCAGTAAACATCCGCTGAACCAGCACCTTCGCGCCAAGCTCTGGAAAAAGCAGCGGCAAACTCGCCAGCCTCACGCAACGCCTGCTCGCTGGGGGCTTTGCCTTCAGTTTTAACGACGACAAATGGCGCGCCTGTAACATCAGCGTGAAAAACCGCGTCGTCAGGTTTAGCGTGTTTCTTGACGAGCACTTCGTTGCTGACCGCGTCTTTACCCGCCACCACTAAGAAACCGTCTGAAGACCTGAACCAGCGGAACTTCTCATACCACTCCTTGCGCTTCACTTTGCGCTTAACAAGCTCTTTCATGACTTCCATGGGCTTAACTGTTTTCAGCGCCTCAGCTTCGCTTATATTTTGCTCAATCTCAGCCAGCTTTCTGCGAGACTCTTCTAAGGCTGTTAACGCGCCAGCGGATTTCTGCTTCGCCTTTTTCCCACGCTCGTAGTATTCAGCAGCGTTTTCAAACAGCGTTCTGCGCAAGTTTAAGCTGAAATGCAGGTCATCAATGCAAACGTTAACCACAAGGTTCCGCGCGTCAAAAGATTCTACAAACGATTCCTTTTTAGCCGCTGTGATTTCCGAAATGAGGGCGTGCCAGTCTTTTCCTTCCCTCTTCGCCATTGCGAACCTGTCCAGCAACGCTTGGAACTCGCGGGAGTGCGCGTAAATAGCATCGCCGATGCATCTGTCGCGTTCCGCCTTAGCTTCATCTTCACGCAAGGCTTGTTCCTGCTCAGCAATCACCCGCTTGAGCCTCTCCGCTTCCTGCTTCAGCTTGTCAACTTCGATGCTGGCAACTGCTTTCTGAGCTGCTGTGGCTTTCAAGTAAAACTCATCCAGCGCTTCATTAAAACTGCCATAAGGCTGAGACCTAAGGGCTTCGTAACGCTTAAGCTTGAACGGCACGACATCCAGAAAACTGCCGTCTTCAGCCAAAACTATGTTAGGTTCCGTCTTGAAGCTTGAAACGGTTGAAAGTAAACTTTGAAGTCCGTCAAATATGGCGCCAACTTCGGAATCCGTTAGGGCACTACAGTGCTTGGTTTTTTCAACATCAGCCCTAAGCAGGATTTCTTCCGCGTAGATGCCGCCCACGCCAAGAAAACGCGCCATCGCCCTGACAACTTCAACTTCTCCGAGGTCTTTCAGAACTCTTTCCAGTTCTTCCCTTGTCACTTTGAAAGGATTCGCACCGCTTGAAGGGGGAAATTGGAAAATCTCATAGCGGAGAATGTTGCGGTCGCGCATACGCTTGAAAATCAAAGCCTGCAAGATCTCGCCTTTTTCCCCTGTTAGGATTATGTTGCCTTCGCCGAAAAGCTCCAAAATAAGCCGCATCACAGCCGTTTTGGTCTTAAAGTAGACGGTGACTATTCTTTCAAACTCGTATTGCTCCACGTTGGTTATCCAAGCGCCGCGCAGGTGTTTTCTCAATGCCATGCAAAATGCTGGAGGGACATGGGGAGGTTCCAAGGCATAAGCGGTTAAGTGCAACCTTCTGCCAGCCTCCATGACAAGGCGCAACGGCGGGCAATCCGTTTTGTGCAGCTTGAAAAGTAGCGTTTTCGCGTCAAACTGGTAAATGTTGTTAACTCGGGAGTTCGTTATCGCGTCTTTCAGTTCGTGAACTACAACGGCAACGTCAAAGCTTGAGAATTCCTTCTTGCGCAAGGGGCTCAGCACCATGATCTGGAATCTAATAGTGCATGAGCTATAAAATTAACCCTTTTATAGTCGAGAATAACCACATCGTCGAGATATGAACCCTGCGCAGAGGAGTTAGAAAGAGGCTTGGAAAGTTACGTCCGTACCGAAAATGTTTCCAAGTTTTATGCTGTACATGTTTCCAGCTATGAAACTTCCTGCTAGGATTACGGCTTCGACCGCGTTTGGAGCTATTTTCACCATGTTGACAATGGCGGTGATTAGACCGTTTACGTAGGCGCTTGTGATTTCAACGAGTTTTGAGCCGGTGTTTTGCAGGAACGCAACTATGTGGGTGGAGTTTATTGAGAATGAGTTTACCAGTAACGCGGCCATTTGGTTGCTGAACGTATTTGTTGCGAAGCTGACGTTTTGCATCACGAAGGTGTAGAATAGGATTCCTGAGACGAAGGTGATGAGTATTAGGAGTAGCACTCCGAATACGGCTGTTGATCCTCTGCGGGATTTTTTCGGGCGTTGGTGCATGTTTTTTCTCCTGTTTATGTGTTGAACTTGGCTACAATATGTATTTTTTCAGACATATTGTTGCAATTATGACTTTTCCCAAGGGTAGATATAAGTATTATGTACAAATCCGAATAGTGAACATATTGAGGCATATCAAATGTACATGGTCAATTCTGAAAGAAAACGCGCCCAACGAAAGTTTTTAACCCTGAACCTCCATAGCTACTAACAACCCACTTCTGCCAACCACTAACAACAGAAAACGGAGGCACAAAAAATGAAAAAAGGCGAAGTTGTAATCCACCTCCATAAACCAGACGCAAGTGAGATGATGTTCTTTTTCGCCTGCGGCGCAATAATAAGCGTTCCCCTCACCCTCTTCATCTATCAATACACAGATTTATTACTGATCGGGCTTGACCCATTCACCGTCGTTTTGATCTCACATGCGTTTTTCGCGCCTTTCATCGAAGAATTCTCAAAAGCTTACCCGCTCGTCTATCGCCACGGTGAAACCCAACGGTCCATTTTCAACCTAGCAGTGCTAGTCGGCTTGGGATTCGGAATCGTAGAACTACTAACATACGTCTCAGTACTAGGCATACCAATAATTTACAGGCTGCCTGCACTTTTATTCCACCCCGCAAGCACCTCGATAATAGCATACGGCATCGCTACAAAGCGACCTTTACCCTTCTACCTGTTCGCCGTTTTACTTCACTTCTCCAACAACTACTTTGCGCTGACGCTGACAAGCCCTTTTCAATTATTAGGCTCAATTTTTGTGGTTGCAGTAGCCGTTTTTACATCTTGGCGACTACGGACTAGAACAAAAGAAAAGATCGTAATATAGCGAATATTCAGGCACCTTATTGGGAAGTTTGCACAAACTTAGTTTTCTTCCAATTTAGGTTCGATAGGAATAATTATGGTGAAGACTGTTCCTTTGCCAACTACGCTTTCCACTGAAATCGCGCCTCCATGAGCTTCAACTACACGCTTGCAAATGGCTAGACCCAAGCCCATACCCTTTGCCTTTGTCGTAAACAGTGGCCCGAAAAGTTTCTTGAGATTTTCTTCAGAAATACCCCCTCCCGTGTCTGCGAAGGCAATTTTTACTTTACCATTTGCCTTTTCGCTAGTTATTGTCAGTTTCCCACCATCAGGCATAGCATCAACCGCGTTTTTAGTTAGGTTAATGAATGCCCGTTTCATCCTGTCAACGTCAATCTTGATTGTTGGAGTATTCTCGGTAAGGTCAATTAACTGAACATTTTTTGGAAAATCAATGTGAGACAGGGCTGCAGTCACTGCTGATTTAGGATTCGTTTCCTTTAGGTCCAGTTTGATCGCTTTCGAGTATTCAAGGAGGTCGTTTATGATTTTGTTTGAGTATTCGATTTCTTTTCCGATTACCTCAAGCATGTCTCGCCCTTTTTCATCCATCAATGCTCCGTATTTTTTCCGCAAATAGTACGTTGCGCTCGTTATTCCAGTCAGCGGGTTCCGCAGGTCATGACCAATCATTGCTGCCAATTCCCCAATAGTATTGATGCGCTCTTCCATCATATTATCGATTGTTTCAGACAGAAGTGACAACTCGTCCTTGCTGCTCCTTGATAGGCGTTCAGAAAGATTTTTGCTTTTGCCCATCTTTTTTATGTTAATGGCAAGCTGCTCTATTCGAGATAAAAACCCTTTCTCAACAATTGAAATAGCTACTAATCCAAGAACAGTACCAGAACCTAACAAAGCCAAGATGAAAAAGGCGACGCTAATTACGCCTTGTTTGTAAATGTCTTGGTATATATCTACTCTTAACATGAAGGAGAATTCTCCACAAACATCTTTTATTAAAGCGCAGCCTGAAATGGTGTCTGCATTTAATTGGCGAGTAAAAATCGGTGTATCTTCAAAAGGTGGAGAAGAATATAATGATTGAAAAGCGATTTGTGTCTCTGATTCGTTGAAAGGCGTAATAACTACAGGCAGATAGGTTGTTTTTTCCAAATTTTTAATCTCTTCGGAGTTAAGATAGCGTCCTATAATTAAAGTTCCTTGAATCGGTCCTTCGCTGTGACTGGTCAGTATCGGTTTAGAGGCTATCAGCAAAGGTGCTTCTTGTAGAGGCACCAGCCCAGTTAGGCTGCTTTCTGTATCAGGGTGATACCAAAGAAAAACATTAGCAGAAAGCAACTCTAGTAAATCTTGAGGAACGGGCGTTTCACTCATATTCTGAAGATTAAAAGCCTGTCCGTAAACAACATTACCCTCAGAGTTCAAGAATAACATCATATTGAGCCTTAAATTAACGAAAGTATCATCAACAAGGTTAGACTCCACATAGTTGTCGTTTACGTCTTGAATGAAGGCGTAAGTGTCATCCCATGCTGCCCAGTCAGCAGTGGTACTGTCTAATTCAGACAGTTCATTCGATAACGCGCTGAGGCAACGTTTAACATTCACCTCAGCCCTCTGTTTTTCTAACGCCTCATAATTATCCAGCAGAATGAACCGCGCACCAATAGACACAACTAAGGTCATAACGATAAGCACGACTGCCAATATGAGAAGTGTCTTCCTGCGCAAATTCATGTTTTACTTCTCCATCAATCGTCTAACTGCCAGTAGAGTTTCGCTAAAGCCCACTTCTCGGGGTGGAACCCCTTTGAAAGTCAAGTATGCTTTTTCGCAAAGTTTGTTTATGATTAGCGTTTCCAGAAAATAGGCGCCAGGCCCAAAAGTCTTTTTGAGGGCATCATCAAAACCATCTATGGTGTTCGAGATTTCTTGTTTTTTAATGTTGAAGGTATTTTCCAAGTGAAAGAGTATAGCTTGCTTTGGCGATTCACCTAAGGAAGAAAGGCTCTCATCTATGGCTTCAACTAGGAACTTTTCGAACTCGTCATTAGGCATGCATTAACGCCTCACTTGGCAAGAACCGCCAAGTATTCGAAACTTGAGAGGCTTGTTCTATTGGCGAGTTTATAAATTGCTTATGAACTTTGGATTAATATTGCAACATAGCTTGCTGTAGTCATCAGTAGTCTGGGGTAGACAGCAGAAACGATTTATAAATAGGCAGCTTTTTAATGTAGGTTCAAAATATAGTCTGCGAGGACTGAGGTCACGTGAGACCACTGGTGCTAATATACTGGACGAGGTTGGCATTAGGCATAGTTGCAGCCATAATCAGCGCGTTAGTAGCTCTGAATCTGGACGCACTTGACTTTACCACTTTCACGACCAGCTTGACAATAGCTTTAATGGTTTATTTATTGTCCTATTATCCTCTCAAAGCTAAATTTTATAATAAAGTGGAGAAGCAATCAAAGATCATGACGATGGGCATAGGAATATACTTCATCGCATGGGCACTCTTCTTCATACTGTCCTACTCTATCATAAGAGGACCAGCTTAATCGCTTGACAACCCTATGCTTCTTTGCCTTTCCGTAAAAAATTTGCAATCGTGGCTTGGCTCTTATCGCTCCTCAGCGTTTCGATTTTTACCTTTTCAGCATCCGTGCTGTTGTTGCCCTGAGCGCTTGGAATATTCATTCGAATTAGGATGCGCATGCAATCAGCCCAAGCTGAGAAGTAGCCGCGATCAAAGTCTCCGTGAAGCCCATTCCGCATGTGATCCAGAAACTCTCGCCTATACCCGTGTAGAGCCTCGGTGTCGCTTAAATCCAGCTTTGAAAAGAGCGCATACGCGTCACTGTTGTGTTTGCGCGAAAGATACATGCCGTACAAAGCTCGGAAGTAGCCTCTGTTCCACTCCGTCTTCTGCATTTTCTGCTTAAGCCGCTCCAACTCCCGCGTCGCTTCTGCGAACTGCCTGTTAACCAGAAGCTGGAAATACCGCGTAACTAAGGCTTGAGAGATAGGCATTTTTAGCGACCACGATGCTTGCTTGCTTTCTCCTCTTCAGAGACATCTTCTATACCGTTTTCGGTTACTTTAAAGATTTCCTCGCCTTCGGGCAGATACGGACTTGACACCAGCCTCGCAATGCGCACAGGACCACGCGAAGCTTTTCGAAGGTAAAGGCGCGTGTGACTCGTGTGCCCGACGATGTGCCCCCCGATGGGGTGAACGGCATCGCCGAAGAACACGTCCGGCTTAGCCATAACTTGGTTAGTTACGACGGCCACAGCGTTAAATGCTCTTGCTAAACCGATGAGCTTGTGCATGTGCTTATTCAGTCTCTGCTGCCTAGGCGCCAACATTTCCCGCCCAATGTATTCACTTCTGAAGTGGGCAGTTAACGAATCCACGATGATCAGCTTCACGTTGTTCGCTTTAATAACTTCATCTGCGTTTTCCAAAAGAA
>Ga0315537_1000919_pt1 | contig 23452 bp, 21 predicted proteins | sample SalMarSW160270MG_FD_203091 | JGI IMG/M metagenome (GOLD analysis project Ga0315537, IMG submission 203091) | Salt marsh sediment microbial communities from the Plum Island Ecosystem LTER, Massachusetts, United States - Salt Marsh Sediment SW1602-70 ...
GGGTCAACCCTGGGTAAAACCTAGCCTAAAGCCTGGGGAGTCGAAGGGTTGACTATCCCCCAAGACGATTGTAGTATGAGAATCCTTCACAGTCGGGAGGGGTAAAGAGCCATGATCCCTATCATCTCCATCGTCGGGAGTTCCAAAGGCGGGAAGACTACCCTGATTGAACGACTGATCCCGGAATTCATCACACGCGGCTACCGAGTGGCGACGATAAAGCACCACGGGAAAGACTTTCAGATAGATCATACAGGGAAAGACAGCTGGCGGCACAAAGAGGCCGGTGCCCACGCCGTGGTCATCTCCTCGCCGAAGAAGGTCGCCCTTGTCGAAGACGCCTCCCACGATCACTCTCCGGAAGAGCTGGCCGCCCGATTTATACAAGGGGTCGATATCATCATTGCCGAGGGGTTTAAACGAGCAAAACATCCCAAGGTGGAGGTCTTCAGAAAAGGGGTCCACCCTCACCCCCTGGCGCCCGAGCTGGAGAACGTCATCGCCGTGGCGAGCGATGAACCCCTGCCATTGGACATCCCCTGTTTAGACCTCAACGACATAAGCGGGATAGTCGATGTTATAGAAGAACAGGTTGTCACCGCCCAGAAAAACAGGGGCTCAGTAAAAGTATGATAGTTGGTTTTTTATTAAGATGAAGCACGAAAGGTAACAGCTCTTTGAGTACCCTTATCCCCCGCTCAAGAACATCTTTAGGTGCTGCAAAGGAGATGCGGAAGTGGCTTGTATCTCATGCGGGCCTTTTCTACCCCCCTTAAAAAAGAGACCTCTATGTCAAGAGCAATGGTGCCGAGGAAAAGGCCTTCTAATGCTTTGCCTCCTTATCCTCATGTCCTACAATCATGGCCTTAAAATGAGAAAAGAAGGTGTGCCCCAAGGTAGCAAGGTAGATGTGAGCGATCAGAAAGGCGGCCACCATATAAGCAAGGATAATATGGAACGCATCGATAACCCGCACCCCACCCAGCGCCTCTATAAGAGCATGAAATCGCTCCAGATCCCACAGGAGGACACCCGTTATTATCTGTAGGGGGACGAGGACAAACATGATGCCAAAGTAGGTGGTCTTCTGCAGGGAGTTAAATTTAGCCTCTCGTGTGGGTTCAAAGGGAGCGGGATCACCAAAGAAGATGCGGGCGAAGTAGTACGTTGATTGTGTCGGGATACCGATGGTGAAGTCCTCAGGCGTAGGGACATATTGCTTCACCAGCCCCCTTGTCACCGCATAGTAGCCAAACCAAAGCAGGTAATCGAACAACACGAGGAAACCCAAGATATTGTGGAAGTTCACTGCCGACCTGAAGGAGCCAAACCAACCCACTAAATCGGGAAATCGCATCTCTAACCCTGTGAGCACCAAGAGGACGATGGCAAGGGCATGGATCCAGTGCCACAGCCGTACCATCAAGGGATGTAATATTTCTTTCCTCCCTTGATCTTCTCTCGTCTGCCGGTCTTTCTTGCGCCGAACCATATATACGATAGTCCTTTCCTCGTGAGCCTTATTTCTTTCGTCTCTGCCGCCGCAAACCAATGGTTATAAACCTGATTCCCCCATGCACAACGACAAAACCCAAGCCGGCTAAGATAAATAAAATCCCTATAACGTCCAACCATTTATAACCGATCTTCCTCACGACGAACATGAGGTCTGCGATATCCCGCTTAGAAATCCTGCTCTCCCCCAGCAGATAGAAATCACTGGTGACCGGAATGGTGTGAATCCCCGCTAAAATGCTTTTGTCCATGGGGAGGGTCCTTATACCACCACCACTTTCAGGTATTTCCATTATCAATGCTGAATAGAATTCCGCCCTCGAGGAATGGCAGAGGGAACAATCCTTCGCCGTGGTCCCTTTATCGGTGTAGTTATGAGAGGGTTTGAGTACCAAGACCCGTACTCCCAGTTCTATTGCTTGTTGGGGGGCCTTTTCCTTTAATACATTGAGAAAAGAAAGGACCTCTCGATCGCTCAAGAATCCATTGCCGTCTTTATCCAAAAGCTTCGGCAGGTCAGGCTTTTCCATCTTCAACAGATTGGCCACATCTCTATATTCAAGTCGTTCCGCCCTCTCCCCTTTATCCACCTTCTGGAGGAAAAAGATAATCCCCTTTTCCGCCTGGGGGGCATGACACATGGTACATTCCAGAGATTTGAAGTGCAGATCTCTTTGAGGCAGCCAGTCGTGTCCCCGTTCTGGATCATGACATTTGGTGCAGATGGCCTTGCGTTGTTCAATGTTCAGTTCCTTGAAAGGAACGCTGGAATGGGGATCATGGCAACCAAAGCAGATTTCATCGCTGACCTTGGCGTGAAGACTGTCATTATACTCTGTCATCACGTCCGCATGGCAATGTTCACAGACGGGTGTTTTCAGCTCCTTGACCTGAAACTCCTCCCCTTCACGCAAGATGGTCAGATCAGCATGGCAGTCGATGCACTCCACACCACTTTGCCCATGGACTGTTGTAAGGTAGTAATCCTTGGAGGGTATGGACGGAATCTTGCCAACAATGTCCTTGTCCATCTTGACGGTGCGCCATCCGCCACTCAGCTCAGGTAGCCTGAGCATCACCTGGGAGTAAAAGGGTGCCCCTGAAACATGGCACATCGTGCAGTCTTTGATTTGCTTAGCCTCATCGGTGAAGTTATGATACGGCCGTAATACCAAAACTTCCTCTTCAAGCCCCGGCGATGGTACCCCTTGCTCTTTCAGTTTGGCGATAAACCTGTTGATCTCATGCACTGCCACGATACCGTTTCCATCGCGATCAATGGCCTTCGCCACATCACCGTTATATCCGCGGGTAAATTCTTCTAGTTGACGATAGGAAAGGTTGAATTTCTTCCCATCTTTCCCCTCCGAAGTGAGATGGAAGAAGAGCCCTTTCGCGGCCTCAGGGGAGTGGCAAACCGTGCACTCGAGATACTGGAAGTGAAGCTCTCGTTGGGGCAGCCAACGATGTCCATCTTCCCCGTGGCACTGGAGGCAGATCCCCATACGCTCCTGTTGGGAAAGCTCCCTAAAGGAGGTAGTGGCATGGGGGTTGTGGCATTCAAAGCAGAGCCTCTGGCTGACTGTGGCGTGCTTGCTTTTGTCATATTGGCCGACAATCTCTTCATGGCACTGAGCACAATCAACCATCCCCAGCCGTTGGGTATGGGGAATATCTTCGATATCGTTATGACAATCGATACAGCTCAGATCACGGTGGACCGTAGAACGAAACTTTTCATAGTCCACATAGAGGGTAAGCTCGCCTTTGTACACCTCCTCTTTCTCCGGAGCAGGAATGACCATCTCGATTCTCTCTTCCCCGCTCATCTCGAGGATATCGCTGGACCCGTGGCATTCGAGACATGCATCATTCTCGAAAGCAAAGGCCACCTCTGACCACGCACTGAGGGAACAAGGCACCAACATCACCAGTGCAATGGTGAAGAAGAGGCTCATAAAGCTCCCTCGCCTCTTCTTTTCCTTTGTTAAGCTCATTTCTGTTCCTTCTTAATAAATTATCTTCGCCAAAGTTTGTGCTTTTTGTAACAAAACATCTCAGCATTGTCAAGATAAACTTTCTGGAGGTGCGTTTTGCAAACCATGACCTGACAGAAAATATATGTTTTATTGAAAGTAAGCACGTTTTATAATCTAGGCCAACATTATCACGGCGAACAAAAGACGCTTGAACCACCTCGCAGGCCATGGTATTTTCACAGTAACCATGAAGAAAGCCAAAAGTAAATATATATACATCCTCCTCATCGGAGAAACGGCACAATTGCTAGATGTCAAGGAAGTGGAGGGACAGATAACGCAAGATTTTGGGTTCCCCACAAAGACTTCACAGAGCACGATCAATCCTGAGGACTCCTATAATCCGATGCGCAAACAGTATCACTCTACCAAGATCCTGAAGGAGATGTTGGATGAACTCCCCCCCGATGCCCTGAAAATGATCGGCATCACCTCCTCTGACCTCTTTATACCGATCTTAACCTTTGTCTTTGGCGAAGCACAGCTGGATGGAAAGGTGGGGATCGTCTCTTCCGCCCGGCTGCAACAGGAATTTTACGGTCTGCCTCCCAACCAAGCCCTTCTGAAGAGAAGATTGATCAAGGAAATAAAACATGAACTCGGACACACCTTCGGTATCGTCCACTGTTCCCTCAGGGAATGTGTCATGTCCGTAGCCAATAATATCGCCGATGTCGATTCCAAAGGGATCTCCTTTTGTGAAGGCTGTAGGGAATTGCTCCGCCGCGGCAGCAAACGAGATTAGCAGTCAGACCAGCCGATGTTGAATTAACAACTCTTCTTGTTTAAGTAATCAACACAAAAATTCCTTTATAAACAGCTAGTTATAAAATACATACTATTTATGTTGAATATTTTAACATTATGGCAGAGTAGCAAAAAGGCGGCTGACTCGCCTTTTTTTAAAAAATACAATAATTTCGACAACTTAGTTTGATGTGTAGTGGCCTTCTTTTATGGCACGAAAAATGCTCTTAATGAGGTTAAGTAAAAAGCGAGGGCTTACGATGGAAACGCAATGTCCTTTTTTAAAAGATCAAAAGGTTGCTTTTTGTAAGGCCTCTCCCTTCAGAAAGATGCTCCCCTATGATCGACTCTATCTCGAGGACAACATCTGTATGAAAAAGGAACACCTGAACTGTCCTTCCTATTGTGAAAAAGAGGGTGAACGGGTCTCCGGTCATTCCAACACAAAACACACCTGTCCCTATCTGGAAGTGGATGAGGTCCTTTTTTGCGGGGTCTATCCGGTTAAAAAGATGATACCGTCCAGCGCCTTCAAGCTGGAGTGTCCATGCACCACCGAGTCCTACATCGATTGCCCTGCGTATCGGCAAATCGCCCAAGGGGATGTCGCTCCCAACGATCTGACCACGGTGCGGGGTTTCCTCCTCAACGATACGGTCTATTATCACCGATGTCACCTTTGGGTGCAGCGGGTTAACGGTAAGGTGCGACTGGGGTTGGACGATTTTGGCCAATGGTTGTTGGGGGATATAGAGAACATTACCTTCCCCCGCCGCAAGGAACGGGTCGAGCGCAGCCAACCCCTGCTGCATATACGTTGTGCCCACGGCACGGCAGCCATCACCTCCCCTCTTTCCGGCATCGTGACGGAAGTCAATAGGGAGGCTCACCGAGATAGTTCCGTGATCAGTGCCGATCCCTATGGGGAGGGGTGGCTGGTGGAATTACGTCCGGGCACAAGGGAGTTAAATCGCCTGGAAGAGCAGGGAGAGGGATTTCTTGCCACCCCTCATGCTCGCAGGTGGTTGGAAGATGAGGTTGATAGGCTCCACAATGTTCTGGAAACGGAAATAGGGGTAACGATGGGTGATGGTGGAGAGTTGACGAGCAATCTTCTTGACGCCATCACCAAGAAGCAGTGGAATCTTTTAATAAAGACCTTTTTGGCACGAAAGGAGGGATGAGCCATGTTAGAGACCATTACTACTATTCTATTGGTGAGCGTAGGGGTGGTCTTAGGCATAACCATTTTGGCCTATGCCATCTACATTACCGTGTACCCCTTCGCAAGAACCATCAGTGGCGGTCTCCAGGTCCTGAAGCACTATGGTGAGCAGCGGGTCAAGGCTGGCCAGCGCGATTATATCCTGGCCCCTGATGCCCGGCTGGGGTTCACCATGGCCGATGGTGGTGATCGTATAAAAAAGAAGAAATCCCGTAAGAAAAAGAAATAACTATCAAGTGACTCAAACGGCAAATGATGAGAGCGGTATATAATCCATCTCAGTAAGGAGGTGTGGAATGGAAGGTTTCACGTACGTAGATATCTTCGCTACCAAAGGAATTGAATATCTCTTGGTCATTGGTTTTCTCTTGGTTCTCGTCCCCTTTTGGAGGTTTTTGCGGGTGCCTGCACGCGCAGGTATTGAAGTAGTAAGAAGAGCCATGGCGTCAGTTGCTCAATGGTTTTCTATCCCAGAAGGCCTGTATTACCACCAGGGACACAGTTGGGTTATGCCCCAAGGTGCTGAATTAGTAAAAGTCGGGGTAGATGATTTCGCCCAGCGGCTCGTGGGAAGCACCAACAAGATAAGCCTTCCTAAAATCGGTTCGCGAATTGCACAAGGAGATGTGGGGTGGAAACTTGGTATTGACTCAAAGACGATTGATATGCTCTCCCCTGTTACCGGAGATGTCGTGGCAGTGAATAAAGATATCGTGAGAAACCCCCTGCTCATCAATCAGGATCCTTACGGTAAGGGATGGCTGATGATGGTCAAACCCGACAACCAACGTGCGACCGTAAAAAATCTCCTGACGGGCAAGCTGGCAACGGCATGGATGGAGAAAACGGCGGACACACTCCGGGAGCGCATGGGAGGTGAGGTCGGGGTCGTGTATCAGGATGGTGGTCTCCCCGTATCAGGTATTGCCAAGGCCCTTTCTCCTGATGCATGGGATAAGATGGCGAGTGAATTTCTCTTGACACAGGAATAACAGAGCATGAGAGTTAAAATAATGGGGGCAACCCCCAAAAGTGAGGGTTTGCCCCCTAATTATTTTTAGAATAGCGATTAAAATAAAACATAACACAAAAAAACGTTGTTTCAACCGAAAGAATAGCATACAATACAGGGCCAAGGACCAATACAGACCTTCTTGAGGAAGGGGGGATCAATCATAGAGGGGATCATTACCACAAGAACGATCATCGGCTCCGGGGTGGTAGCGGGGCTGATCATCTTTGTCAACGCCTTGCATATCACCTTTTTACCCCTATTAAAAACTATTCAAGGTAAACTTCAGGTGTTCACAGAATACGGTGAGCTGAGGGCGAAACCCGCCATCGATGGGGGATACACCTCTCTTCGCGATGTCCGATGGTGGTGATTCCGCCGAGGAAAAGCTGTCAGTAGATGAAGGATAATCCTGATTGTTTTTGACGATGCCGCAAAGGAGGGACATGAATGGATAGGAGGACATTTCTCAAAAGGCTCGGAATAGGAATGGCAGGAATGACATGTGGGGGTGCCCTCGTACCGGGCAGGTCCAATGCTCAAGAAATCGCTGGGGAAAAAGAGTTTCTCAGTATCCTCATCGACACCACCCGGTGTATAGGGTGCCGCAGCTGTGAACTGGCATGTGCAGAAACATACGATCTGCCTATTCCCGATATTGAGGACGAGAGCGTCTTCGAACAAGAACGGCGCACCACGGAAACACAGTGGACAATCGTCAATCGCTATGAAACGGATAAAGGGACCGTATTTGCCGTGAAGCGGTGCATGCATTGCAATCAGCCCGCCTGTGTAGCGGCCTGCCTCGTAAAGGCGATGGAAAAGCAGGAAGAGGGACCTGTTACGTGGCAAACAAATTGTATGGGCTGTAAGATGTGCGCGTTTTCGTGTCCCTTTGATAAGGCGATACTTGAATACCACAGCCCTACCCCGCGGATTCGCAAGTGTTTCCTCTGCTGGGACAAGAGGCTTATACATGGAGAGATCCCCGCCTGTGTTGAGGCCTGTCCGACAGAGGCCTTGCTTTTTGGCACCAGGAGAGAGCTTATCGAGGAGGCCAGGACACGGATTTATCAACATCCTGACCGCTATGTTCACTACATTTACGGAGAAAACGAGGTCGGTGGTACATCAGTAATGTATCTTGCCGCCGTGCCCTTCGAACAGATCGGCTTTCGTACGGACCTCGGAACGACCGCCCTTCCTGAATTGAGCACGGGATTCCTGTACGCCGTACCTATTATCTTCGTCCTGTGGCCTGCCTTTCTGCTCGGCATCCACCGTGCGACACGGAAGGAAGAGGATTAAAAATGATATATAACTCAAGGAAATAAAGGAGACTGCGATGAAGGTGGAAAAAGCATCTCAGGGAACACGGACGCTGACGGACTTCATAGCTTTCATTATCGCTGAGTTAAAGCCACGGGGTAAGATCTTTACGCCTTTCAACATAATCTCAGCCCCTATATTGGCCCTCGGGATCATCCTCGTGATCTATCGCCTCATCTACGGATTGGGCTCGGTTGTCACCGAGGCACCCGGCTTCCCCTGGGGGATATGGATCGGTTTTAACGTCATGGTGGGGGTTGCTTTTGCGGGAGGGGCTTATGTCCTCACCTTTGTCGTCTATATCCTGCGATCTGAAAAATACCACCCCATCATACGGGCGACAATCCTCAATGGGTTCCTCGCCTATGTCTTTTATGCCGGTGCGATCTTTCTTGATTTAGGTCGCTGGTGGAACATTGTAAACCCGCTCATCGGCAATAAATTTGGTGTCAATTCTGTTCTCTTCCTCGTGGCATGGCACTTCTTGCTCTATATGATAGCTGAATTTATCGAATTTTCCCCGGCCTTTGCCGAGTGGCTGGGACTGAAGAGAATCAGGAAGATACTCCATTCGTTCACCCTCGGAGCGGTGATCTTCGGCATCACGCTCTCAACCCTCCATCAGTCAGGCCTCGGGGCACTGGTTATGATGGCAAGGCCCAACATCCATCCACTGTGGTATAGCGAGTTTATCCCGGTGCTGTTCTTGGTCTCCAGTGTCTTTGCAGGACTCTCTATGGTCATATTTGAAGGGACCATAAGCACCCGGGTCTTCGGCGACCAACTAACCGACGACTTTCGAAGATCCTACGACGATATCGTGCTTGGACTCGCCAAGACCTGTGCAGCGGTGATGTTCGTCTACCTTTTCCTTAAGGCCCTCATCTTGATACATGGAGCCAACTGGTCCTTGGTCGCTACTCCCATGGGGTACTGGTATCTCACGGAGGTGGTGGGACTTACCTTGATCCCCTGTATCCTTTTCTTACAAGGGTTCAGAAATAGAAATATCAAGATGATCCGTGTAGCTGCAATCCTCGCCATGGCCGGGATTATCATCAACAGAATTAATTATGTCTTCATTGCCTACAAGTGGTATGTGCCGTTGAGCGATCGATATATCCCTTCGTGGCAGGAGATTGTTATGGCCCTCACCATTGTCTTTGCGCATATTTGGGCGTTCAGGTGGATCGTCCATAGGATGGCGGTATACCGGAAGCCACCTGCTTGGGCCGCTGAACAGGAGAGGGAAGCGGAGGAACAGGCATAAAAGGTTGTTGATATCTTGATATGTGAGCCAAAGGTAAAAAGTCACTCGTGCTTAAGGAGGTAAAGCGATGATGAGACTGACCTTAGTTTCTATTGCGTTTGTGAGTATCTTCTTGTTCATTGCCCTGGCATACCCTACGGACACACCGGAGACCCTCACGTTGGATATCTTAATAAACCGATATGGATCGGTTGAATTCTCCCATGGTTATCATGCTGAAATGACCGGTGATTGTTCAAGCTGCCACCACCATAGCGCGGAGGGCTCTACCCCTGCATGTGGGGAATGCCATGAGGCTATCACCGTCTATCACTATTCTGGTGTTCAGAGGGAACCAAGTATTGGGCTCAAAGGCGCATATCATCGTCAGTGCATGGGTTGCCACCAGGAAATGGAGAGCGGTCCGGTGGGGTGCACCGATTGTCATGAAAAGGAGGGTACCCAATAGAGATCAAAACCTTTCATCCCTCGTTAATCCTTTCAACGATGTTTATCACGTGCCTTACGTGAAAAGATATATCCCTCTCCCTGGGCAGCGCGAGAAAGCAAGCTTTCAGTACAAGCTCCTTTTCCTGAGGAGAAGAACAGAATGGGTTGTGATAATGCTTTGACATCCCATTTGTTGGGGATGCATCGGGGATGCACTGCAGGAGCATACCCGAGTACGCACTCGTTGTCCATGCCGTGGACTTTGGTGGAATACTATGATATTTTATCCCCAAGGGATATCAGATGCCGTATCGAAAACTGAGTGTTAAGCTCATCTTTTGGGTAGTGGCAATCACCGTCATTGTAATAGGCATCTTCAACTATGTTAACTTAAATACCCAACGGAGACACCTCCTCGATGAAGCCATCTTGGGGGCCAAACAATTGAGCGGCACCCTCACAAGGGGCCTGAGGTTCGATATGCTGCACAATTATCGGGAAGCCCTCTACAACTCCATCGAGACTATTGGCACACAGGAGGAGATTGAAAAGATAAGAATTTTCAACAAAGAGGGGGCTATCATGTTCTCCTCCGATAAGGAAGAGACGGGGCAGATGGTGGATAAGCATGCCGAGGCCTGCTATGCCTGCCACTCCGAGAAGGAACCTTTAGAGAGGCTGGCCATTCCCGAGAGGAGCAGGATCTTTAGGACCGATAAATACCGCATACTGGGGATAATAAATCCTATTTACAACGAACCCGATTGCTATAATGCCGCCTGCCACGTCCATCCCCGCGCGCAGAAGGTTCTCGGGGTACTCGATATTGCGCTTTCACTTGACGCTACCGATAAGAGGATACAGGCTATCAGGGGCACAACTATACTGCTCATGGGCATCACCATTTTGACGGTCTCCGCCATCATCGTCCTGTTTATCCAAAAAGCGGTCTATCGACCGGTCAGAGAACTCGCTGAGGGAACAACAAGGGTAGCGGCAGGAGATTTTACCCATGCCATCCCCGCTCGCTCCGAGGACGAGATCGGGCAACTGGCCAAATCCTTCAACACCATGACCCAGAGACTCAAGGAGACCCAATATCAGCTCTTGCAGTCGGAAAAACTGGCATCCATCGGAAAGTTGTCCGCCACCATCGCCCATGAGATAAACAACCCCCTGAACGGCATCCTGACCTATACCAAGTTGATCGAGAGAAAGCTCGTCGATGGTACCTTCAAGAAGCAAGAAATTCCTAAATTTCGCTCCTATCTGGCGATCATGGAAAGGGAGACGGAGCGATGTAGTACCATTGTGAGAAACCTTCTTGACTTTGCCCGTCAGCGGGAACCTTCATTGAAGCCTGATGTGGATATCAATGAGGTTTTAGAAGAGGCCTTCTCCCTCCTGTCCAATCAGATTGCACTACAAGAAATCACGGTGGATAAAAAATACGGCCAACTCCCCCCTATTATGGCCGATGCCACACAGTTGAGACAGGTCTTCCTCAACATCATCCTCAACTCCTGCGAGGCCATGAACAATGGAGGTATCTTAACCATCACCACTACGTTTTCAGACAAGCGAAAAAAGGCAGTCCAGGTGGAGATTGCGGACAATGGGGTGGGAATCGATGAGAAGGATCTCTCCAAGATCTTCGACCCCTTCTTTACCTCCAAAGAGCAAGGAACAGGGTTGGGACTATCGGTGGTATATGGCATTATCAGCTCCCACCACGGTACGATCCAGGTCAAGAGTCAGGGGGGAGAGGGAACCACCATTGCCATCAAGTTGCCCGTGGAGGCAATGGCAACCGAAACGAACCATCCTCCTGGGGAAGGGATGAAAAGCAAAAAAACCAGTAAAAAGCAGGCCTCATACAAAAAAACTTCGGGGTCAAAACAATGAGAGAAAAGGTACACATATTGGTTGTCGATGATGAAGAGATCGTGCGAGAATCCCTGCTCGATTGGCTGCGGGAGGATGGATACCAAGTAGAGGCCGCAGAGGACGGATTTAAGGCCTTGGAGAAGTTCAAGGATCGATCTTGGGACATCGCCCTCGTTGACCTCAAGATGCCCAAGATGGATGGTCTGCAGTTGATGCAAAAGATCAAAGAGATACACCCTGAGACGCAGGTTGTCATCATCACCGCCTTTGCTACGGTCAATACGGCCGTGCAGGCCATGAAGACAGGGGCGTATGACTACCTGGTCAAACCCTTTAATCCCGAGGAGTTGTCTTTACTGATCAAAAGGTTGGTAGAGAGCCAAAGTTTAATTAAGGAAATATCCTATCTTCGCAAAGAATTGCAAAAGCAGTATCAATTTCACGATCTCATAAGCAAGAGCAGCAAGATGCAGAAGGTCTTCGACTTGGCCCATACCATTGCCAAGAGCAATTCCAACATATTAATCCTCGGCGAAAGCGGAACGGGGAAGGAACTCCTCGCACGGGCAATCCACAATGAAAGCTTACGGGCTGCCGGATCATTTATCCCCGTCTCGTGCGTTGCCCTCACCGAGACCTTGCTCGAGAGTGAACTATTCGGTCACGAAAAGGGTGCCTTTACCGACGCCATAGCACAGAAGAAGGGAAAATTTGAGCTTGCCGACGGCGGCACCATATTCCTTGATGAGATCGGAGACATTAGCCCCAAGTTGCAGCTCAGCCTCCTACGGGTCCTTCAGGAAAAAGAATTTACGCGGGTGGGGGGAACAAAATCGATCACGGTCGATGTTCGCATCATCGCCGCTACCAACCGTGACCTAAAAAAGGCTGTGGATGAGGGGAAATTCAGGGACGATCTCTACTACCGCCTGAATGTCATCGCTATAGAGCTCCCTCCGCTCAGGGAACACAAGGAAGATATCCCCCTCTTGGCCCATCACTTCATTGAGAAGTTTAACATTGAGATGGGAGGAAAGATCGAACGGATTGCTGAAGAGGCGCTCGAACGCTTAATAGAATACGACTGGCCGGGGAATGTGCGGGAGTTGGAGAATGTTATAGAACGCGTCATGGTCATCACTAAGGGAACCTTGATCAAGGCAGAGGACCTGCACCTGTCCCCTCAGGTCATAAAGAAAAAGGGGACGGCATCAGATGACAAAACCATTAAGGCAGTTGAAAAAAAACATATAGAAAAAATCCTAAAAGAAAATAATTGGAATATCCAAAAATCCGCCGAGAAATTGGGGATCGATCGCGTTACCCTCTACAACAAAATTAAGAAATATAAGCTGACCAAGGAGTAATACCCATCCTCATAACCACCATGGCTCCCGTGACGGCTATGGGAGGTGCCTGAGCTTTGCATGCTTGTAGCATTACAAGCTTAGGTGGAACGCTTTATCCGGATACGAACGATCAGTACTCCGTACAGTATCAGGTTGATTACCACAAGAAAGATTCCTGCCTTGAGAAAAAAATCGGAGGGGGCATCAGGATAGATGAGGGGGACGATATAGTGATCCACAAACCCACCCCTGTACGCCTCCTCCCCTACCCTGAGCAAAAGCATCTGTTCGAGGGGGTTCAGAGGGCAGGGGGCGTTCAGGAATTCAATAGCCAGCCCCCAGATGACCGCGGCAAGATGAGGGATGGCCACCCAATGCCACCGCCACGCCAGAAAGGCCCCCACGATCACAAAGATGATGAAGGCAAGGTGCACTACGAAGACCAGATCTGCCAAGAGGTGATATAGCATCTTCCCGAATGCTCAACTATATTTTACCCTTTTCTCATGTTTTTGCTACTTTTAGGATGAAGGGAAAGATGCTAGACTAAAAAGATTGGCGTTCAAAAAATGATAATCCATCCAAAACAATACGATGTAATCGTCGTGGGTGGAGGGCATGCGGGTTGTGAGGCGGCCCTGGCCGCTGCCAGGATCGGGTGTCAGACCCTCCTGCTCACCATCAACATCGACACCATCGGCCTTATGTCCTGCAACCCGGCCATCGGAGGGCTGGCCAAGGGGCAATTGGTCAAGGAGATCGATGCCCTGGGCGGGGAGATGGCCAAGAACACCGATGCCACGGCCATCCAGTTCCGGCGGTTGAACACCAAGAAGGGACCAGCAGTGCAGTCCTCCCGGGCCCAGTCCGACCGTCAGGCCTACCGCTTGCGGATAACCCATATCCTCGAAAACCAGCCCCAGCTGGAGGTAAAGCAGGCCCTGGTGGATCGAATCCTGGTGAAGGACGGCATGGTCGAGGGCGTGGCGACGAGCATTCGTGAGATCTTTAATGCCCAGACGGCCATCATCGCTCCAGGCACCTTCCTCAACGGCCTGATCCACATCGGCCTCACCCACTTCCCAGCCGGCAGGATGGGGGAGCTCCCCTCCGTACGGCTCTCGGAAAGCCTGCGGGAGATCGGCTTCGATATGGGGAGGCTCAAGACCGGCACCACCCCCCGGCTGGACGGCAAGACTATCGCCTTCTCCCACCTTGAAAAACAAGAGAGCGATAATCCACCTCGCCCCTTTTCCTTCTCAAGCGGGGAGCTTCCTACGGAACTCCTCCCCTGCTACATCACCTATACCAATCCGCGTACGCATAAGATCATCCTCAGCGGGCTCGATCGCTCCCCCCTCTTCACCGGGGTGATCGAGGGGACCGGGGCAAGGTATTGCCCCTCGGTGGAGGACAAGGTAGTCAAGTTTCCCGATAAAGAGAGACACCAAGTCTTTCTTGAGCCCGAGGGGTTGCGAACCACTGAATACTATCCCAACGGCCTCGCCACCAGTCTCCCCCTGGACATCCAGCTGAAGATGTTGCGCAGCATCGAGGGGTTGGAAGGGGTGGAGATCATGCGCCCGGGCTACGGCATTGAGTACGACTATGTGGATCCGGTCCAGCTCAAACCCACTCTTGAGACCAAACTGGTGGAGGGGCTCTATCATGTAGGACAGATCAATGGGACCTCCGGATACGAAGAGGCGGCCGCCCAAGGGATTATAGCAGGGATTAACGCCGCCCTGAAGGTCAAGGGGGAGGAACCCTTTACCCTCGATCGCTCCGAAGCGTATATCGGGGTCCTTATCGACGATCTCGTCACCAAGGGGACACAGGAACCCTATCGCATGTTCACCTCCCGGGCCGAATATCGGCTCATCTTGCGGGAGGATAACGCCGACCTGCGCCTTATGGATAGAGGCCACCGCCTTGGCCTGGTGGACGATGAAACCTATAATGCCTTCAGCAAGAAAAAGGAAGCCATCACCCATGAGCTCGATCGGCTCAAGGGAATCAAGCTCAGGCCGATCTCGGGGATCAACGACAAACTGCGGGAGCTGGGGAGTACCCCCATCAAGAACGTCACCACCCTGGAGGAGCTTTTGCGTAGGCCCGAGCTCACCTATCAAGACCTCAAGGCCTTTGATCCCTCTTCCGATTCCGTCTCTTTGGAAGTGGCCGAACAGGTGGAGCTGGAAGTCAAGTACGCAGGCTATATTAAGAAACAAGAGGAATTAGTGGAACGGTTTAAACGGATGGAGCAAGTACGCATCCCTGAGGATATGAGCTACCAAGACACCCCTGGCCTCTCCAATGAAATCAAGGAAAAACTCTCGATTATCAGACCCATGACTCTGGGGCAGGCCACCAGGATATCGGGGGTCACCCCGGCTGCCATCTCCATCCTGATGGTCCAGCTCAAGCGGATGGGGGCCGTATAGGGGGATGGAACCGAAAGAGATCCACTACAACAGGATCAAAGAAGAGAGTCACAGGTGGGGAGGGGACCTCTTCGGGGTAGCGGATCTCTCTCAGACTCGGCTTGCAACCTACGGCCTGGGTGACAATACCTTGAATGAACTCCCCTTCGGGATCTCCATCGGGATACGGCTCTCGGATGCCGTGTTGGAGGGGATTGATGATCACCCTACCCTCCTCTACCTACACCACTACCGCCAGGCCAATTACATCCTCGATAGAATAGCCTTTCACGTGGCTGCCTTGATCCAACACATGGGGGGCAAGGCCCTTCCCATCGCCGCTTCTCAGATCGTGGATTGGGATGGCCAAAAAGGACACCTCTCCCATAAGGGATTGGCGCAGGGAGCAGGGTTAGGATGGCTCGGCAGAAACAACCTTATCGTCCATCCGGAGTACGGGGCCAGGATCAGGCTGGTCTCCATCCTCACTGGTCTCCCTTTGCAGACAGATAAGCCGCTGAAGGGATCGTGCGGCGAGTGCCGCCAATGCATCCCCCTCTGCCCAGCCGGTGCCATCAAGGAGCGGGTTGAGGAGTTCGATCACCTGGGTTGCTTTGAGAAACTCAAGGAGTTTCGAAACAAGTACAACATCGGTCAATACATCTGCGGAGTATGCATCAAGGCATGTAACCCGAAGGGATAAAAACTTCACAGTAGGTGAAAGTAAGGAGGGTATTACGATGGCCATTACCAAAGATGATATTATGGTCCCCTGTGACGTTCCGCAGGCGATGCAGGAGCAGTACATCAGCAACCACCTCGCCGCTACGCGGGAGAGCGGCAGGTTGATGCTCTTTGCGGGCGACCAAAAGGTGGAACACTTACATGATGACTTTTATGGAGAAGGGATCCACCCGGATGACAATGACCCGGAGCACCTCTTTAGGATTGCCAGCCGGGGGAAGATCGGCGTCTTTGCGACCCAGCTTGGTCTGATTGCCCGCTACGGCTTGGATTACCCCGAGGTGCGCTATCTCGTCAAATTGAACTCCAAGACGCACCTCGTCAAGACCGCCCAGCAAGACCCCCTGAGTCAACAGTGGTTCAATGTCGAACAGGTGGCGGCATTTCAAAAAAGCAGCAATGTGAATATTGTGGGGGTAGGCTATACGATCTATCTGGGAAGCGAGTATGAAGCGGTTATGCTGCATCAGGCAGCAGAGATTGTCTTTACCGCCCATCAGCACGGATTGATCACCGTCTTATGGATCTATCCCCGCGGCAAGGCGGTAAAGGACGAAAAAGACCCGCACCTGATTGCCGGTGCCGCCGGCGCAGCCGCAGCGCTCGGGGCTGACTTCGTGAAGGTAAACTATCCCAAAAAAGAAGGCCTTGCATCAAAGGAGATCTTTAAAGAGGCCGTCAGGGCTGCCGGGCGGACCAAGGTGGTCTGCGCCGGAGGTTCGAGCGTGGATGTGAAGCAGTTTCTCCAGACGTTGCACGATCAGATCTACGTGAGCGGGGCTGCCGGCAACGCCACGGGACGAAACATCCATCAGAAGTCCCTTGACGAGGCAATCAGGATGTGTAATGCCATATATGCAATTACTATTGAAGGGGCAAACCTGGAACAAGCCCTGAAGCACTATAACGCCCATTAAGACCAAGGGGGGGAAACGATGAGCATCAAGATAGGTATCTTGACCGGTGGCGGTGACTGCCCCGGCCTGAATTCAGCCATCAAATGGGTGGTAAAAACGGCCCTGGACAGCAGGCTCAGCAAGGAAAGACAAGATACCTTTGAAGTCGTTGGAATCCGCGAAGGGTGGAAGGGAATCGCCGCTATTGACGCCCGATCAGAAGAAGATGTCAGACAATATATCGTCCCGCTCAATGAGGAAAGCGTTCGGACTTGGGACCGTTACGGAGGCACCAATTTGGGGACATCCCGATTCAATCCGTTCAACACCAAAGACGAACGCAGTGCGCAACTGATCGACAATCTGAAGCTTCTCAACATCGATTGTCTCGTCGCCATCGGTGGTGAGGATACACTGGGGGTGGCGCATCAGCTCTCCACCATGGGCATGAAGGTCGTCGGCATCCCCAAGACAATCGACAAGGATCTGGAAGGAACAGACTACACGCTCGGATTCGAGTCGGCTGTGCAGGTAATCACCGAAGAGATCGACCGCCTGAGGACGACGGCCGGATCACACAGGAGGATCTTCGTGGTAGAGACCATGGGGCGTCACTCCGGATGGCTGGCCCTTGAGGGCGGAGAGTCCAGTGGGGCCTATATCATCCTCATCCCTGAATATGATTTTGAGATTGATCGCATCAATGAGCTCTTGTTGGAGGGGCGCGCAAAAGGGGCACGGTACGATATTGTGGTCTTATCCGAAGGGGCAAAGCCGAAGGGAGGCAAAGAATTTGTCAGGAAACAGGGGCAGGATAGCTTCGGACACGTCTTACTGGGCGGAGTGGGAGAATTCTTGGCTAACGAGATAGAGCGCGGAACCGGTCTGGAAACGAGATCCATTAGCCTGAGCCACCTCCAACGGGGTGGAACACCCTGTGCGTATGATCGTCGTATGGGGCGCTACTTCGGGATCTCGGCGGTCGATCTGATCGTCAAAGGAGAATTCGGCACAATGGTAAGCTACCGGAATGGCAAGATAACAGCGGTCCCTCTGGAAGAGGCGATCGGGAAAATCCATACCGTTGACGTCGAGACATACTATGACACCGACCGATATAACGGGAGACGCACGCTCTTGCGCTGAGGGCATTCCGTGACAGTCACGTCCACAGGACATGCTCCGTTTCCATCCGATGGATCTTTCTTATCAATCAGGAATTTAGATATCAGAAACTTCTTTGAGAACAATCCGACGCGAGATTATATGGAAACTATGGGTGATTGGCATTTGTATCATCGCGGTGCAGAAAAATTAGCTTCTCTCGCTCAAGAGTGCGGTATTGATCATAAGGATATTCTCATAGATCAGGAATCGGAAAAGGTGAACGTATTCCTTCATGTAAGGCTGGGAAAAATTTTCTACCGATGGGAAGGGGCCTGATAGTTAGCGAAAAGCGGTGAATGAACTTCCGGATCTCTTACTCGAACTTAAACCCTTTCTCAGTAAAAAGCCGTTTACAGACATCCACTATTGCAGGATCATAGAGGATGCCCTGATTCTTTGCGATCTCTTCTAACGCGACCTCTATGCCGAGGGCCGGTCGGTAGGGGCGGTGAGAAGCCATGCCCTCCACCACATCAGCCACCGCCAATATCTTCGCCTCCAGCATGATCTCTTCCCCCCTAAGCCCCTGGGGATAACCCGAGCCATTCAGCCGCTCGTGATGCTGCAGCACGATCTGGGCAACAGGCCAAGGAAATTCTATTTCCTTTAATATATTGTATCCTGTCTGGGGATGAGTCTTGATTATATTGAACTCGGTCTCGCTGAGACTACCGGGTTTGTTGAGGATCTCAGCGGGCACGCTGATCTTGCCGATATCATGGATCAGCCCGGCCATGTGGAGCCCATCAAATTGCTCCTCCGTCAAACCCATCTCCTCAGCCATGGCACAGGCAAGGATGGTCGCCCGCCGTTGATGACCTGCGGTATAAAGATCCCTCATTTCAACGGTTGATGCAAGAGTGTTGACCGTCGCAATCAAGGATTCCCGTAACTCATGGTAACTTCTTCGCAGTTCTTCCTCCGCCCGCATGCGCTCGGTGATGTCCTTAAATGTTCCATAGTAACCAAGTATGTTCCCGTTTTCATCTTTTCTCACATCTGCAGTGACAAGAACGTTGATGATACTATTGTCTTTCTTTCGTAGAATAGCAGGCTCATCTTTAACAAACTCTTGTTGCTCGACCTTTTCCCTAAGCCTCCTTCTGCTCTCTGGATCTACATAAATTTCCAGCACGCCTGCCTCATGCAACTCATCTCTGTCTTTATAGCCTAAAAGCTCCAGAGTAGTATCATTAAAGTCTATCCACTTGCCATCTTTTGTCGTAATAAAAACAGCGTCTCTTGTTGTTTTGAAAAATGTGCGATATTTATCCTCGCTCTCCCGCAGCGCCTCCTCCGCCTGCTTGCGCTCGGTGATGTCTCGTACAATGCTGGTGACACTAACAATCTTACCTTTTTCCCTAAATAAGGTGGCGGTGATTTCAGCGGGGAAGACTTCGCCGTTTTTTCTTTGTAATAATTGTTCGGCGTGTAGTATGTCCTTCTCCGCTGCCAAGGCCTTTTTTAGCTTATTGCCAAAGTTTAAGAACTCGCTCTTGTCCGGGTAGAGAAACTCCGTAGTGCTGCCAATACACTCTCTGGGATCATAGCCGATGAGTTTGAAGGAATCATTAGCCCACTCAATTACCCTCCCCGGCATTTTTACTGAGAAGACCGCATCCCCCATGGAGTTGGTTAGCCTTTTAAGATAGTCATGACTCGAACGTAGCGCATCTTCCGCCGACTTGCGCTCCTCCTCCAGTTCTAAGCTGTGCAGGGCAAAAGCGATGTCTGCGGCAACCTCAGTGAACAAGGCCTGTTCTTCCTCGCCCACGGTGAAATCGACGGGGATGGAGACAGACGACAGTCCGTACACCCTCCCTCCGTATTCCAACTGGACCGTCATCGCCCCCCGGTCAGCATACTGCTTTGTCAGTGGACAGTCGGCGCAAGTGGATAACGGGTCTTCGGTTACCACAACGTCTGGTTGCGACAGCGCCTTTTGCCCACAAGTGGTAATTTCGCCGCGCTTCAACTGCTCGATCATGGGCAAGAACGCCTTGCCCAAACCGGCTTCGGCGGTTGTCACAAGTCCTCCGGACTCATCCAATAGGGCGATCCAGGCGCTATAATAACCGCGATTCTCGACGAGGTTTTCACATGCACCTTTGAGCAACTTATCCCTGTCTTTCTCCCTGATGATGAGCTGGTTGACCCTGCGGACGGTGCAAACTATGAGGTTAAGGTGTTTTTCCTTAGCCTCCGCGCGCTTGCGTTCGGTGATGTCGCGCGCCACGCGCAGGATGGCTTTTTCCTTTCCGAACTTGATAGGGCGATCGTTGACTTCAACCATTATCTGCCATCCGCTGCGCGCAACGTATGTCGTCTCGAACCTGCACCAGCCGACCTTAAGGGTTTCCCTGATGTGATCGGCAATTGAGGCACGGTTCTCGGGAGTCACGATTTCGCGCAGATTCTTGCCCACCAGGTCTTTCGCAGACCATTCGAGTCGTTCTGCGCCGATTTTATTGATGTGGAGGATAGTGCCTTCATCATCGTGGACCAGGATGCTATCGGGAATCGCCTCGAAGAGCTTCCGGACCTGAGTTTCAGATTCCCGCAGCAACTCCTCCATTCGCTTGCGCTCGATGGCATAGCAGATGGTGCGCACCAACGCGTGGCTATCCACGTGCCCCTTGACCAGATAGTCCTGCGCCCCTTCCTGAACGGTCTTAATGGCCAGTTGTTCATCGGCGAGACCGCTCAACACTACAATCGGCACCCGTGGGGCCTGTGTGTATATCTTGACGAAGGTATCAAACCCCTGGCTGTCAGGCAAGCCGAGATCCAGTAAAACTAACCCGATATCATAGTTGACCAGGCGCTTCAGCCCCGCCGAGAGGTGAGTAGCACGCTTCAGTTCAAACCGGTCACCCCCTCCCTCGGACAACATCTCCCGGATCAGCCGGGCGTCTCCGGGGTTGTCCTCGATCAGCAGGACGGTGGTAGGTCTATCGCTCATATCCCTTATTTCTCTGGTAGTGTCGCGGCCGTCAGCCAAAAGTCGTCGATGGCCTTTATGACAACAATGAGTCCATTCAGATCGGCTGGTTTGCCGATATAGCAGTTTGCTTGCAGATCGTAGGCGTGCCGGATGTCCCCTTCTGATTTAGAAACACTAAAAATTATTACTGGGATTTTTTTTAAACCGGCATCGGCCTTGATCTCTGCCAGCACCTCAAACCCGTTCTTCTTCGGCATGGTCAGATCGAGCATGATGAGGTCCGGACGCGTTGCATCGGCGTACTTCCCCTCCCGGCGCAAAAACGCCATGGCCTCCACCCCGTCCCCCACCACATGCAGGTTGGTGCGCACCTTGGCGTCCCGGATGGCTTCACGCGCCAGGCGCACATCGCCGGGGGTGTCCTCCACCAACAAGATGTCTTTCGACCTCATTTTTTCATCCCCGTATTTCATCTATCGTGACTCGCTAACCTCTTAAGCTTTTTATTAAATTCATAAGCATTCTGCTTTCGTGGTCTGAATAGTCTTCTAGTCCAGAAAAATCTTCGCTCGATACATAGTTCCGACGTTGTGCAATAATCCATTGTGTCTCCAATTCGACGCATGAACCTAATGCTATGCAACAAAACTGTTGATGTTCCTTATGTATGTTGTCGTGCAAACCCCTCCGCACTATTAGACGTAATCGAAAGGTAGCTAATCCATATCTTTCTTCTTTTGGAAATTTGCCTGTCATTTTGTATCCCCACAGACAATGTCAATCCCTTTCTTCCAAACATCTAACTCCTTATAGCTTTTGATCTTCATGTCATCCGTTTTTCGTTGTTAGTTGTTCGTGATTCAATGCAAAACACACGATGCACGAATCACGAAACCCGATCCCCTCGATTTTGCTCACCTCTTTTCATTTCGGCGGCAGTTTCACGATGGTCAGCCAGAATTCCTCGATGGTCTTTATTACCTTCATAAATTGTTCAAAGTCGATCGGTTTAGTAATGTAGCAGTTTGCGTGCAGATTGTACGTCTTGAGGATATCTTCCTCATCCTTGGAAACCGTCAGGATCACCACCGGGATGAGTTTGAGGTGCTCATCGGTCTTGATCTCTGCCAGCACCTCCCGACCGTCTTTCTTCGGCAGGTTCAGGTCGAGCAGGATGAGGTCCGGGCGTCCTACATCGGCGTACTTCCCCTGCCGGCGCAAAAACGCCATGGCCTCCACGCCATCCCCGACCGTATACAGGATGTTGTGCACCTTGGCATCCTTGAAGGCCTCCTGCGCAAGCCGTATATCGGCAGGGTTATCCTCCACCAACAAAATCTCAATGTTCTTGCTGATCTCTTCATTATTCATGGTTTCCTCCCCCCACATTCATAATAAAGTTTTATGTTAAAAGTTACCTGTTTTTAAGTTCATTTGTATTTAACTCCTTTTACGTTTGCTTTACGCAGGTATCTCATCAATCCGGTGATCATACGGCTAGCTTCACTGGCTAAGGCATATAGCTGTTCAAAAATTTCTTTATCGATATACCCTTGGCCTACTGCAACATAGAGCTGGCTTCTTACCTCACCAGATGAGCCTTTTGCCATTGAAAGAAACTGCATAAATTCTCGTGTCCCTCCACGTTCAAAACCTTCAGCAATATTAGACATAATCGAGACACTGGCCCTGCGAATCTGATCTCGCAGTCCAAAATCTTTGGAAAATGCTCCTTTATTTGAAACTGCGTATATTTCTCGCGTAAGCCCTCTCGCTTTTTGCCAAGCTTCTATCTCTTCAAAACTTTGAAATGTAGCCATACGTTACCTTTTTACATAACTTGAAACCCATAACTTAGAACCTGAAACTAAGATCGTGATTCATGACTACGAGCCGGTAAAGTAAAGTAAAACGTCGATCCTTCCCCTGGTTCCGACTCCACCCAGATGCGCCCGCCGTGGCGCTCAATAATCCTTTTGCAGATGGCCAGGCCGATCCCGGTGCCGGGATATTCCCCCTTGCCCTGCAGGCGTTGGAAGATAACGAATATGCGTTCGTGATACTGGGGGTCTATGCCCTTACCGTTGTCACGGACGGAGAAGATCCACTCCTTTTTGTTTTTCTCTGCCGATACATGTATGTGCGGCGGCTCCTCTGAATGGAACTTGATGGCGTTGCCGATCAGGTTCTGGAAAACCTGAACCAACTGCGTGTCGTCGGCCATCACAATCGGGAGTTCATCATGGGTAACACGAGCGTTGTTCTCCTCGATGGCCACGCTGAGATTGATGCGTACTGTGCCAAGGACGGCATTGCAATCAGTCGGTGTGAGGGGCCTTCCTCTCGAGCTCACCCGCGAAAAGGCAAGCAGGTCTTGAATCAGCCGCTGCATCCGGTTTGCCCCGTCTACGGCATAGGCGATGAATTCATTGGCATCGGTATCGAGCTTATCTTTGTAGCGGCGCTCCAAGAGCTG